>Ga0182749_1000017_pt1 | contig 293252 bp, 282 predicted proteins | sample eDN3rd37CKraftMG_FD_128875 | JGI IMG/M metagenome (GOLD analysis project Ga0182749, IMG submission 128875) | Enriched Miracle-Growth compost microbial communities from Emeryville, California, USA - eDNA 3rd pass 37_C Kraft MG (version 2) (version 2) ...
CCGCCGGCTACTGGCATACCGGCTCGCCGCCGCGCGCCGTGCTGTTCGGCCTGCCCGACGGCGACACCCAGAGCAACCTGCTGGAGCTGGCCGTGCCCGGCGGCGAGGCCTGGCTGGGGCGCGCCGCCGACGGCACCTTGCAGGGCCTGGACACGTTCTCCGGCATGCGGCCGCCGGTGCCCGCCGTATTCTGGCTGTTGCGCATCATGGTCGGCATCGGCGCGCTGATGCTGCTGGTCTCGGTGGTCACGCTGGCCTGGCTGGGCCGCCGCGGGCTGGACCCCGCCCTGTTGCCGCGCTGGTGGCTGCGGGTGCTTTCGGCCATGACGTTTTCCGGCAGCGTGGCGGTGGTGGCCGGCTGGTGGCTGACCGAGCTGGGCCGCGAGCCCTACGCGGTGTACGGCACCGTCACCATGTCGGAAATCGCCGGCCCCGCCACCAACGGCCAACTGGCCTGGGGGATGGGCGGCTACGGCGTGCTGTATGCCCTGCTGCTGGCGGCCTTCGTCCACATGTTGTTCCACGCGGCGCGCTACGGCGTCGTGCCGGTGCGCAAGACCGGGAGAAAGACATGATCGACGCGCTGGCCGCTTCGCTGGGCATCCCTCCCGGCGACCCCTCGTTCTGGATGCCGCTGGTCTTCATGGCCCTGCTGTACGTGCTGATCGCGGGCGGGGCCGTGCTCGACGGCTTCGACCTGGGCGTGGGCCTGCTGCTGCAGGCCGCGCCGCCCGCCGAGCGCCCCCGCATGATGGTGCTGCTCAGCCCGTGGCGCGACGCCAACGAGTTCTGGCTGCTGCTGGGCGCGGGGCTGTTCTTCGCCGCGTTCCCGTTCGCCTGGGGCGCCATCGTCGGGCAACTGTACCTGCCGCTGACCCTGATGCTGGTCGGCGCGGTGCTGCGCAGCGTGTCCTTCGAGTTCCGGCTGCGCGCCAGCGCCGACATGCGCGCCCGCTGGATCGCCGGCTTCTGGGCCGGTTCGGTCATGACCGCGTTTTCCCACGGCCTGCTGCTGGCGCGCGTGGTCACGGGCTATGCCGACCAGCCGGGCTATTCCTGGTTCGCGCTGTTCGTGGGCGTCTGCGCGGTGGCGGCCTACGCGCTGCTGGGCGCGGCCTGGCTCGTCATGCGGGTCGACGGCCTGCTCCAGAAGGCCGCCATCGGCTGGGCGCGCCACGCCACGCGCTGGACGGCGGCGGGCATGGTCGCCGTCTCGGTGGTGCTGGGCCTGGCCAACGGCGGCGTTTTCTACAAATGGAGCAACCTGTCCGACCTGGTGGTGGCGGCCGGCATCTGGGCCGTCATGCTGGTCTGTTTCGTGGCTACCGAGATCCTGCTCAACCGCATGGCGCGCGGCCAGGCGCAGACGCTGCACTGGATGCCGTTCACGCTGAGCTCGGCGCTGTTCCTGCTGATGCTGGGCGGGCTCGCCTACAGCCTGTTCCCGTACCTGATCCTGGACGACCTGACGCTCTGGGACGGCGCCGCGGCCACCGGCTCGATGCGGCTGGTGCTGGCGGCCACGGTGGTGTCGGTGCCGGTGATGATGGTCTTCAATATGCTGGCCTACCGCTCGCTGTTCGGCAAGGAGCCGCCGGCGGCCGTTCCCGCGCTGCCGTCCGCCTGAGCGCCCGCGCCGGCGGACGGCGCGGGCCCCGGGCGGGCCGCGGGGCCCGGCCGTTCAGGCCGCCGTTTCGCCGCCCGCCAGCGGCAACCCGACTTCCACCCGCAAGCCGCCGCCTTCCGCGTGGCCCAGGACCAGTTCGCCGCCGTGGGCGCGCGCGATCGCGTCGGCCAGCGCCAGGCCCAGCCCGACATTGCCGGTACGCGTGCGGGCATCGTCCAGCCGCACGAAGGGCCGCAGTGCGTCCTGCCGCCGCTCGGCCGAGATCCCCGGCCCATGGTCGGACACGCCGAGCACCGCCCGCCCGCCTTCGACCCGCAAGGAGACGTCGACCGGGGGCGCGCCGTGGTGCAGCGCGTTGCCGATGAGGTTGTCCAGCAGCCTGCCCAGGGCCACGGCATCGGCCCGCACGGTCACCGGCTGCGCGCCGGCCGAATCGGTCAGCGCCACGTCGCTGCCCGCGTCGCGCCAGGCCGCGACGCGCTCCGCCAGCCATTCCGCCAGCGCCAGCGGCGCGTAGCGGTACGTGCCGGGGTCGGTGCCGCGCACGAAGCCGATGAACTGGTCCACCATATGCTGCATGTCCTGCAGGTCCTTGCGCAGCCCGGTCTTGAGCGCGGAGTCCTCGCTCATTTCGATGCGCAGCCACATGCGCGAGAGCGGGGCCTTGAGATCGTGCGGCAGGCCCGCCAGCAACGTGCGGCGCACGGTCTCGGATTCCGCCAGGGCGTCGAGCATGGCGTTGAAGCGCTCGCCCAGCACGCGGGTCTCGTGCGGCCCGGAGGGTTCCACCCGCTGCGGCTGGCCCGCCGCCAACTGGTCGGCCGCGCCCGCCAGCCGGGTGATGGGCCGCGAGATATGCCACGAGAACCAGGTGGCCAGCAGCAGCACCAGGCCCAGGCCGCCGATCCAGGCCACGATCAGCGGCGTGGCCACCGGCGGGTCGATGCGGTCCAGCGGAATCACCAGCCACTCGCGCAGCAGGGGGGCGTCGGGTTCGGCGACGTCCGAGGACAGCGAAATATAGAGTTCCGGGCGCGGGCCGCGCGACAGCGCGACGCGAGTGCCTTCGCCCAGGTGGTCGTTGAGCCGGTGCACCAGGCCGCGCAGGCTGCGGCGGATGTCGTCGTCGGCGATGTCGTCGTGGCGGTTGTGCCAGGACTCGCGCCGGGCATCGTCGTCGCGGCGCTGCAGGTGTGCGCCGGCCGGCAGTTTCCGCGACCACAGCCGCCACTGGTTTTCGGAGGCCACGCGCACGAACCCGGCGCGTTCGGGCTGCGGCACCTTGGCGACCGAGGCGCGCAGGGTGTGGATGGTGGTGGCGATGAGATCGACCGCCACCGCGTCCAGGTAGTTGCGCTGGTAATGCGAAATGACCGCCAGCGTGGCGGCCTGCGCCAGCAGGGCCGTGCCCAGCACCAGCAGGATCAGGCGCGCCCGCAGCGACCGCGGCAGCAGGGCGCCGAGGCGCAGCGTCATGGAGAGAACCGGTAGCCGATGCCCCAGACCGTCTGGATCCAGCGGGGCTGTTTGGGGTCTTCCTCGATCGCGCGGCGCAGGCGCAGCACGGCGATGTCGATGGCGCGGTCGCTGCGTTCGCCGGCATCGTCGTCGCGCGCCAGCGCCAGCAGGCGCTCGCGCGAGAGCGGCTTGCCAGCGTTGCGCACCAGGGCTTCGAGCAGGTTGATCTCGCCGCCCGTGAGCCTGACCACGACACCTTCGCGGGTCAGTTGGCGAGTGGCGGGATCGAAAAGGAAGGGGCCGAACGACACCGGGGCGTCGCGGGTCAGGGCAGACGGCCCTTGCTTGCGCCGCAGCACGGCCTCGATGCGGGCCAGCAGCTCGCGCGGGTCGAAAGGCTTGCCGAGATAGTCGTCGGCGCCGGCTTCCAGGCCGATGATGCGGTCCACGGCTTCGTCGCGCGCGGTGAGCAGGATCACCGGAATGTCCTCGCCCTGTTCGCGCAGGCGGCGGCAGGCGTCGGCGCCGTCGCCGCCGGGCAGCATGCGGTCGAGCACCAGCAGCGCCGGCGCGTAGCGGGCGATGCGCGCGGGCAGGTCGCTGGCGTCGGGCGCCAGCAGCGTGTCGTAGCCATGACGGTTGAGATAGTCGGCCAGCAACTGGCGCAGGGCCGCGTCATCGTCGATGACCAGCAGTTTGGTATGCGAAGTATCCATAGGCCGAGTGTCGCGTGGCGGCGGAGCGGGAGCAAGGGCGCGAAACGGACTGAAATGGGCGGCTCGGGCCGCCCGTCCCGCCGCCGGGCCTTACGGCCCCCGCGGCTTCGCTTTTACACTAAAGCCGTGATCGACGCCCGCTTTTCCCCCGCCTTGCGCGCGCCGCGACGCCTGTTGGCGGCCGGCCGGGCGCTTGTGCTGGCGGGCGCCGGCTGCGGCCTTCCGGCGCCGGCCGCGGCATGGCATTTCTTCCAGGCCACGCCGGACCGGCCCGGCATCGGCGTGCTGGCCCCCGCGCAGTCCTTTCCCGTGGTCATTCCCGGTCCTCCCGAGGCGCGCCCCGATGCGGACAGCGATCCCTATGCGGAATTCGGGCTCGGTCCGGCCGAGGCCGAGGACCAGGCGATGGGCCGGGCCTGGACCATGGCCGATTTCCAGTACCAGGCGCTGTCCGGCGCGAACGAGGTCCAGGTCGTGACGCATGCCGCGCCGCCGCGGCCGCCCGCCTGGTTCGGGGCCGTGCCGGGGCTGTCCGGGGTGCAGCGCGGCAACACTTTCTGGCAATTGCGCGACCCGTCCGGGCCGTCCTGGGCGGTGGGCAACCTGACGGCCGCCGCCCCGGCCTGGGGCAACGCCACGCCCATGGGCGGCCTGCAGGTGTCCGAGGGCGCGGCCGCCGGTGCCGTGCTGGCCGAAGGCGCGTTCGGCTACTCGTCGACCTTCGGACGGGTCAATACGACCCCCATTCCCGCCGACCCCGCCCTGTCCGTCGACAGCGGCAGCCTGGACTACGGGCCGGCCGCCGGCAGCGGCAGCCTCCGCTACGGGCTGACCCCGGCGCTGACGGTCGAAAGCCAGGTCCAGACGGCTTCCGCCCTGCGCACGATGGGCCTCGGGGGCACCTATGCGGCCGGGGAGTGGGGTACGGTGCAGGCGGCGGCCACGGAGGGGCGGCTGCGCGATTCCAGCGGCTGGCGCTACGCCCTGAACTACAACGTGCAGGTCGGGGGCTACCTCGACCTGGGCTACCAGAACGTGGTGGTCGGGCCCGGCTATGGCGATCTCGCCGGCTACCAGTCCGCGCCCCTGGGTTCCTCGCAGTTGAGCAACACCTTCACGGCCGGGGTGCCGCTGGGCGGGCTGGGCACGCTCAGCGGCACGTACACCGGCATACGCGTGGGCGACGCCCTGAGCCATGAGCGCTTCGGGCTGCAGCACAGCATCGCGTTCACCCCCACGATCCGCTTCGCCCTGGGCGCGGACCGCGACATCGTCACCGGCGACTACGAAATGCGCATGCAGTTGACGTTGCCCATGGGGGTCCTGGGCCTGCCCTGAATCCGGGGGCGCGTGGACCGATTCCGCGCGGCGCCGCGCCTGCGTGCGCCGATGCCGCTTAAAATCCGGTCATGATGCTTTCGATTTCCCGCCATGTCTGAGCCCAGCGCCCTGGATGTCCTGCAGCGCATTTTCGGCTACGAATCCTTCCGCGGCGACCAGCAGGCCGTCGTCGACCAGGTGATCGGCGGCGGCGACGCGCTGGTGCTCATGCCCACCGGCGGCGGCAAGTCGCTGTGCTACCAGATTCCCGCGCTGGTGCGCGCAGGCACGGGGGTGGTGGTTTCGCCCCTGATCGCGCTCATGCAGGACCAGGTCGACGCGCTCACCGAACTCGGGGTGCGCGCGGCCTTCCTCAATTCCACGCAGGACTGGCGAGTCGCCAAGGACGTCGAACACGCCTTCCTGGCCGGCGAGCTGGACCTGCTGTACGTGGCGCCGGAACGGCTGCTGACCGACCGCTGCATGAGCCTGCTCGAACGCGGCCGTATCGCCCTGTTCGCCATCGACGAAGCCCATTGCGTGTCGCAATGGGGCCACGATTTCCGGCCGGAATACCTGGGGCTGTCGGTGCTGCACGAGCGCTGGCCCGGGGTGCCGCGCATCGCGCTGACCGCCACCGCCACGGTGGCCACGCGCGCCGAGATCGCGCAGCGCCTGGAGCTGGGCCAGGCGCCGCATTTCGTGTCCAGCTTCGACCGGCCCAACATCCGCTACCGCATCGTCGAAAAGAACGAAGTCCGCCGCCAGTTGCTGGATTTCATCCGCGCCGAGCATCCCGGCGACGCGGGCATCGTCTACGGCCTGTCGCGCGCCAAGGTCGAGGAAACCGCCGATTTCCTGTGCAACAACGGTGTGGCCGCGCTGCCTTACCACGCCGGGCTCAGCGCCTCGGTGCGGGCGGCCAACCAGGCCCGCTTCCTGCGCGAGGACGGCCTGGTCATGGTGGCGACCATCGCCTTCGGCATGGGGATAGACAAACCCGACGTGCGCTTCGTGGCGCACATCGACCTGCCCAAGTCGGTCGAGGGCTACTACCAGGAAACCGGCCGCGCGGGGCGCGACGGCCTGCCGGCCACGGCCTGGCTGGCCTACGGACTGCAGGACGTCGTGCAGCAGCGCCGCATGATCGACGAATCGCCGGGCGACGACGCATTCCGCCGGCGCCTGGGCGCCCAGCTCGACGCCATGCTCGGCCTGTGCGAAACCGTGGAATGCCGGCGCCAGCGGCTGCTGGCGTATTTCGGGCAGGCCATCGAGCCTTGCGGCAATTGCGATACCTGCCTGGAGCCGCCGCAAGCCTGGGACGGCACGGTCGCGGCGCAGAAAGTGCTGTCGGCCGTCTACCGGCTCTGGAAGGAACGCGGGCAGCGCTTCGGCGCGGGCCATGTCATCGACATCCTGCGGGGCAAGGTCAGCGACCGCGTCAGCCAGTACGGCCACGACACGCTGAGCGTGTTCGGGGTCGGCGCCGACCTGTCCGAGAAGGCTTGGCGCGGCGTGCTGCGCCAGTTGCTGGCGCAGAGCCTGCTCACCGTGGACCACGAAGGCTACGGCACGCTGGCGCTGACCGAGGGCAGCCGGGCGGTGCTCAAGGGCGAGCGCACGCTCATGCTGCGCCGCGAGTCCGAGCGCGCCGGGCGCGGCCGGGCGGCCACGCCGCGCGGCCGGTCCGCGGCGATCGAATTGCCGCCGGCGGTCCAGCCGCTGTTCGAGTCGTTGCGCGCCTGGCGCGGCGAGATCGCCCGCAGCCATGGGGTGCCCGCCTATGTGATCTTCCACGACGCCACCCTGCGCGAGATCGCCCTGGCGCGGCCCGCCACGCTGGAGGAACTCGGCCATGTCAGCGGCGTCGGCGTCCGCAAGCTCGAAGCCTACGGCGCGGATATCCTGGAACAGGTGGCCGGGGCCTCATGATGGCGGCGTATCATCCGCTTAGCCGCGCGGCCGCGCCTCCGGGCGCCGTCCCGGATTCCCCGCGCCGGCGGTTCTTGAAGGAGCGGTCCGCATGAGACTGGGTAATTCGCGCAGGAGCAGCAACGTGGAAGACCGCCGCGGCGGCGGGCGCCTGCCCGTCGGGCGCGGCAGCATCGGCATCGGCACCATCGTGCTGGCGCTGGTCGCCATGTACTTCGGGGTGGATCCCTCCGTGGTCCTGGACATGGCCACCGAGCCGCAGGCCACCGCCCCGGCGCCGGCCCGGCCCATTCCGGCCGACGATCCCCAGGCCCGGTTCGTGGCCACCGTGCTGGGCGAGACCGAGGACACCTGGCGCGCGGTATTCCAGGAACAGACCAACGGCCAGTACCAGGATCCGAAGCTGGTGCTGTTCAGCGGCGCCACGCCCACCGCCTGCGGCACGGGCCAGGCCGCCATGGGGCCGTTCTATTGCCCGCTGGACCGCAAGGTCTACATCGACCTGGCCTTCTTCTCCGAGATGCGGCAAAGGCTGAACGCGCCGGGCGATTTCGCCCAGGCCTATGTGATCGCCCACGAGATCGGCCACCATGTGCAGAACCTGCTGGGCACGCTGGAGCGCGTCAACGACATGCGCGGCCGGTCTTCCGAAGTCCAGGCCAACCGGCTGTCGGTGCGGCTGGAATTGCAGGCCGACTGCTACGCCGGCGTGTGGGCCAGCCATGCGGACGCCGCGCGCCGGATCCTGGAAGACGGCGACGTCGAGGAAGCCATCGGCGCGGCCAGCGCCGTCGGGGACGACACTTTGCAGCGCGAGCACCAGGGGCGGGTGGTGCCCGATTCGTTCACCCACGGCAGCTCGGCGCAGCGGGTCGGCTGGTTCAAGAAGGGCCTGCAATCGGGCCGCATGCGCGACTGCGACACGTTCGCGGCAGGGGCGATGTAGCCCGGCCGCGCCGCGGTTTTCGTGCCCAGGGTGATAGGCCGCCCGGCGCGGCCACGGTTTCCCGGATCTTCCGTCGGCAGCGGAAATAGGGGTGGATCGAGGGCGGTTGGCCTGCCAGGGCGAAGCGATGTATTCTTACCAAATCGTTATCGATGTCCTTGGGGTAAGGAAATGACCGCTACCGCTACCCTGTCCAGCAAGTTCCAGATTTCCATTCCCAAAACCGTGCGGGAGCAGCAGCGCTGGGAAGCGGGGCAGGAGTTCGTGTTCATCCCCAAGGGCAAGGGCGTGCTGGTAATGCCCGTGCCCGAACTGGAACAGTTGGCTGGCATCGCGAAGGGTGCGCGCAAGGACGACTACCGCGATCGCAAGGACCGTTACTGATGGCGGCGATGTTGCGCGTGGTCGATACCTCGGCCTGGATCGAATGGCTCACGGGCAGCGAACTGGGCAGGAAGCTGGGCAGGCAATTCCCGGACAAGCCGCAGTGCATCGTGCCGACGATCGTGCAGTTCGAATTGTCGAAGTGGCTGTTGCGCGAAGTGGGCGAGGACCAGGCCAACCAGGTGATCGCCTACACGCAGAAGTGCATCGTCGTGCCCCTGGACACCGCCATCGCGCTGTTAGCGGCCGACCTGCACCGCGAATACAAGCTGGCCACCGCCGACGCCATCGTCTACGCGACGACGCGCCACCAGGGCGCGGAACTGCTCACTTGCGATGCCCAGTTCGAGGGTTTATCCGACGTGGCGCTGTTCGCCAAGACCGGTTGAGACGCGAGGTAAATGTCCCGCACGCCCCGGGGCGACAAGCCCCGCCGGCGCGCCCTCGGTTTCAGGTCCCTTCGAACAGGCCGCCGCTCTGCGTGCCGGCCGGCGCGGCCAGTCCCAGGTGGCGCCAGGTCGTCTGGGTGGCCATCCGGCCGCGGGGCGTGCGCTGCAGGTAGCCGTGCTGGATCAGGTAGGGTTCGATCACGTCCTCGATCGTGTCGCGTTCCTCGCCGATGGCCGCGGCCAGGCTGTCCACGCCGACCGGCCCGCCGTCGAACTTGTGGACGATGGCTTCCAGCAGCTTGCGGTCCATCAGGTCCAGCCCTTGCGGGTCGACTTCCAGCATGGTCAGCGCGGCGCCCGCCACGGCGGCGTCGACCGTGCCCTGGGCCTTGACCTCGGCGTAGTCCCGCACGCGGCGCAGCAGCCGGTTGGCGATGCGCGGCGTGCCGCGCGAGCGGCGCGCGATCTCGGCGGCGCCGTCGGGCGTGACGGTCGTGCCGAGCAGTCCCGCGCTGCGCGTCACGATGCGCGCCAGGTCGTCGGCCTGGTAGAACTCCAGGCGCGAGACGATGCCGAAGCGGTCGCGCAGGGGATTGGTCAGCATGCCGGCGCGGGTGGTGGCGCCGACCAGCGTGAAGGGCTGCAGGTCGAGCTTGACGCTGCGCGCGGCCGGGCCTTCGCCGATCAGGATGTCGATCTGGAAATCTTCCAGCGCGGGATAGAGGATTTCCTCGACCACCGGCGACAGCCGATGGATCTCGTCGATGAACAGGACGTCGTTGCGTTCCAGGTTGGTCAGCAGCGCCGCCAGGTCGCCCGGGCGCTCCAGCACGGGCCCCGAAGTCTGGCGCAATTGCACGCCCATTTCGTGCGCCACGATATGGGCCAGCGTGGTCTTGCCCAGCCCGGGCGGGCCGAACAGCAGCACGTGGTCCAGCGCCTCGCCGCGCTTGCGGGCCGCGGCGATGAAGATCTCCAGTTGCTCGCGCACCCGCTGCTGGCCGACGTATTCGTCCAGCATGCGCGGGCGCAGGGCGCGTTCGAGGGATTCTTCGTTGGGCGAGGCAGGCTGCGGCGCGACCAGGCGGGCGCCGTCGGGGCGGGGAGTCAGGGAGTCGGACTGGATGGCCATGTGTCGGGAGAATGCGTGGGCCAGGGTATCGTACACCAGCGCATCGGGTGGATCCGGCCGCCAAGCCCCGCAGGACGGCAGGGGCATCGCCGCGGTCCGGCGGCCGCGGCCTTATGATGGAAACGTCCGATCCCGGGCGCCGCGGGCGGCCGGTCCGGATCCTTGCTCCCAGGAAAGCCCCATGCCCGATTCCTTGTCCCGCGCCGCGTCCGCGTCCGCCGGTTCCGACGCTGGCCTGCCCACCTATGCCGACGTCGAACGCGCCAGCCGCGTCCTGGCCGGCGTGGCCCACCGCACGCCGGTGCTCACCTCGGCCACGGCCGACGCCGCCCTGGGCGCCAGCCTGTTCTTCAAGTGCGAAAACCTGCAGCGCATGGGCGCCTTCAAGTTCCGCGGCGCCTACAACGCGATCTCGAACCTGGACCCCGGACAGCGCGCGGCCGGGGTGGTCACCTTCTCCTCGGGCAACCATGCCCAGGCGGTGGCCCTCGCAGCCGGCCTGCTGGGCGTGCGGGCCACCATCGTCATGCCGCACGATGCGCCGGCGGCCAAGAAGGCCGCCACCGAGGGCTACGGCGGCAAGGTGATCGGCTACGACCGCCAGACCGAGGACCGCGAAGCCATCACCCGCCGGCTGGCCGCCGAGCAGGGCCTGGCCATGATTCCGCCCTACGACCATGCCGACGTGATCGCGGGCCAGGGCACGGCGGCCAAGGAGCTGATCGAGGATGTCGGCGGGCTGGACTATCTTTTCGTTTGCCTGGGCGGGGGCGGCCTGCTCTCCGGCTGCGCCCTCGCGGCGCGGGCGCTGAGCCCCGACTGCAAGGTCTACGGCGTCGAACCCGAGGCCGGCGACGATGGCCGGCAGTCGCTGCGTGCCGGCCATGTCGTGCGCATCGCGCCGCCGCGCTCGATCGCGGACGGCGCGCTCACCACGCACCTGGGCGAGTTGACCTTTCCCATCATCCGGCGCGACGTGCGCGACATCGTGACCGTGACGGACGCGCAACTGGTGGAAACCTTGCGGTTCTTCGCGGGCCGCATGAAAATGGTGGTCGAGCCCACCGGTTGCCTGTCGTCGGCCGCGGTGCTGCAGCGCGCGATGCCGGTCGAGCGGGGCGCCCGGGTGGGAATCGTGGTCAGCGGCGGCAACGTGGATCTCCCGGCCTACGCCCGGCTGCTGGCCGGCGGCTGACCCGGCGCCGGCCGGCCCGCGCAGGACGACGCCCATCCCTATGGAGGGTTGCGGCGCCCGCGCCGGGGGCGCAGAATGGAACGACCGCATCGTTCCCGGAGGCGCCATGCGAGTCCTCGTTGTAGGCGGTACCGGCTTCATCGGCCGTCACCTGGTGGCCCGCCTGTCCGCGGCGGATCACCAGCTCCTGATACCCACTCGCAGCTACAAGCGGGGGCGCGACCTGCTGGTCCACCCCACGGTGACCCTGGTCGAGTGCGACGTGCATCGCGACGATGCGCTCGATTCGCTGTTCCGGGAGGCCGACGCGGTCGTCAACCTGGTGGGGATCCTGCACGGCCGGCGTGGCCAGCCCTACGGTCCCGAGTTCCGCCTGGCCCACGTGGTCTTGCCGCAGCGGCTGGCGCAGGCTTGCCGCAGGCACGACGTGCGCCGCATGCTGCATGTCAGCGCCCTGGGCGCCGACGCCCGGGGCCCCAGCATGTACCAGCGCTCCAAGGCGGACGGCGAGGCCGTCGTGCGTTCGGTGTTCGACGACTGGCCCGAAGGCGCGCTGACCGTATTCCGTCCCTCGGTGGTGTTCGGCCCCGAGGACCGCTTCCTGAACCTGTTCGCCGGCCTGGCGCGCTGGCTGCCCGTGGTGCCGCTGGCCGGCGCGCGGGCGCGCCTGCAGCCGGTGTATGTCGGGGACGTGGCGCAGGCCCTGGCCAAGGCGCTGCACGACCCCGAGACCGCCGGATGCACCTATCCGCTGGCCGGGCCGCGGGTCTACACCCTGGGCGAACTGGCGCGGCTGGCCGCCGAATGGAGCGGCCATGCGCGGCCCGTCCTGTCCCTGCCGTCGGCGGTGGGCAGGATGCAGGCGTCCGTGCTCGAATGCCTGCCCGGCCCGCTCATGTCGCGCGACAACCTGGATTCGCTATCGGTGGACAATGTTTCGGACGCGCCGTTTCCGCCCGAACTGGGCATCGTGCCCACGCCGCTGGAAGCGGTGGCCCCTTCGTACCTAGGCGGAAACCGGGGCAGCTAGCGCACCAGGGTCTTGAGCGCCTGCCGGATCCCGTCCGACACGCCGACGCCGGCGGGCAGCGTCTTGACCGCAGCCTGCGATTCGCGTTCGGAATATCCCAGGGCGAGCAGCGCGTTCAGGATGTCCGCCTGGCCGTCGGGCACTGCGTGGGGCGCGGCGCCCAGATCGGCGCCCAGCTTGCCCCGCAATTCCAGCAGCAGCCTTTCGGCGGTCTTCTTGCCGATGCCCGGCACGCGGGTCAGGCGGCCGGTTTCCTGCAGCGTCACCGCCTGCGCCAGGTCCGCCACCGACAGGCCGGACAATACCGCCAGCGCGGTGCGCGCGCCGATGCCGGTGACCTTGATCAACTGGCGGAACGCCGCGCGTTCGTCCGCGGTGGCGAAGCCGTACAGCACGTGGGCATCCTCGCGCACCGCGAGATGCGTGTGCAGCGACACGCGCGCGCCGGTCTCCGGCAGCGTGTAGAGCGTGCTCATGGGCACGTCGATCTCGTAGCCCACGCCGTTGACGTCCACGCATACGGTGGGCGGCGTCTTTTCCACGAGCGTGCCGGTCAGTCGTCCGATCATGATGGTCCGATGAGTCTTCCGTTGCGCAGCCGGGTCGCGCCGGAGCGCGACAGCGAACCCGCGCGCTGCAGCTGCGAGGCCAGGGGCGCGGCATGGGCGTGGCAGATGGCGCACGCCAGGGCGTCGGCCGAATCGGGGGCGGGCACGCCGTCCAGGGCCAGCAGGCGCTGCACCATGGCCTGCACCTGGGTCTTGGCGGCGCGGCCCGTGCCGACCACGGCCTTCTTGATCTGCAGCGCGGTGTACTCGCTGACGTCCAGCCCGCTGTCGGCCAGCGCGCACAGCGCCGCGCCGCGCGCCTGTCCGAGCAGCAGGGTGGAAGCGGGGTTGGTGTTGAGGAACACGATTTCCAGGGCCGCGACGTCGGGCCGGGTATCGCGCACGATCTCGCGCAGATTGTCCAGTATGACTTTCAGGCGCAGCGGCAGCGAATCGGCCGGGGGCACGACCACGGTCCCGCTGGCCACGTAGCGCAGCCGGGCGCCATGGACTTCGATCACGCCGAAGCCCGTGCGCCGCAGACCGGGGTCGATTCCCAGGATGCGCATCAGTGCCGGAAATGACGGGTGCCGGTGAGCACCATGGCGATGCCGCGTTCGTCGGCCGCCGCGATGACTTCGTCGTCGCGCATGCTGCCGCCGGGCTGGATCACGCAGGCGGCGCCGGCGTCGACCACGACGTCCAGGCCGTCGCGGAACGGGAAGAAGGCGTCCGACGCCACCGCCGACCCCTGCAGGCTCAGGCCGGCGTTGGCGGCCTTGATCGAGGCGATGCGCGCGGAATCGACGCGGCTCATCTGGCCCGCGCCCACGCCCAGCGTCATGCCGCCGGCGGCGAAGACGATGGCATTGGACTTGACGTACTTGGCGACCTTCCAGGCGAACAGCAGGTCGTTCATCTGCTGCCCGGCCGGCGCGACCTTGGTGGCCACGCGCAGCGAAGCGCGGTCGGCCTGGCGGCTGTCGGGCTCCTGGACCAGCCAGCCCGCGCCCACGCGCTTGACGTCGAAGGCGTTCTGGCCCGGGCCCATGGGGACTTCCAGCACGCGCACGTTCTTCTTGGCCGCCAGGACGGCCAGCGCGGCGCCGTCGTAGCCCGGCGCCAGCAGGACTTCCATGAACTGTCCGGCGACGGCTTCGGCGGTGGCCGCGTCCAGCGGGCGATTGAAGGCGATGATGCCGCCGAAGGCCGATGTGGGATCGGTCTGGAAGGCCTTGCGATAGGCTTCCAGCGTATCCGCGCCGACGGCCACGCCGCAGGGATTGGCATGCTTGACGACGACGCAGGCCGGCGTGTCGAAGCCGCGCACGCATTCCCAGGCGGCGTCGGCGTCGGCGATGTTGTTGTACGAGAGTTCCTTGCCCTGCAACTGCCGGTAGTTGCCCAGCAGGCCGACCGGTCGTTGGGCGTCGACGTAGAAGGCGGCCGACTGGTGCGGGTTCTCGCCGTAGCGCAGGGCCTGGTGCTGGCGCAGTTGCACGGTCAGGGTGCGCGGCCAGGGATCGCGCGCCGGCACGCGGTCCTGGGCCGGCGCGGGTTCGGCCAGGCTGCTCAGGTAGGAGGCGATGGCGCCGTCGTAGCTGGCGGTATGGGCGTATACCTTGGCGGCCAGTTCCAGGCGCAGCGCATAGGACGTCGCGCCGGCGCCCGATTCCATCTGCTCGAGCACGCGGGCGTAGTCGGACGGATCGATGACGACGGTCACGCCGCCGGCCTCGGTGCCGTGGTTCTTGGCCGCCGCGCGCAGCATGGCGGGGCCGCCGATGTCGACGTTCTCGACGGCGTCGGCGAAGGTGCAGTCGGCGCGCGCCACCGTCTCGCGGAAGGGATAGAGGTTGACCGCCAGCAGGTCGATGCGGTCGATGCCATGTTCGGCGATCGTGCTCATGTGCGCCTCGCTGTCGCGCCGGGCCAGCAGGCCGCCGTGGATCTTCGGATGCAGCGTCTTGACGCGGCCGTCGAGGATTTCGGGCGAGCCGGTGTGGGCGGCGACTTCCTGGACGGCGATGCCGGCTTCGGCCAGCAGCCTGGCGGTGCCGCCGGTGGACAGCAGGCGTACGCCGCGGGCGGCCAGCGCGCGGGCGAATTCGACGATGCCGGTCTTGTCGGACACGGAGAGCAGGGCGGTTTCGATTTTCATCGGGATCAGCTAAAGGTTGGAAGATTCGGTGCGCCGGGCGCGGTTCCGGAGGCCGGGGACTCCGGGCGGTGCCGGATGCCGCGGCGCGGGTTCATGGAAAGACGCTCAGGCCAGCAACTGGTGGGCCAGCAGTTTCTTGCGCAGGGTGTTGCGGGTGATGCCCAGCATTTCGGACGCGCGGGACTGGTTGCCTGCGGCGCGCTCCATCGCGACTTCCAGCACGGGCCGCTCGACGCAGCGCATCACCATGTCCCACATGTCGCGCGGTTCGGCCTCGCCCAGGTCTTCGAGGTAGCGCTCCAGGCTGGCGCGCACGCAATCTTGCAGGACATTGTTGTGACTCATATCGGATGCTTGGAAGTTGCAGGCGGCCCTCAGGCCGCCAGGGAATAAACGGGGGCGGTGGACTCGACGGGCGGGCCCGCGAACGGTTCCGCCGCCCGGGCATCGCCCGCCAGCGCGTCGAACCAGCCGGCCACGGCCCGCCATTGCCCAGCGGTATTGTCGATCAGATTCATGCGGGCGCAGAACTCGCGCCCTTGCGGCAGGCCGGCGACATACCAGCCGATGTGCTTGCGCGCGGTGCGCACCCCGGTGTGCTCGCCGTAGAAGCGGTAATGGTCGTCCAGGTGCCCGAGCAGCAGCGCGCGCATTTCGTCCAGGGTAGGCGGCGGATGGCGCCGGCCCGTGCGGAGGTAATGGTCGATTTCGCGGAAGATCCAGGGCCGGCCCTGGGCGGCGCGCCCGATCATGACCGCGTCCGCGCCGGTGTGGTCCAGCACGGCGCGGGCTTTCTCGGGACTGTCGATGTCGCCGTTGGCGACGACCGGGATCTCGAGTTCGGCCTTGACGGCGCGGATGGTGTCGTACTCGGCCTGGCCGGTATAGAGGTCGGCGCGGGTGCGCCCGTGCAGGGTGAGCGCGGCGATGCCGATGTCCTGGGCCAGGCGGGCCACGCGCAGGGCGTTGCGATGCTCGCGGTCCCAGCCGGTGCGGGTCTTGAGCGTGACCGGCACGCCCAGGGGCCGGCAGGCGTCCACCACGGCCTGCAGGATGCGGGCCACCAGCGCCTCGTCGCGCAGCAGCGCCGAGCCGGAGGCCAGGCTGCAGACCTTCTTGGCGGGGCAGCCCATGTTGATGTCGATGATGCGCGCGCCCTTGCGGACGTTGAAGGCGGCCGCCTCGGCCATCATCCCGGGGTCGGCGCCGGCGATCTGCACCGCGATGGGGTCGATTTCCCCCTGGTGGTCCAGGCGCCGCGAGGTCTTGACGCTGTCCCACAGCCGCGGGTTGCTGGCCGCCATCTCGGAGACGGCGTAGCCGGCGCCCAGGCGCTTGCACAACTGGCGGAACGGCCGGTCCGTCACGCCCGCCATGGGCGCGACCAGCACGTTGTTGGGAAGAAGCCAGGAGCCGATGCGCATGGCGGGGATTTTAACCATGCGGCCCCGCGGCGGGGCAGGGTCCGTCCCCGGCGGCCTGCGAGGCGGGTTCGGCGGGGCCGCCCTTCGCCGGCCGCTCAGGCGCGGCGGCCGTGCAGCAGTTGCCGCGCCAGCGGCGCGCGCACGGGGGCGGCCAGGTCCAGGGCCAGCAGCGCCAGGCCGCACGCATGCTCGACCGGCGACAGCCCGGTGGCGAAGATCCGCGGCAGGGTGTCGGTCAGCGCCGCGGTGAGCCAGCGGTCGCCGCGGCGGGCGCCGGCGAATCCGGCCAGCGCGGCGACGGGGTCGGCCTCCGCCCCGCCTTGCCAGGGCGCGAGCGCGAGCGCCAGGCGGGCGGCGTCGCGCAATCCCAGGTTGAGTCCCTGGCCGGCCACCGGGTGCAGCGTCTGCGCCGCGTTGCCCACGGCCACGCAGCGTCCCTCGACCAGGCGGCGGCGCACATTCAGGACCAGCGGCGCGACATGGCGGGGGGCGTCCACCCGCAGCCGGCCCATGCGCGTGCCGAAGGCGCCCGACAGCGCTTCGGAGAACGCCGCGTCGTCCAGCCCGGCGAGCTGCCCGGCGCGTTCGGGCGCGCAGCACCACACCACCGCGTAGCGGCCGGCGCCCGTCGGGTGGGGCAGCAGGGCCAGCGGGCCTTCGGACGTGAACCGCTCCCAGGCCCAGCCGTCGCGCGGCTGCCCGGCGATGGCGGCCGTCAGCACGGCATCCTGTCCGTAGCCGCGGCGCACGTCGGACCGGGCGGCGCCGTCGGCCTGGACCGCCAGCGCGCCGCGCAGCACGGTATCGCCGCGTGCGATCTCCACGCCGTCGGCATCCTGGCCGGCAATGCGCGCGGCCGCGCCGCCGAGCACCGTCACGCCGCTTTGCGCCACCCGCATTTCGAGCGCGGCATGCAGCGCGGAATAGGCCGTCACGTTGCCCAACTGCGGAACGTCGAAGTCTTCCCGGCGGATCAGGGCGCGTCCCAGGCGTCCGCGCTGGGAGACGTGGATGGCGTGGATTTCGGCGGCCTGCGCCGGCCACGCGCGCAAGCTGTCGAGCAGCACGCGGCTGCCGTGGTTGAGCGCCAGCACGCGGGGGTCGGAGGTGGCGGCCGCCGTCGCCGGCGCGGGATCGGCGCGCAGCAGCGCGATGCGCGCGGGATCGCGGGCGGCGCGCGCCAGCAGCAGCGCGAGCGCGCTCCCCACCGGGCCGCCGCCCAGGATGGCGATGTCGTAGTCGCAAGCAGGCATGAAGGGATTCTACCGGCCCCGGGGGCGGCGGGCGCGGCCTGGCGCTGCGGTCCATTAAAATCGCCGGCAGCTTCCGCGGCAGGTGCCGCGGGCGCGCTTCGCGGCAGATGGGATAGTGTGATGCAAACGACAGAAACCGGCGCCGTTTCCGGCCGGGCCGGCGTTCCGGCTCCTTTCCGCAGCAAGGTCCGCGTGGGCTTGCTGGCGTTTTTCCTGGGCTGGATCGGCGCCCACTGGTGGTACCTGGGACGGCGCCGCGCATGGATGGTGACGCTGGCCTCGTGCGCCTGCCTCGCGCTGGCATTCTCGTTCGAGGTGTGGTGGGACAACCCCGCCTTCTTCCTGTTGCTGATCCCGGCCGCCGACGGATACATCGAGGCCGTGGTGTTCAGCCTGATGAGCGACGAGAAATTCGATGCCCGCTACAACCGCGGCCATGAGCGCCGGTCCCGCAACGGCTGGGGCGCCGTGCTGGTGGCCTGCTTCAGCCTGCTGATCGGCACCGTGGTGGTGATGTTCGGCATCGCGGCGGTGGTGCTCCACGTCTTCCAGCGCATGGGCTGGCTGGACGGCTACGTGCTGTAGGCGTCGGGCCGCGGCGGAAGCTTCCCGCCGATTCCGCGCCGGGGCGATGCGGCTCGCGCCCGCTTCAGCCCCGCATCAGCGCCTCGATCTCGCCGGCGTCGACCGGCACGCCGCGCGTGATCAATTCGCAGCCGGTTTCCGTCACCACGGCGTCGTCCTCGGTGCGGATGCCGATGTGCCAGTAGCGTTCGGGCACATCGTCGGCCGGGCGCACGTACAGGCCCGGCTCGATCGTCAGCACCATGCCGGGCGCCAGCGTCCGCCAGGGACGCGCGCTCCCCGCGCCGTCCGCGCCCGCGGGCTCGCGGTAGTCGCCCACGTCGTGCACGTCCAGGCCCAGCCAGTGGCCGGTGCGGTGCATGTAGAACCGTTCGTAGGCGCGCGATTCGAGCGCGCCGTCCAGCGAGCCTTGCAGCAGTCCTTCGTCCAGCAGGCCCTGCGTCAGCACGCGTACGGCCGCGTCGTGGCCCTCGTTCCAGCCGCGCCCCGGGGCGGTGAGGTCCGCCGCCGCCTGCTGTGCGGCCACCGTCAGGTCGTAGAGCGCGCGTTGCGGGCCGCTGTAGCGGCCGTTGACCGGAAAGGTGCGGGTGATGTCCGAGGCATAGCTGTCGTATTCGCAGGCCGCGTCGATCAGCAGCAGGTCGCCGTCGCGCATGACGGCGTCGCCGGCGCGATAGTGCAGGATGCAGGCGTTGGGGCCCGTGGCCACGATCGAGTTGTAGGCCACCGATTGCGCGCCGCGCCGGCGGAATTCGTACAGCAGCTCGGCCTCGACCTCGTATTCGTGCATCCCGGGACGCGCGGACTGCATGGCGCGGATGTGGGCGGCGGCCGAGATGGCGGCCGCCTCGCGCATGGCGGCGATCTCGCTGGCGTCCTTGACCAGCCGCATCTCCGCCAGCCGGGCGCGCAGGTCGTACAGGCGCGCGGGCGCCGAATGTCCGCCGCGTCCCTGCCGCCGCGCGGCGTCCAGCCAGCGGCGCAGGCGCTCGTCGAAGCCCGGCTCGCCCAGCGGCGCGTACACGGCCGGCCGGTCCAGCAGCAGCGCCGGCAGATCCTCGTCCAGGCTTTCGACGGGCCGCGCCTCGTCGAAGCCGAAGCGCTCGGCCGCGGCCTGCGGACCGAAGCGTATGCCGTCCCAGATTTCGCGCTCGGGATTCTTGCTGCGGCAGAACAGCACGGAGCGATCGGTCTCCCCGGCGATCAGCGCCACCCAGGCTTCCGGTTCGACGAAACCGGTCAGATAATAGAAGTCACTGTCGTGGCGATAGGGAAAATCGGCGTCGCGGTTGCGCAGGGCCTCGGCGGAGGTGGGCAGCAGGGCGATGCCGCCGCCTTGGGCGTGCATCCAGTCCAGTACCCGGCGGCGGCGGGCGGCGAAGGGGGCGATATCGGAAGAAGGAAGGCTCATGCGGCAACCGGTGGCCGGGCGGACCGGCGTGGAATAGGACTGGGAAATGGCGGGCGCGGAAGGTATCCCGCCGCCGCGACGCGTAAATCGTACTGCAACCGCGGGAAGCTACGGCGATCCCGGCGGCGTGGCGGTCCGCGGCATGGGATTTGCTACGCACCGGGATTCCGGCTTTGCCGCGAAGGAGACATGCATGACCAGCCGGGAATTGGCGGCGATCCGCGTCACGCTGCGCAAGCTGGGCATGGTGCTGGTCATGGGGCTGGCGGCCGCGGCGTTGCTGATCGAGACCATCGCTTTCTTCCGGGACCGCCCGGACTATGTGACCGACGCGCTGCTGGGCGGGCTGGCGGCGGCCGGCGCCACGGCGCTGGGCACCATGCCGGTATGGTTCGCGCAACAGCCGTCCGAGAAGACCCAGGATCTCCTGTTCGGTTTCGGCGCCGGCGTGATGCTGGCCGCCAGCGCGTTCTCCCTGGTCGTGCCGGGCATCGCCGCGGCCGCCGCCAGGGGCCATGGCCCCTGGGGGGCGGGCCTGATCGTGGGCGGCGGCATCCTGCTGGGCGCCGCGGCGCTGCTCTGGCTGGAGCGGACCCTGCCGCACGAGCATTTCATCAAGGGCATCGAAGGGCAGAGCTGGAAGGCCCTGCGCCGCACCTGGCTGTTCGTCTTCGCCATTGCGCTGCACAACCTGCCCGAAGGCCTGGCCATCGGCGTGGCCTTCGCCGGCGTCGACCCCATGCGGGCGGCCGCGCTGACCACCGGCATCGCGATCCAGGACGTGCCGGAGGGCCTGGTCGTGTCCCTGGCCCTGCTGGCGGTGGGCTATTCGCGCGGCCTGTCGGTCGGGCTCGGGATGGCCTCCGGCCTGGTCGAGCCGGTCGGGGCCTGCGTCGGGGCGCTGGTGGTGGGGTCTTCGGCCGCCTTGCTGCCCTGGGGCCTGGGGTTCGCGGCGGGGGCCATGCTGTTCGTGGTGAGCCACGAAATCATCCCCGAGTCCCACCGCAAGGGACACGAAGTCTTTGCCACCTGCGGCCTGATGGTCGGCTTCGTGCTCATGATGCTGCTGGATACGGCGCTGGCCTGACGGCGCCGCCATGCCGGGGCGGCCGGAAGCGCCGGATCCGAAAAAATGGGGGCCAAGTGTTGCCATTTGAGGGTAAACCCGCGTATAATCGTAGAGTTTTCAATTCCTGGAGTTAGTCTGTGCCTAACGATTCCGGCGACAGTAGCAGTCGATCTTGCATCGGCTGCGCCGCCTGACAGAACGCCTGCGCAGAACTCCGTCTGCCGCGTCCTGTCAGTGCAGGACGCGGTCTTGCCGGCTCGGGTAGTTCCCGGGCCCCCTCCGCCCAAACCGCCAGAACCCGTTTTCCGCCTGCGTGCGCCGCCGCGTCGCGCCGGCAGGGAACGCGTGTGCACAGCGAACTCCTTTTGCCGCCGGGCCGCCCCCAGGCAAAAGCGCCCCCTCGAGGGGCGGCAAGCCGAAGGCGCGGCGTGGCTTTTTACGCACGTAGGAGGTTGCCATGCGTCTATTCGATCTATTCCTGCGCCGCGCCGGCCTGAATGGGACGGCGGCCATACGCAATCGCCGCACGGTGTCCCACCTGACGGTGGAATGTCCCAACTCGGCCCTCGGCGACGTACGCAAGCAGATCTGCCTGAACTTCGAAGTGGCCGGCCTGAACGTGACCGAAGTCCGGATCGACCGGGGCGAAGATCCCGAGTCGGCCTCGGCCTGCGTCACCCTGGACTGCCCGCCCGGGCTGCGTCCGGCCATGGTCGAGGCGGCGCGCCGCCTGACCGTCGACCCCCGGGTACGGCGCGTGCAATGGGGCGACACCCGCCGCGCGGCCGACGTCGTCCCGGCGGCGGCATGACCGCGGCCGCCGCGCCCCGCCGGCCCGCTACAATGCGGTAACGGCCGGCGCGTCGCGGCGCCCGGCGTTGGGCCGCGCGGTCTCCCGGCGGTCGCCTGCCGGGCGGCCGGCTCCGGTCCGGCCCTGGCCTCTTGGTATTCGATTCTGCTCGTGGACTGGTTAAGCTGGCTCATCCCCTGGGAATTCTCCCCGACCCTGGTGGCGGCGTTCGTCGCCGCGTCGGCGCTGTTCCTGCGCGGCACGCGCCGGCACCGCGTCGGCAGGTTCCGCCAGGCCCTGTTCTGGACCGGCATGGCGCTGCTCTACCTGTCGCTGCATACGCGGGTGGACTACTACGCCGAGCGCGTCTTCTTCGCCCACCGCGTGCAGCACCTGGTCCTGCACCACCTGGGGCCGCTGCTGCTCATGGGCGCGTATCCCGGCGCCGTCATGCGCGCGGGTTTGCCGACGGCCTGGCGGGTCCGCCTGCGCGCCTTCATGCGGACTGCGGCCGGGCGCGTGCTGCACGCCACGCTCACCAACCCCATCTTCGTCCCCGCCCTGTTCGTCTTCCTGGTGCTGATCTGGCTGCTGCCTTCGGTGCAGTTCTATTCCATGCTGGACTGGCGCCTGTACCGGCTGATGAACTGGTCCGTCGCGGTCAGCGGCTTCATGTACTGGAACCTGATCCTGGATCGCCGGCCCAGCCCGCCGGCGGCCATGACGCCGGGCGGCCGGGTGATCTCTCCCATCCTGACCATGGCGCCGCAGATGGTGGCCGGAGCGGTGATCGCCTTCACCGAGCGCGACCTGTACCCGGTGTTCGAACTGTGCGGCCGCGCCGTGGCGATCACGGCCCAGGTCGACCAGAGCATCGGCGGGCTGACCATGTGGATCCCGGCCGCCATGGTCGAGGTCGTCGGTCTGCTGTTCGCCTTGCAGACCCTGATGCGCCTGTCGGCCAAGGGCCGGCTGCGCAGGGAACACAAGGCCCGCCGCATGCCCGCGCGGACGGCGCCGCCCGCCCCGTCGGCCTGACGCCACGCCGTCCCGCCAAGGGATGGAACGTTCGCCGGCAATGGCTATCATAGGGGCATGAGCCATCCCTTCTTTCCGTGGCGCCGCCGGCACGTGGGGGCCTCGGTGCTGTGCGCGGCGCTCGGCGCGTCGCTGTCGTTGCCGCCCGCCGTCCATGCCCAGCCCGTCGGGCTGCCCTCCATGGGCGCCGCGTCCTCCAGCGAGCTCTCGCCCATGCTCGAACGCCGGCTGGGCGAAGCCATCATGGTGCAGGGGCGGCGCGACCCCACCTATATCGACGACCCCGACCTGCGGCAGTACCTGACGAACATGGGCCGCAAGCTGGCGGCCTTCGCGCCCGGCGGCGGCATGCCCGACGTCGAGATCTTCGGTGTGCGCGACCAGGGCATCAATGCCTTCGCGCTCCCGGGCGGATTCATCGGCGTCAACAGCGGCCTGGTCGTTTCCTCCGGATCCGAATCCGAGCTCGCCAGCGTGCTGGCGCACGAACTCGGCCACGTCGCGCAGCGCCACATTGCCCGCGGCCTGACGCAGCAGTCCCAGACCGGCGCCATCATGATGGCGACCCTGGCCGCTTCGCTGCTGGCCGCCCTGGCGGGTGGCGGCGGTGACCTGGCGGGCGGCATGGCCGCCTTCGGGCAGGCCGCCGCACTGAACCGGCAACTGGGGTTCTCGCGCGACGCCGAGCGCGAGGCCGACCGCGCCGGCTTCGACATGCTGCGCAAGGCCGGCTACGATCCCCACGGCATGGTGGAGATGTTCAATCGCCTGATGAACGTCTCCCGCCTGAACGAAGGCGCAGGCGGTGGCGATTACGCCAGCACCCACCCGCTGTCGATCGCCCGGATGTCCGACATCCAGAACCGGCTGCGCCTGCTTCCGCCCGTGAACCACGTGGACAGCGACGATTTCTGGTACGTGCGCGCCCGGCTGCGGCTGCAGCAGGCCAGCGACGCGCAGGGCACGCGCGCGACCGTCGAGCAACTGCGCGCGGAAACCCGCACGCTGTCGGGAGTGCGGCAATCCGCGGCCTGGTACGGGCTCGCCCTGGCTGCCATGCGGCGCGGCGATCTGGCGGAGGCCCGCGAGGACTACGCGAACGCCACGTCCGGCGGGCGCGAATCGCCCCAGCTTGCGGCGCTCGGCGTGGACCTGGCCCGGGCCGCCAAGGACACGGCGGGCGCGGTCCAGCAGGCCCAGGCCGCCTGGAAGCGCTGGCCGGAGCGCCGCGCGCTGGCCTATGCCGTCGCCGAAAGCCTGCAGCGCGCCGGCCGCGACGCCGACGCGGCGGCCTTCCTGCGCGAGCGCGTGAAGCAGTGGTCGGACGAAGAGCCCCGCCTGTACGAGCTGCTGGCGCAGAGCGAGGAGCGCATGGGCGACAAGATCGCGGCGCGTCGCGACATGGCGGATTTCTACGTCAAGACGGGCGCGCTGCCGTCGGCGGTGTCGCAACTGCAGCAGGCGCGCTCCCTGTCCACCGACTTCTACGAGCAATCGCAGCTCGACGTGCGGATCCAGGAAGTCAAGGACCGCATGGCCGACGAACGGGAACTGCTCGAGCGATTCCGCTCCTAGTGCGTCAGATGCCGGTCTCGAAGAACCGCGCCAGCCGTTGGGGCAGCCAGCCGAGGTGCGCGGGGAAGGGGCCGGTGGGAAAGCCGCCGTGGCCGCCTTCGGCCGGCTGGTGCAGCAGCACATGGGCGGACGCTTCCTGGGGGCCGGGCAGGGCCGGTTCGGGCAGGAAGGGATCGTTGCGCGCGTTGAGCACCAGCGTAGGCACGGCGATGCCGCGCAGCCACGGCTTGCTGGACGCCCGCGTCCAGTAGTCGAGCGCGTTGCGGAAGCCGTGCATGGGCGCGGTATAGGCGTCGTCGAAATCGCGCAGGTCGCGCGCCTGCGTGACGCGCAGCACGTCGATGGCCCCGGGAAAGCGCTTGGCCTTTTCCAGCACCTTGACCTTCATGGTGTGCAGGAAGGCGCGCGTATAGATCTGGCGGTTGACGAAGCCCCTGGACAGGCAGGTGCCGCCGGCGACCAGGTCGACCGGCACGGAGACACCGGCGCAGGCGACGAGCGTCGATTCGGCCGCGCCGGTTTCGCCCGCGTACTTGAGCAGCGCGTTGCCGCCCAGGGACACGCCGACGGCGTGCCAGCGCGCGTGCGGCAGCCGGGCCCGCGCCGCGCCGAGCATGAAGCGCACGTCGTCGGAATCGCCGGAATAGTAGGCGCGCGCCAGGCGATTGGGCGTGCCCGAGCAGCCGCGGAAATGCGCCACCACGACCACCCAGCCACGGGCCCGGAAATGCTGCGCGATGGATTGCGCGTAGCGGCTGCGGCTGCTGCCTTCCAGGCCATGGAAAAGAATCAGCGCCGGCGTGCCGGCCGTCTGGGGCAGGGCCTGCCAGTCGGCGGGCGTCATCCAGCGCACGGCGGCCGTGCGGCCGGCGGGCGGGTCGCCCGCCGCGGCGCCGGGCGGCGCGCGATGGGGAAACAGGCCCGGCCCGCTCCAGTCGAGATCGACGAAATCGCCGTCCGGCGTGTCGACGCGTTCGCGTACGAACGCCATGCGGTGGTAGCGCGCCCAGAACGCGGCGTACAACGTCTGGCTATGCCGGCCGGGAAGCCAGGGCGGGACGGGGCAGGGAGCCGTATCGAGGCGGGCGGTCACCGACGTCAGCCTAATGAAGCAGGTCGGGGACGTCGTGAAGGTCGAGCAGTCCCGCGTCGGCCGGCGCCGGCGAGGCGTGGTGCAGGACCATGCGCCAGCCGGAGGGTCCCTTGTGGTAGACGTTGGTGGCGTAGCAGTTGGCCACCTGGATGCCGGCGCGCGTGCGCGCGGTGACCTGCTCGACCACGGTATGCACCGAGCTCATCATGCTCTGGATCACCAGCGTATGCAGCGGCCGGACCGACAGCGGCCCGGCGTCGAGGATTTCCCGCCAGGATTCCTGCACGGCGCTCTGGCCGGCCAGGCGCGCGCCCCCGGGATGCACGCAGACGATTTCCTCGTCGTCCGCCCAGACTTGCATCAGGCGCACGATGTCGGCCTGTTCGAGCGCTTCGTAGAAGGCTTGCTCGGCTTCGTCGGGCGTGGCGAACATGGCGGCGATCCGGCGCCGTTCAGTGGCCGTGCACCACGGTGCCGGGCTTGAGTCGGTAGTCGGCGCCGCAATAGGGACAGCGGGCGGAGCCGGTCGTGGTGACGTCCAGGAACACGCGCGGGTGCATGCTCCAGACCGGCGCGTGGGGCCCGGGGCAGTACACCGGCAGGTCGTCGGCGCCGACCTCGATGGTTTGGCGGGCCTGGCCGGCGGCGGAAGGGGCGGCAGCGGACATGAGGTTTCCTGAATGGAGGTCGGCGGGTCAGACCCGGGTCAGCCAGTGCCCGAACTTGGGGTTGCGGCCGTTGATCGCGTCGAAGAAGGCCTTCTGCAGCTTTTCCGTGACGGGGCCGCGGCGGCCGGAGCCGATGCGGCGGTTGTCGACTTCGCGGATGGGGGTGACTTCGGCGGCGGTGCCGGTGAAGAAGGCCTCGTCGGCGATGTAGACGTCGTCGCGCGTCAGGCGCTTGGTGCGCACCGGAATGCCCAGCTCGCCCGCCAGGGTATGGATGGTGGAGCGGGTGATGCCGGTCAGCGCCGAGGCGATCTCGGGTTCGCACAGCTCGCCGTTCTGGACGATGAAAATGTTCTCGCCCGCGCCTTCGGCCACGAAGCCTTCGGTGTCGAGCAGCAGCGCTTCGTCGTAGCCGTCCTGGAGCGCCTCGGCGTTGGCGATGATGGAGTTGGCGTAGGTCGTGGCGACCTTGGCGCGCGGCATGGTCACGTTGACATGCTGGCGCGCGTAGGACGAAATCTTGACCCGGATGCCGTTCTGCAGGGCTTCCTCGCCCAGGTAGGCGCCCCAGGGCCAGGCGGCGATGGCCACGTGCACCTGCGCGCCCTTGGGCGAGACGCCCATTTTCTCGGAACCGTAGAACACCAGCGGACGCAGGTAGCAGGATTCGAGCTGGTTGACGCGCACCACTTCGCACTGGGCCGCGTTGAGCGCGTCCCGGTCGTAGGGCATGGGGATCTGGTAGATGTGGGCCGAATTGAACAGCCGGTTGGTGTGGTCCTGCAGGCGGAAAATGGCGGTGCCGGCGTCGGTCTTGTAGGCGCGCACGCCTTCGAAGACGGACAGGCCGTAATGCAGGGAATGTGTCAGAACGTGGGTGGTGGCTTCCCGCCAGGGCACGAGTTTGCCGTCGTACCAGATGAAGCCGTCGCGATCAGCCATCGACATGTTGTTCTCCATTTGAGGGGAGCATTGTATCAAGTGACGTGGTTACAATACCGGGTTTGATCGCTTCGCCGGGCGTTATCCCGCGGCGCGATTTTCGCTTCGGCAACCCGTCGCTACGCCGTTTTCCGGTTTCCCATGTCGAGCAGCTCCATATTCCAGGGGGGCAGCCTTGTCCGCTGAACCCGCCGCGTCCGGGCCGGCCGCCGAGCGCGCCGAGCGCGTGGCCGCTTTCCGGGCAGGGTTGCGGGCGGTCGCCCCGACCCTGGTCGCCACCAGCACCTGGGGGCTGGTCACCGGCGTGGCCATGGTGAAGTCGGGACTGACCGACTCCATGGCCCTGGCCATGACGCTGCTGGTCTATGCCGGCTCGGCCCAGCTCACCTCGCTGCCCCTGATCGCCACCGGCGCGCCGCTATGGCTGATCTTCGCGGCCGGCACGGTGGTCAACCTGCGCTTCGTCATTTTCGGCGCGGCCCTGCATCCCTATTTCCGGCACTACTCGTGGCCCCGGCGCGCGGCGCTGGGATACTTCATCACCGACATGTCGTTCGTGCTGTTCATGCCGCGCTTCGGCGACGTCCCCGTCAAGGGCACCCGCGAGCAACTGTGGTTCTTCATCGGCGTGATCACGCCGGGCTGGATCACCTGGCAGGCCTTCTCGATCCTGGGGATCTTCCTGGGGAGCCTGGTGCCCGCGGCCTGGTCGCTCGACTTCGCCGCGGTGCTGGCGGTGCTGGCCATCACCGTGCCGCTGGCCAATACGCGGCCGATGCTGGTGGCGATCCTGGCCGGCGCGGGGGCGGCCTGGATCTGCCAGCCGCTGCCGCTGCGCCTGGGCCTGGCCGTGGCGGTCGTCTGCGGCGTGGCGTCCGGCATGTGGGCCGAGCGGCGGTCCGGGAGAGCGGCATGAGCGGCTGGTGGCCTTCGGAGATCTATGTCTATGGCGCGATCGCGCTGCTGACGGTGTGCAGCGTGCTCACACGCTGCGGCTTCATGGTGTTCGGCGACCACATTCCGCTGCCCGACGGCGTGCGCCGCGCCCTGCGTTACGCGCCGGCCGCCGCGCTGGCGGCCATCGTCGTGCCCGACCTGCTGCCCTGGCGGGCCGGTGAGGGGCCGGTGTTCGACCTGCGCCTGCTGGCGGGCCTGGCGGGCATCGCGGTGTTTCTCTATACGCGCAGCGCCGTGCTGGTCATCGTGGCCGGCATGCTGGTGCTGTGGGGACTGCGCTGGATGTTCGGCTAGCCCTGGCCGGGCCGCGACGTGTAACGGCGGCGGGCGGCGCCGTCGCGGTCGGTGCGGTAAACTGTGGCAATTACCACGTTTTCCATAATGACTCAACCTTCGCCCCCCCATGTGTCGCCCGAAGCGACCGCGCCGAGTTTCTCCGATTTCGGCCTGCACCCCGACCTGCTCAAGGCCGTAGCCGAAACGGGCTACACCACTCCCACTCCGATCCAGGCGCAGGCGATGCCGGTCGTCGTCGCCGGCCGGGACGTCATGGGCGCGGCGCAGACCGGCACGGGCAAGACGGCCGCCTTCACACTGCCCATCCTGCACCGCCTCATGCCGCTGGCCAACCACAGCGCGTCGCCCGCCCGCCACCCGGTGCGCGCGCTCATGCTGGCGCCTACCCGCGAGCTCGCCGACCAGGTCGGCGAAAGCGTCAAGCGCTACGGCAAGCACACGCCGCTGCGTTCGGCGGTGGTGTTCGGCGGCGTGGACATCGGCCCGCAAAAGGCCGCGCTGCGCGCCGGCTGCGAAGTCCTGATCGCCACCCCGGGCCGCCTGCTCGACCACGTCGAACAGCGCAACGTCAACCTGGGCCAGGTGGCCATCCTGGTGCTCGACGAAGCCGACCGCATGCTCGACATGGGCTTCCTGCCCGATCTCGAGCGCATCATCCGGCTGCTGCCGGCGCAGCGGCAGACGCTGCTGTTCTCGGCCACCTTCAGCAACGAAATCCGCAAGCTCGGCCGCTCCTACCTGAATCATCCGACCGAGATCGAAGTGGCGGCGCGCAACGCCACCGCCGATACCGTCACCCAGATCGCCTATCCCATGGAAAGCGACGCCAAGCGCGCCGCCGTGGTGCACCTGGTCAAGTCGCGCGGCCTCAAGCAGGTGATCGTGTTTTCCAACACCAAGATCGGGACCGGCCGCCTGGCGCGCGAACTCGAGCGCGACGGCGTGCGGGCCGAATCGATCCACGGCGACAAGACGCAGTCCGACCGCATGAAGGCGCTCGAAGCCTTCAAGGCCGGCGAACTCGAAGTCCTGGTCGCCACCGATGTCGCCGCGCGCGGCCTGGACATCGCCGGCGTGCCCTGCGTCATCAATTACGACCTGCCGTACAACGCAGAGGATTACGTCCACCGCATCGGCCGCACCGGCCGCGCCGGGGCGTCGGGCGAGGCCATCGCCCTGTACACGCCGAGCGAAGAGCGCCTGCTGCTGGAAATCGAAAAGCTCATCAAGGCGCCCGTGCCGCGCGGCCACCTGGACCTGCCGGCCGGCTTGCGGGCGCGCGGCCACGGCCATGGACACGGCGGGGATCGCGGGGACCGCGAGCGGGGCGGGCGCGGCCGCACGGACCGCCGCCGTCCGGCCGACGCCGCCCCGCGCGCGCCGGTGGACGATTTTTTCTACAAGCCCTACGAGCCGTCGACGCCGCCGGCCTCCGCGCAATCCGACCCGCCGGCCGAAGCGCCGGCCCGTTCCGCCAAGCGGCCGCTGGCGGCGCTGCTGGGCGGCAAGCGCAAGGGTTCCTAGGCCGCGCCGCTCAGGCGCGGGCAGCCGCCCGCCGCAGCAGGCTTTCCAGGTCGGGCAGCAGAGTGGCCACCGCCGGCGAGGCGGCATCCAGGGTGTCGAGCATGCGTTCGAGATGCCCGGCGTGCGGCAGCATGGGACCGAAGAACAGCGTGCGTCCCGCGCGGCGGATGAGCAGGGTGGGGAAGTTGTCGACGTCTTCGTCGCCCAGCCAGTCGGGATGGTCTTCTATGTCGATCCACATGAACACGGCGTCCGGGCGCGCCCGGGCCAGGTCGTCGAACCGGCCGCGGTAGATCCGGCAGGTATCGCACCATTCCGCGCAGAAGCAGGCCACCAGGCAGGCGCCGGGCCGCTCCAGCGCGGCGCGCAGCGCGGCGGGATCGGAAGCGGGGGTGTGGACGGACATGTCGGCAAATCGTTTCGGGTTTGACTATGATACCCGGATGAGCCACCCGCCCGACCGGACTCCATGAAGACCGATACTCCTCCCGCACTGCGTTCCGCCCATCCCGCCGCGCGGTCGACCGGCCTGGCCGGCATCGGCAAGGCCTTCCTGCGGGCGCTGAAGTCGCAGTGCCATCCGCGGATGCTGTTCGCGCTGTTGCTGCCTTTCCTGATCACGCTGGGCGGCGCCATCTTGCTGATCTGGCTGTTCTGGGATCCTCTGACCGGCTGGCTGACGGCCCAGGTCTCGCAGTGGAATTTCATCGAGCGCGCCGACCAGTGGCTGCTCGCCTTGGGACTGTTCTCGCTCAAGGTGTGGCTGATTCCCCTGGCGGCGGTCGCCATCCTGTTGCCGGTTTCGGGCATCCTGGGCCTGGCGATCGCCGCGGTCTGCGTCATGCCCATCGTGCTTGGCCATCTCGAGCGCCGCGAGTATGCCGGGCTGGCGCGCCACGGCAGGAACACGCTGGCGGTGGGCCTGTGGAACGCGGTGTGGGTCAGCGTGGTATTCGGCGCGGGCTGGTTCCTGACGCTGCCCCTGTGGCTGGTGCCGCCCATGGCGTTGCTGCTGTCGATCTTCTGGTGGGCCTTCGCCTTCTCGCGCATGATGCGCGTGGACGCGGTGGTCGAGCATGCCAGCCCCACCGAGCGGCGCATCCTCAACCGCCGCCTGAACACGGGATACTGGACCATAGGCCTGATCTGCGCGCTGCTCAACCTGCTGCCGCCGGCGTGGGTCGTGCTGCCGGTCTTTTCCGCCCTGGTCTACGCGCACTACAGCCTGGACGGCCTGGCCCGCCTGCGCCAGGAAAGCGCCCTCCAACCCGCCTGATCCGGAGCGCCTGCATGGACGCCGCAACCGCCCCGCGCCGCATCGGACTCATCATCGTCGGCGACGAGATCCTCTCCGGCCGCCGGCAGGACAAGCATTTCTCCAAGGTCGTGGAACTGCTCGCGGCGCGCGGCCTGCGGCTGTCCTGGGCCGAGATCCTGCCCGACGACCGGCCGGCGCTGACGGCGGCGCTGCGGCGCAGCTTCGCCAGCGGCGACGTCGTGTTGTCCTGCGGCGGCATCGGCGGCACGCCCGACGACCACACACGGCAAGCCGCGGCCGCCGCGCTCGACCTGCCGCTGGCGTTGCACCCGGAAGCGGCCCGGCTGATCGCGGAGCGTTGCGCCGAGATGGCCGCCAAGGGGCAGGGCAGCGCCGACATGGATACGCCCGAGAACCGGCAGCGGCTGCAGATGGGCGTGTTTCCGCAGGGCAGCGAGATCGTGCCCAATCCCTATAACCGCATTCCCGGTTTCTTCATTCGCGACCATACCTTCGTGCCGGGATTTCCCGTCATGGCGTGGCCCATGCTGGAATGGACGCTGGACCGGCGCTATGCCGGCCTGCACCACGCCGCGCGGCATATCGAGCATTCCTTCCTGGTCTTCGGCTTGCCGGAATCCCGCATCACGCCCGCCATGGAAACGGTGGAGCAGCGCTGGCCCGACGTGCGCGCCTTCAGTCTGCCCAGCGTGACCGACCGCGGGCCGTCGCATATCGACCTGGGGGTCAAGGGCGAGCCGGAAGCGGCGGCGCAGGCGCTGGAATTCCTGCGTACGGAGGCCTTGCGGCTGGGCGGGCGGCTGGCGCCGCCGGTGGCCGATCCTCCCGCTTGAGCGCGGGGGCATCGCCATTTTTCATCATATGGGATAGAATGGTTTTGCTGCGCCGCGGCATGGAGATCCGGCGCCGCCGAGCAACCCGTCCATACGCTACGCCATGTCCCGCTACTCCGCTACGCCCCGTTCCTCCACGCTGACCGAGATCGCCGCCGCGGCCGACCGGCCTTCGCCGATCGCCATCCAGGTGATCGAGCGCGCCATGAGCCTGCTCGACGCGCTGGCCGCCCAGTCGGATCCGGTCGCGCTCAAGGACCTGGCCCAGATCACCGGCCTGCATCCGTCCACCGCCCACCGCATACTCAACGACCTGGTGGTGGGACGCTACGTCGAGCGGGTCGACAGCGGCCTGTACCAGCTGGGCATGCGGCTGCTGGAACTGGGATCGCTGGTCAAGGGCCGGCTCAATGTGCGCGAGGCCGCCATCTCGGCCATGCGCAGCCTGCACAAGCTGACCGGCCAGACCGTCAACCTGTCGGTGCAGCAGGGCGACGAGATCGTCTATATCGACCGCGCCTGGAGCGAGCGTTCGGGCATGCAGGTGGTGCGCGCCATCGGCGGGCGCGCGCCGCTGCACCTGACCTCCACCGGCAAGCTGTTCCTGTCCGCCGGGGATCCTCGCCAAGTCCGCGCCTACGCGCTGCGCACGGGGCTGGCCGGGCATACGCGCAACAGCCTGACCGACCTCGAGCGGCTGGAACGCGAGCTCGCGCTGGTGCGCCGCCACGGCTATGCGCGCGACAACGAGGAACTGGAACTGGGCGTGCGCTGCATCGCCGCCGGCATCTACGACGACACCGGCAGGCTGGTGGCCGGCCTGTCGATTTCGGCGCCGGCCGAACGCCTGCAGGACGAATGGATCGCCCGCCTGGTCGAGACCGCGGGCGGGATCTCGGAAGCCCTGGGCTACGAGCCGCCCGCGCCGGTCGCGGCCTGAACCTTCCCGCGCCGCGGCGGACAAAAAAGTTCTCGTGTCAAGTCTTTCGTGCAAATCAGGGAAGGCTTGAAACGGTATATGGGACAGTAGGTTAGCTCCAGTGGCACAGGGCCAGCGGTCTGCAATACCTGCATCACACCGACGCGGGCTGTGCTTACGCGAAGCCGGGTCATACGTAGGCGCTGCAACACGCCGGGCTCCGTGCCAGTCGTCATCCAGCAAAGCGGGCCAGCACCCGCATCCAGCTCGGGCGCCATGTGAGCGTGAACGCAACCGCCAGTGCACTGGCTGCCAGCGCCATTACCCATACCAGCACAGCCATGGATGCATGGTCGGCAGCAAGGCATAACGACAGTCCAGCCGCCAACCCCAACGTGCCCAATGCACGCAGCCGTAGCACCTGGGCGGCTGTTGCCTCGCCCTCGCGTACTTGTGTCCAATGACGCTCCATTGCCAGCGCCAGCCAGCCCATGCCCGCCGTGCAGGCCAGCAGCGCTGCGGTCAGAAGAACGGCCTCACGCATGTGCCGCTTCCCCGCGCGGCGCTGGCATGGCCATCAAGGCTTTGCGCCCCAGCCTGCGCGCGGCGAGCACCGCAAGTCCTGCCGTCACCAGCAGGCTCAGGTCCACTCCTGCAACGGGCCAGTAGCCGTTGCCGATAGTGCGCAACAGATGATCGCCAGTGGTGATCCCGTTGAGCAGCACTGCCGCCACCGCCATGATGGCCACGACCCAGCACTGTTCACGCCAGGCTGGATTGAGCCTGCCCAGCGCCACGGGCGCGCTGCGGACGAAGGCGTGAACCATCGCCAGCGCCCAGCCGGTCCAGAACACATATCGTTCCATATCGCCGCGCGGTGGCCAGCCTGAGGGCAGCGCTTCGGGCAGCAGGCGGTTGGCGATCAGGATGGACATGGTGGCGACCAGCATGCCGGCGATGGTGGAGACGGCCAGGGCATCGACCACGCGGCTACCCTGCCCGCCTGCCTTGGCGTGCTGCTTCTTGCGCTTCTCCACGAAGAAGATGAAGCCAGTGGCGATGCAAGCCGTGCCCATCAGGCCGCCCAGCACATAAAACCAGCGCAGTAGCCAATGGCGGAAGTGCTGGAGATGCAGGCCGATGAGAAAGTTGCTGACGCCACCCACGGCAGTCTGTGGCGGTTCTTCATACAACACTTGTCCGGTACTGGCTTTGAAGTAGATGCCTTCGCTGACGTTTGCAATACGGTCTGTTCCGGCGCGCCAAATGCTTATATAGCTATTAGCATCATCGACGTGATTGGCCGAGATAAGGCCCACTTCCCCCGCCATGCCCTTCGCGGCCCAGCGGCGTTGCGCTTCGGCCACCATGGCGTCCACCGAGGCCAGCGGCGCGGCCATGCCGGCGCGGTCCTGCGGCAGGCCCGTCTCCTGCTCCTCGATCTTCTCGTGCAACTCGTGCAGCGGTTCGAGTTGTGTATGCGTTACCGGAAAGTAGTGACCAGCGAAGATCAGCAGGCCGGTGAAGGCGAAGAAGAAATGGAAGGGCAGCGCCAGCACGCCGGTCATGTTGTGCAGGTCCAGCACACTGCGCTGGGTGTTCCGGGAGGGCCGGAAGGTGAAGAACTCGCGGAACGCCTTGCGATGCATCACCACGCCGGAGATGAGCGCCACCAGCATCACCAGCCCGGCAAAACCCACGATCCAGGCGCCGAGGTCCTTCCACTCAAGGGTGAGGCCGTAATGCAGCGGATAGAAGAATTGGCTACCGATCTTCAGTTGATCGTCGGGAAATACCTTGCCGCTGCGCGGGTCGATTGTGCGGTTGCCCCATACCCGATCGTGCGGATCATGCGCGCCGGGCACTTGGTAGCTGGCCCAGAGCAGCAGCACGGGATCGCGGTGCGTGGTGTATGCGCTCCATGAGCGCACGGTGTCGAAGTGTTCGGGCATCGGCCCATCGACCTCGCCGCGCATCGCATCCACGCTTTCCTTCGTGGGCTGCATGGTGTCGAAAACCGGGCGCAGCACCTTGTCGAACGACGGCATGGGATGCGGCTCAAAGCGCGACTCCGGGATCGCCCAGCGGTCGATCTCGCGGTCGAACACCGAGAGCGAGCCAAAGAAGAACACGACCACGAGCACGAAGCCCAGCACGAGGCCGAACCACGTATGCACCCAGGTCGCGGCATGGCGGAAGCTCTGGAACATATCTCTTCCTCTCAGGTCAGCACCGACTGGATCAGCGAAGCGGCACCGGCCATCAGTGCGCCGCCCCCCAGCAGCACCGCTCCCACCCGCCACAGGCTGCGGGCCGCGAAGGCCCACAGGAACGCCGCCGGATAGAGCAGGAGAGCGAGGATCGATCCCAGCGTCTCCCCGTCATGAAACGCCGCGCCCAGCGCGAATGTCACCGCCGCGAACAGAGCGATCACGCCCCAGCAGAAGGCGTAACCTCCGAGAACCGCCAGCAGGATGCGGGCGGCAAGGGCCACATGCTCGCCGCGGTTGAAGGCGTTTGCTCGCATCGTCCGAATCTTCAGAAATCAATACTGGCGGATAGTCGGAACGTGCGCGGCGCGCCCAGATTGACGGCGTTGTTGTTCCAGACGCTTTCCCAGTAGTTTCTGTCGAATACATTGTCCACGCTGGCGCGGAACACCACGAGTCTGCCGCCAAGCTTGGTCGCATAGCGTGCGCCCAGATCCAGTCGTGTCCACGACGGCATCTTCAACGAGTTGTCGTTGTTCACGTACTGTGCGCTGGTGTAGATCACCCGCCCGTTCAATGCCAGGCCCGGCAGGCCTGGTACGTCCCAATCCAGCCCCAGGTTGGCCGTCCACGGCGGCGAGCCGGCCGCCCGATTTCCATTCTGGAGGCCGTCCTGCGTGCTGGTCAGCGTGCTTTGCATGTAGGTCACCCCGCCCAGCATGCGCAGGCCGTGCGTCAGCTCCCCGAAAATCGCCCACTCGATGCCCCGGTTGCGCTGCTCGCCGTCCAGGCGCAGCGTGGGCAGCGGCGTGGTGCTGTTGTCGGCCGTCGTGCTGGGCTTGGCGATCTGGAACAGGCTGATGGTGTTGGTGAAGCTGCCCGTCTGTAGCTTTGCGCCCAGCTCGACCTGCTCGGTCTTGTAGGGCGGGAAGACCTCGCCCGCGTTTTGATAGGTGTTGCCGACCGTCGTGCCCTGCGACAAGCCCTGGATGTAATTGGCATACAGCGACAGATCGTCGGTCGGCTTGACCACCAACCCGGCCATCGGCGTCCAGGCGCTGGCGTCGTAGCTCGAAGTCTCGGCTCCGGTAGTGTCGTCGAAGTTCCTCGCCTTCACGTTCTGCCGCCGCATGCCCAGCGTCAGCAGTACGCGGTCGTCCATGAAGCCCAGCGTGTCGGCCAGTGCAAAGCCGCTGAGGGTGGTTTCCGAGGTCTTCGGGGCGTCGCCCGGCGCGACAGGCCAGACGAGAGACGCGGGCCGGTAGATATTGGACGGCTGGGAGGACGAGGCGAATGCCAACGCACTGCCATTATCCCGAGTCAGATAGGACCCGCTCAGGGCCAGGAAATGGCTGACCGTACCGGTCTGGAACCTGCCGCGCAGACCGGTTTCGGCGCTTTTTGTTCTGGCGAACGAAGACCCGTTATCGGTGGTCACGGTTGCATCGCCATTGGCTTGAACGTTTGTGAGCCATCCATTGATGGGGCCTTCAAACTCGGAGCGTTGTACGCCGAGCTTGGCGTAGCCGGTCCAGCGGTCGTTGAAATCGTACTCGCCGCCGAGGATGAGTGCTTCCGTCGTCTCCTTGCTCTCGGGGGAACCTGGATACATATTGGTGCGGGCATCGGGTGGAGCAGGCATCGAAGTCAGCCCACTATCGAGTCGGAAGATGGCAATCGTGCCGCCGCCACGCTGCTTTTCCTGCATGCGATAGGCGTCCAGCGTCAGGCGCAGGCGCTCGCCACGATAGTCCAGCGCCAGGGCGCCGAGGTCGCCCCCATTTCTCGCGCCATCGATGAACTTGTCGCCATCTTTGTAGCGGCCGTTGAAACGCAGACCCCATTCATTGTTGGCGCCAAAGCGGCGACCCGTGTCCACCTGGGCCTTCCACAGATCATCCCTTTCCACGCCGAGCGTCAGGCGTGTCAAGGGTACGTCGCCCGCCCGCTTGGGGACGAGATTGACGGAGCCGCCCACCGCGCCGCTGGGCGACATGCCGTAAAGCAGGGCGCTTGGCCCCTTGAGCACCTCCACCCTTTCGGCAAACTCTATCGAAAGGTTTCCAGTGTCCGGCGCCATGCCGTGCAACCCGTCGAAGGTTACCGAGCCGGGGCTGAGACCGAAGCCGCGAATCTTGAAGGACGCTTCGGCCGGATTCCCTGCTGGCGCAGTTTGCCGAATCGAGGGTTCGTTCTTCAAGACATCCAACACCGTCTCTGCCTGCTGATCCTCGATCAATTGAGATGTGTAGTTGGTAATGTTGAAGGGCGTATCCATCACGTCCTTGTTGCCGAGCATGCCAAGCCGCCCGCCGCGCGCGACCTGTCCCCCGGCATAGGCTTCGGGCAGGCCATCGCTGCGCTCGACCTGGGCTACTACCATCACGGGGTCCAGGGTTGCCACGTCACCGGCCGACTCAGCGGCCTTGATGACAATGCCGCCCGCTTCCCGCACGGCAACCAGTCCACTGCCGGCAAGCATTTGGTCAACAGCCTGCCGCGCTGTGAGATCACCCTTGACCGCGCGTGCCATCCTGCCTGCGACGAGCGCCGGCGAAAAGCCGATGGGTGTGCCGGTGGCCGCCGACAGTTCGTTCAGCGCCGAACCGAGCGGTTGCGCCGCAATGGAGAGGGTGACGGGTTTGGAACGGCCGTCAGCAGCAGCCTGAGCCTGAGCGGCCCCTGGAGCAGCCAGGGCGAGGGCGATAGCCAAGGCAAGGGGAAGGGAACGGAAGCGGGGGTGCACCGACCTCATGGAGACGTCCTTTACGAATCGAGTAATGAATAAAAATAAGACTCACTACTCTTAAAGACGCACCAGCCCGCCGAAATCTACACCTCCCTTCCTAAACTTTTTTACATCCCCTGCGTGGGCCGTGCCGGTTTTACGGCGTCCGGGCGATCTCGGTCTTGCCGGCGGCGCCTTTTACCAGCTTGACAGGGAGGATCTGCGTCACCATCCGGGCAAACGCTTCGGGGCGGTCGATCTGGAAACTGCCGCCGATGGGCATCGCTGCCACGATGGGATCGCGGATCGTCAGCCCGGTGGCGCCGTAGCGCTCCAGTTCCAGCAAGGCATCACGCAACGGCGTGTTCTCGAAGCGTACCAAGCCCTTGCGCCACGGCGCGATACTGCCAGGTGCCACCTCGCCGACCTTGCCGATGGCGCCATCCGCCGACACGGTGAGTCCTTGGCCCGCCACCAGATCGACTTCGCCGGTGGAACCGTGGGGCTGCCGATTGCGTATATCGGTCACCCGCACATGGCCTTCCTCCACCGCCACTTTGACGGTATTCGCGTCCATGCCTGTACGGCGATACCGCACGGAGAACCGCGTGCCCACCACGGTTACGCGCGCCGACCCAGCCAGTACCCGGAAGGGTTTCCCGCTGTCGGGCGCGACGGCGAACATGATCTGTCCCTCTGTGATGTGTACTTCGCGGCGGTCGCGGTACAAGGTGACTTGCGCCTGCGTTTCAGCGTCGAAGGCCAATTCGGAGCCATCGGGCAAAGTCACGGTCTGGCGCTGCCCGCGCTCGACCACATAGTCTTGAAAGAAAACGCGCTGCTGGTCCCATTGATGCCAGCCAATGCCCGCCGCCAGCACGGCCACGCAACAGAAGGCCAGCCAGGTCCGGCGCGGCCGGGGCGCGACCAACGAGGACCAGCCGCTGGTCCGCCCGCCCGCCCGCCTGCGTCCGGCATCGGTTTTCAAAGACGGATCTGGCTGCGGAGTCTCGTCGCTGGAAGTTGGCGACCGCCCCGCGCGAACCCGTGCGGCGTCTTCCGCCGGAATGGCACGCAGCGCCGCCACGCCCTGGTCCAGGTCCTCGAAGGTGGCGGCATGGACAGGGCTGGCCGCCAGCCACTGCTGGAATTCTTCCTGCTCGGCCGCGGTCAGCCCCTGTTCTCTGCGGATGTGCCAGTCCACCGCGGCCACATTCACAGGGTTTTGCTGGCCAAAGAATTCCTCAAGCTCGCGCGCCTCCGCAGCCTCGTCGAACGGGGTTGGGGAGGAACGGGAAGGTGGAGAAAAACGACTCATCTTATTGGTATAGACGCACGAGAGAGGGCAAAACTACACCTCGGCAGAAAAATAAAGGTGTACCCGTATATTGCCGGTTTTCATTCGCCATTGCGAAGCGCCTCCCTGCGGGCCATGCAGGCGAGTTTGCCGCGCTTGATATATCGGTCCACCAGGCTCAGCGAAACGCCCATGCGTTCGGCGATTTCCTTATAGGGCAATGCATCGAACAGATACATGGAATACGCTTCGCGGCATCGCGGGGGCAGCGCTTCAATGGCGTCGAGGTACGCCTGAATGGTCTGATACGAGGCGTACGCCTCTTCAGGCTGGAAGCTTCGGGGAGCGATGGGATGGTCGGCCTCGCTCAGGGCGTGGATGTCGTCGTGCTGGCGAATGGCGGCACGGCGGTCCATGTCGATCTTGGTGTTCAGGGCCACTTGCTTGAGCAAGGCCGCCGGTTCCCGAATGACTTGCCCGGCCTGCTGCATGGCCAGCACGCGCGCATAACTTTCCTGCGCCAGGTCGGTCGCCATATCGCGGTCTCGCACCTTGCGCATGCAGAAGTTCAGCAGGTCTCTGTAATGGCGGACTAACACGGTTCAGTCAAAGTCATACACAAATGACGTTACCCGTCGTGCGTATGCGGCGATGTTCTACGGCTGAATCTGTAACGTGCTAGGTGGCGAACGAGCGGGCGACTGATAATTATATCGCATCAATGCGAATAATTCTCATATAGAAACGACAACCATCTCGCGTCATATCGCAACCCCGCGCTGCCGCCCGACCTCCCACGATGCCCCGCCGCCGCGCACCGGGCGCTTTGCCGCGCTTGCCGCCGGTGGCATTGGCCGCCTTGCCGGCCTGGCGCAGCACCTGGTTGATGAAGGCATCGCCGCGTTGCTCGGGAGCGCCTGGACGGATGCGAAAGCGATCATCGTCGCTGCGGCTCATGGGGCGCCTCCATCCAAGACATGAAGGGGGTGCAATACTCCTTCATGGTCGGCGCCTTGCGGGCCGCATTCTTGGCCGCGCTCGGATCACCGCCCCGACGGACCTCGGCCAGCCACTCCTGCGCCAGGATGCGGGCTTGCTCGACGGTCAGTTCCCCGTACTGGCCCAGAGCGGGCTTCCGGCGCTCGCCGGCGTTCGTGCGGTACTGGAGCATGAACACCTTGCGGCCCGCCGGGGAGATCTTGCACAGGAAGCCGGGCACCACGGTGTCCTGCAGTTCGATGGCCTTGGCCTGGGGTTGCGCCGCATCGACTGCCGACTTGGTGAGTTTGATTCTTGCCATGATGACTCCTCGGAGACCTCGGTTCCAAGAGCCACTTGGAAGCCATGCGACAGGAAGCCGGGTCAAGTTTCGGAAAGCACCGGCATATGTTGAACTCGCCTAGGCGATCGATAAACCTGCTGTATCGGGCTCTGGCGTAGTCCAGCGAAGTGCCGGGCTGGAGTCATGCTGAAACAAAAAAAAGCCCCGCTTGCGCGAGGCTTCTGACAAGGACGCAGGGCGCGACACCCTGCGTCCGGCCGGTTCTCTTATTGAGGTTGAATGCCGGCTTTCTTGAACAGCTCGGCCCATTGCGGGACCTGCTGCTTGACCTTGGCTTCGAGCGCCTGGGGGTTGGCCTGCTCGGTCAGGACCTCGGCGCCCAGGCCATGCATGCGCTCCTGGAACTTGGGATCGGCCAGGCCGGCCTGCAGGGCCTTGATGAGCTTGTCGACCACCGGCTTGGGCGTGCCCTTCGGGACCCACATGCCGTGCCAGATGCCGACTTCGAAGCCCTTGAAGCCCGATTCGTCCATGGTGGGCAGGTCGGGCAGGGTGGGCATGCGCTTCTGGGTGGTCACGGCGTAGGCCTTGACCTTCTTGGCCAGGATGTACTGGGTCGTGTTGGTGCTCTGGTCGCACATGATGTCGACCTGCTTGCCCAGCAGGTCGTTCATGGCGGGGCCGGTGCCGCCGTACGGCACGGTCAGCAGGTCCGCGCCCAGCGCGCTGGTGAGCATGGTGCCGCACAGTTGCGAGGCGGCGCCGATGCCGGCGTTGGCGAGCGAGACCTTGTCCTTGTTCTTCCGGACGTACTCGACGAACTCCTTGATGTCGTTGGGCGGGAAGTTGTCCCGCGCGATGATGGTCATGGGCACGTCGACCACCAGGCCGATGGGCTCGAAGCTCTTGAAAGGATCGTAGTTGGGATTCTTGTAGAGCGAGGGCGCGGTCGAGAAGCCGATGTGCATGAGCAGGACGGTGTAGCCGTCGGGTTCGGCGCGCGCCACGAAGCTGGTGCCGATCGTGCCGCCCGCGCCGGTCTTGTTCTCGACCACCACGGTCTGGCCCAGGGTGGGCCGCATGGCTTCGGCCAGCGAGCGCGCGACGTTGTCGGTCGGTCCGCCGGCGGCGAACGGCACCACGACGGTGACGGGTTTGCGGGGGAAGTCGTCGGCGGCCCCGGCCGGGCCGGCCACGCCCGCGAGCACCAGGGCGGCGGCTGTCAGGGCAGCGGGTAGAAAACGGGGGGTCAAGCTCATGTAGTTACTCTCCTTGGCGGTATGACGCATTGCACGGCGCGTCTGGCCGATGCGAAGCGGCGCAGACAGTCTAAGAAAGAATGAAAGGAGCGTCACCCCATGTTTTCCCCATAACCGTAAGCGCGGCGTAAGTAATGCGCGAGGGCCGGCACAGGCGGGGGCGAATGCAGGGAAAGGGCATGCGGCCGTGCGCCCTGCAACAAACCATTTAATTTGTTGCGTCGCACAATAAGAGCTTGACATGAAATATGGAGCCCATACAATGGCAATTGTGCAATGCAGCAACGCGCTTTTCCTGCCCGGTGGATTCCTGCCTGGGCGCATAGCTTGGCTAATTACAGGCCGGACCGCCCCGGCCATCCCAGGAGGTCCCGCATGAACGCCGTTCCGCAACAAGTTCTGGCCCGCCAGAAAGCCGCCATCGATACCCTGGTCGCCGTCCAGGGCACCATGTTCGCCGGTTTCGAAAAACTGGTCGACCTGAATCTGAAGGTCATGAGGGCTTCGCTCGACGAAGTCGCCCAGCACGCCCAGCAGGCCGCCGAGATCAAGGATCCCCAGGAAGCCGTGACGTTCGCTTCCGGCCTGATGCAGCCCGGCGCCGAAAAGGCGCTGGCCTACGGCAAGCATGTCTATGACATCGTCTCGGGCGTGCAAGGCGAACTGACCGCGCTGGCCGAATCCCAGGTCGCCGCCGGCCAGCAGCAACTGTCGGAAGCCATCGAACAGTTCTCCAGGAACGCGCCGACCGGTTCCGAGAGCGCCGTGGCCCTCATGAAGTCGTCGCTCGCGACCGCGACCAGCGCGTACGATTCGCTGTCCAAGGCGGCCAGGCAGGCCGCCGAAGTCGCCGAGTCGAACCTGAACGCCGCCGCCAACGCGTCGTTCAAGGCGGCGAGCGACGCTGCCGAGGCCGCCACCAAGGCCACGCCTCGCGCCAGCCGCCGCGCCGCCTGATTCCGGGACCGCCGGCCTGCCGGCGCAGCCCGGCAGGCCGACGGTACCGGTACGCAGCAAGGCCGCCCGATCCGGGCCGTCCCCAGCCTGGACTGTCGTCCAGTTTCCCGGGGCCGGCCCGGACCGGGCGGCCTTGTCGCATTCCAGCCCGGGCCGGAGTGGCCGGCCCGGCACGCGCTTGTCGTCGACGCGCCCTTTCGGGAATGGGCGGCCGGTCGAACAGGGTTGCGCGCGCGGTGGTTCAGCGCCGCAAGGCGCGCACGCATTCCTCGACCAGCGCCGGCCCGCGATAGATCAGGCCGGTGTAGACCTGCACGGCATCGGCGCCGGCCGCGATCTTTTCGCGGGCCTGTCTGCCCGAGACGATGCCGCCGACTCCGACGATCGACAGCGCGGCGCCGAGCCGCGCGCGCAGGCGCTCGATCACGGCCAGGGACAGTTCGTGGACCGGCGGGCCGGACAGGCCGCCGGCCTCGCCGGCATGCCGGTGTCCCGCGACGGCGTCGCGCGAGAGCGTGGTGTTGGTGGCGATCACGCCGTCCACGCCGTAGCGCGGCAGCGTGTCGGCGATGGCGTCGATCTGTTCCTGGTCCAGGTCGGGGGCGATCTTGACCGCCAGCGGCACGGCGCGCCCGTGCCTGTCGGCCAGTTCCGAACGCTTGTCGCGCAGCAGGCCGAGCAGGCCGGCGAGTTCGTCGCCGCCTTGCAGGGCCCGCAGGTTCTTGGTGTTGGGCGAGGAAATGTTGACGGTGACGTAGTCCGCGTAGGGATAGACACCGTCCAGCCCCGCCAGGTAGTCGTCCGCCGCGCGCTCGATGGGCGTGTCGGCGTTCTTGCCGATGTTCAGTCCCACCACGCCGCCCTGGCCGCGCCATTGGCTGCGCCGGACATTGGCCAGGAAGGCGTCCAGGCCCAGGTTGTTGAAGCCCAGCCGGTTGATCAGGGCCTGGGATTCGGGCAGGCGGAACATCCTGGGCTTGGGATTGCCGGGCTGGGCGCGCGGCGTGACCGTGCCGACCTCGATGAAGCCGAATCCCAGATTGGCCAGGGCGTCGATGTGGGCGCCGTTCTTGTCCAGTCCCGCCGCCAGCCCGACAGGGTTGGCGATGCGCAGGCCCATGAGCGTGGCCGGCGCTTCGGCGCGGCCCTGCATCAGCCGGCGGGTCAGGCCGCAGTCGTAGGCGCGCTGCAGGCCGGACAGGGTGAGTTCGTGGGCGGTTTCCGCGTCGAGCGCGAACAGCGCGGGACGGGCCAGGGGATAGGCGTGGAACAGGATGGACATGCGCGGATTGTAAGCGTGCCGGGCCGCGCGCGCCCGGGGCGTCAGGCGTCGGCTTGCCAGTGGCCGTCGACCAGCATCTGCACGGGGCGGAAGCCGGCCTTGTAGGCCATCTTGCGGCTGTCGCGGATCCAGTAGCCCAGGTAGAGCCAGGGCAGGTCGAGTTCGCGGCACTGCCGGATCTGCCACAGGATGCTGTAGGTGCCCAGGCTGCCGCGCATGTCGGGGTCGTAGAAGGTATAGACCGAGGACAGCCCGTTCTCGAGCACGTCGATGATGGACACCATGGCCAGCGTGCCCGAGGGTTTGCGGAATTCCACCAGGCGCGTATTGACCCGCGTGGCCAGCAGGAACTGCGAATATTGCGTGCGGCTGTCGTCGTCCATGCCGCCGCCGGGGTGGCGGCCCTGCTGGTAGCGCGAGTACAGCTCGTAGTGCTCGGGCGACCAGGCCAGTTCGGCGACCAGGGTAATGAGATCGGAATGCTGCTTCCAGGCGCGGCGCTGGCTGCGGTTGGGTTCGAAGGCCGCGGTATCGACCCGCACGGGCACGCAGGCGCGGCAATGGTCGCAATGGGGGCGGTAGGTGAACAGTCCGCTGCGCCGGAAGCCCTGGTCGACCAGTTGCGAATAGGTGTCGGCGTTGACCAGGTGGCCCGGCGCCGCGACCTGCGAGCGGGCCTGGTGACCGGGCAGGTAGCTGCACGGATAGGGCGCCGTGGCATAGAACTGCAGCGCGGCGAACGGAAGCTCTTTGAGTCGGCTCATGTAAACCTGTCGCGTGTTTACGTCCTGTTGGCCGGATATGGACATATTACACCTGGGACCAGGCCCGGGCGGGCTCCTCCAGCAGTTGCAGCACGGAAGGCAGTATCCGGCGGATCTGCGCCGTGATGTACACGCCGCCCAGCGGATCGCCGTGCGCCCCGGCCGACGGCGGGCCGACGACGCGGATGCGCGGCTGGGCGGCGCCGTTGCGCGCCACCGCCTCGCCCTCGCCGGTCGCGCGGAACCCCAGTCCGGAATCGTCGGGACACAGCAGCCCCTGCCCGGCCAGCGACTGGAGGAACGGATTCCGCAGGTAGCCGGCCGCCGTGTCGAGCCCGGTGCAATTGACGACGTAGTCGAATTCGTGATCCCGCGGGGGCGCATCCCGCGCGGCCAGGCCGACGCGCACGGGCCCGTCCGGCGAGGGCGCGGCCACGCTCGTCACGCGTGCCCGCTCGAACCGCACGACGCCGCGCGCTTCGGCGCTTCCGACGAGCGTTTCGTTCATGGGCGGCGCGCGGAAGCGGTGGATGTCGTACCAGACCCGCAGCCGTTTCAGGAAGCGGCGCTTGTCCCGCGCCGGCAGCTCCGGCCAGATCCGCCACACCGCGTCCCGCACGAGGTCGAAGGGACCGTGCCAGGTGCCGCCGGCCGCCTCGTTCCTGCGGATCTCGGCGCGCAGCGCGCGCACCAGCCCGGCCAGCGTCCGGTTCCCGCCCAGCGCCTGGACGAAGGGCGGCACCCCGGCCATGATCCGGTCCAGCGGGGTCTCGACCGGCGGCGAGGCGGGCGGCGCCGTGCCCAGGACATCGGGCGAATGCGGCCGCGGCCGCAGGCCGCGCCGGGACACGACCCGGATAGGGGCCCGGTGGTCCCGGCGCACGAGCGTGGACAGCACGTCGAGCGCCGTCAGGCCGGTGCCCACCACGAGCACGCGGGCCTCGGGCGCGATGGCGGCCAGCCTGGGCGTATCGAGCGGATTGGCGATGATGCGGGGATGGCCGCCGTGCCCCGGCTCGAAGGGCGGCTGCAGCCGCGGCACCGGGTTGCCGGTGGCGACGACCAGCAGGTCCGCGGCGTATTCCCGCCCGCTCTCGGTGCGCACGACGGGCACGCCGTCGCGCACGCCGGCCGAGGTCGCCGTATCCCGCACGTGCGCGACGGTGGCGCCGGTGCGCGCATTGACCGCATGAGCCGCGACCTGGGAAGCGAGATAGCGGCCGTAGTCGCCGCGCCGCAGGAAGACGTATCCGCTGGGCAGCGTGGCTTCCGGGTCGCGCGCCAGGATGCCGTCGGCCGCGCACCATTCGCGCAGCTCGTCGGGGCGGCCCGGGTCGATGGCATGGGACTCCAGCGGCCCGTTCAGCCGATGGTCCGGGTCGGTGGCGGAATAGGCCAGCCCGCGCCCGGGTTCGGGCCGCGGTTCGATGACCAGGATGTCCAGCGCCGAGTTGGCGTAGCGGCTGAGCAGGACGGCGAACGCCGCGCCGCTCAGGCCGCCTCCCACGATGACCACTCGGCGCCGCGGGCCCTGGCCGGCGGGTTTCCCGGACACGGCATGATCGATTGCCGGCAAGCCTTGCATGGACAGCGTTCCTGGATCCGTCGGAGCCAGGATGGTAAGAGAGGGCGTCGTGCCTGTCCAGCCGGCCTGCGGAGGCGGACGCCGCGGCGCGGCGGGATGCCGGCGTGCCGTCCGGGAGCTGCGCCGCGCGCCGACGTCTTCTGTAGAGCCGGGTCAGGCGGCCCGCGCGACCGCAACCAGGCGGCCGTCGTGCAACAGCCGGCCGGCGCGCCAGGGCGGGCCGGCCGCCGGAATGCTGCGTGCCAGGTGGGCCATGAAATCGGCGCGGGTCACCGGCCGCGCGCCGAGCCGCGCCAGGTGCGCCGTCTGCTGCTGGCAGTCGATCCAGCGCACGCCGTGCCGGGACAGGAAGGCCACCAGATAGGCCAGGGCGATCTTGGAAGCGTCGGTCTGCCAGGTGAACATGGACTCGCCGAAGAACATGGCGCCCAGGCTCACGCCGTACAGTCCGCCGGCCAGCCGGCCGTCGATCCAGGTTTCGACGCTGTGCGCGACACCCGCCCGGTGCCAGTCGGCATAGGCCCGGCGCAGGGGCGGCGTGATCCAGGTGCCGATCTGGCTGCCGCGCGAGGCGGCGCAGGCCTCGATCACGGTGTCGAACGCCGTGTCGACGCGGAGCTCGACCGGCGCGCGCGTATCGGCCTCGGCGCGCGCGATGGCGCGCAGGCGCTTGCGCAACGAGTGCGAGGGCGTGAAGCCGTCGCAGGCCAGGACCATGCGCGGATCGGGACTCCACCAGAGTATCGGCTCGCCTTCGGAGTACCACGGAAAAATGCCCTGGCGGTAGGCGGCGTGCAGCCGCGGCAGGGACAGGTCGCCGCCGGCCGCGAGCAGGCCCGGCGGGTCGTCGAGCGCGAAATCGACCGGAGGAAACGGCGTGTCGCGATTCAGCCAGATCAGGTTCACTGCATCGGGGCGCGGCGCTCGCGACTTGGGGTCAGTGCGAGGCCAGCGAATAGTAGTGGGGCGAGAAGCTTCCCTGGCGGCGGTCTTCCAGGAAATGCCTGAGGGTGGTCGACACCGTGCGGAACGACAACTGATCCCAGGGGATGTCGGCCTCGTCGTAATAGCGGGCTTCCAGGCTTTCCGGCCCCGGATCGAGCTCGGGGCCCAGCGCCTGCGCCAGGAAATAGATATGGACCTGGTCGACATGGGGCACGTCGACCACGGTGAACAGGTCGCCCACGCGGATGCGGGCGCCGGACTCTTCCAGGGTTTCGCGTTCGGCTCCCTGCGATGTGGTTTCGCTGAGTTCCATGAAGCCGGCGGGCAGGGTCCAGGTGTCGAAGCGCGGCTCGATCGCCCGGCGGCACAGCAGGATGCGGTTTTCCCAGACGGGAATGGTGCCGACCACCACCCGGGGATTCTGGTAGTGGATCGCGCCGCAGTTCTGGCACAGGTCGCGTTCGCGGTTGTCGCCCGGCGGCACCAGGCGCGTGACGGGCGTGCCGCACTGGCTGCAGAAGCGCTGCTTGCGCGGGGCGGGGAAATAGAAATCGGGCTGGGCGCTCATGGGCTCGATTCTACCCAACCGCAATGCGGGAACGGGGCAGGACGCAGGCGTCGCGGGCCGGCAGCCGCATCGGCGGCGGGCGCGGCGCGGGCGTCAGGCCGGATGCCCGGGTCCGGCCGCCGCGGACGGACGAGGATCGGGATCGAATTCCAGGAGGCGCGCGATGTCCGCCGCGGCGCAGCGGCGCAGGGGAGCCGCGGGACCGGCTTCCCCGTAGCGCACGGACAGGACGGATTTCGGCGGCGGATCGCGATCCATGTCGCCGGTGGCCGGCCAGGAAGCACCCGCGGCGGGATCTTCGAGCGCGTCGAGCAGCGGTCGGCCGTCGCCGGTCCGCAGCCGCGCGGCGACGGCCGCCAGGTCGCGGTCCAGGACGCGGCCGGGCCCATGCTCGGTGGCGGCGTACAGATTGCCGGCATCGTCCAGCCACCACGCGCGCGGTTCGCGCACCACCAACCCGGTATGGGTTTCCAGGGACTGGCCGTCGCCGGCCAGGCGCAGCACGTGGGGCGCCGCGTCCAGCCGCACATAGACGCGCTGGGGGCCGTTCTGGAAATACCAGCCGCCGCGGCCGTCATGCATGTAGTTGCGGCCGATGAAGGCCAGGATGCGCGGGTTCGAAATCGCCGCGCCGGCGCCGCCTTCGTGGGCGAGGCCGTCTTCGTGCAGTTGCCAGCGGCCGCGCGCGTCGAGCGACAGCCAGCCGTGGACCGCCGGCACGTTCGGCCAGCGGCGCATGGCGGCCAGGACATCGGGATCCAGGGGCATCCGGGGATTTTATAGCGCCCCCGGCTATTCCTCGTCGATGGCGGCGAAGCGCTCGGCCAGATAGTCGATCAGCGCGCGCACGGCGGGCAGCAGGCCGCGCCGGGTCGGAAAGACGGCGTGGATGATTTCGCGGCGCGGCGCCCAGTCGGGCACCAGCCGGACCAGGCGGCCCGCCGCCACATGCTCGCGCAGCATGAGCAGCGGCAACTGCACGATGCCCACGCTGGCCAGCGCGGCTTCGCGCAGCGCGATCATGTCCGTCGTGACGAAGCGCGGCGTGTGGCGGACGGTGGCCTGCGCGCCGCCTGGGCCGTATAGTGTCCAGGCATGCGCCTGCTGCGGCTGGCCGAGCCCCAGGCTGGGCCAGCCGTCCAGTTGCGCCGGCGAGGCGGGCAGGCCGCGCTCGCGGACCAGTTCCGGGCTGGCGACCAGGCATTGCTTGCGCTCGGACAGCACGCGCATCACCAGATCGCTGTCCTCGAGCGGCGGCGGGCGTACGCGGATCGCCACGTCGACCGCCTCGCTGACGACATCGACGCGGCGGTTGGTGGCTTCCAACTGGATCCCGACCTGGGGATGGCGCGCCATGAAGGCGGCCAGCATGTTTCCGACGTGCACGTGCAGCAGGGTGATCGGGCAGGTCAGGCGAATGGCGCCGCGCGGTTCGGCGCGCGTGGCGTCGATGAGTTCCTGCGCCGCCTCGGCCTCGACCAGCATGGCCCTGCAGTGGTCATAGTAGTTCCTGCCGATCTCGGTGACGGCGAAATGGCGCGTCGAGCGCTGGATCAGGCGCACGCCGAGGCGGTGTTCCAGCAGCGCCACGCGGCGGCTCAGCTTGGATTTCGGCATGCCCAGCGCCCGCCCCGCCGGCGCGAAACCGCCGTGGTCCACGGCTTGGACGAAGTAATAGAGGTCGTTCAGGTCCTGCATGCGATGATCGTTCAAAAAATAGGACGCTGATGCGCAATTTAGCAGGCTACCGCCGGTTTTGTCCTGAAACTATGCTTACCGTATCGAGGCTTTGCTGGAGATCGGCATGAAAAAGATACTTGGCGTATATAGCGCTCCCCGCGCCCACTGGGTGGGCGACGGCTTCCCGGTGCGCTCGGTCTTTTCGTACCACGGCCATGGCCGGCAGCTCAGCCCTTTCCTGCTGCTGGACCATGCGGGGCCGGCGACCTTCGAGCCGGCCGAGCGCAAGCGCGGGGTGGGCGAGCATCCGCACCGCGGCTTCGAGACCGTGACCATCGTCTACCAGGGCGAAGTGGCGCACCGCGATTCGACCGGCCAGGGCGGGATCATCGGCCCCGGGGACGTGCAATGGATGACGGCCGGCGCCGGGATCCTGCACGAGGAATTCCACTCGCCGGCGTTCACGAAGGCGGGCGGTCCCCTGCACATGGCGCAACTCTGGGTGAACCTGCCGGCCCGGTACAAGAGGACCGCGCCCGGCTACCAGGCGATCGTGGCGGGCGACATCCCGGCCGTGCCGCTGCCCAACGGCGCCGGTACGGTGCGCGTGATCGCCGGCGAGTTCGACGGGCAGGCCGGGCCGGCCCGCACGTTCACGCCCATGAACGTGTGGGACCTGCGGCTCGCGGCGGGAGGCTACGGCGCCTTCACGCTGCCCGACGGCTGGACCACCGCCCTGGTCGTGCTGCAAGGCGTCGTGCAGGTCAACGGCGACGCCATCGCCCGCGAAGGGCAGATGGTGGTGCTGGACCGCGCCGGCCGGGAGGTCTCGATAGAGGCCAACGGCGACGCCATCGTGCTGCTGCTCAACGGCGAGCCGATCGAAGAGCCCATCGCGGGCCACGGTCCGTTCGTCATGAACAACCAGCAGGAAATCGTGCAGGCGATCGCCGATTTCAACAGCGGCCGGTTCGGCCGGATGCCGGGCTAGCCGGTTGATTGCCCGGCCGCCATGGGGGCGGCCGGGCCCTTTCCCTTCGTATCCACTTTTCCAAGGAGCATCTCATGAACAAGAAGCCCTACGTCCGTCTCGACAAGGACAACGCCGCCGTCCTGCTGGTCGACCACCAGGCCGGCCTGCTGTCTCTGGTGCGCGATATCGATCCGGACAAATTCAGGAACAACGTGCTGGCGCTGGCCGACCTGGCGAAGTACTTCAAGCTGCCGACCGTGCTCACGACCAGCTTCGAGACGGGGCCGAACGGTCCGCTGATGCCGGAACTGAAGCAGTTGTTTCCGGACGCGCCCTATATCGCCCGGCCGGGCAACATCAATGCCTGGGACAACGAGGATTTCGTCAAGGCGATCAAGGCGACGGGCCGCAAGCAGCTCATCATCGCCGGCGTGGTCACGGAAGTCTGCGTGGCGTTTCCCGCGCTGTCGGCGATCGAGGAAGGCTTCGACGTATTCGTCGTCACTGACGCGTCCGGCACTTTCGACGAAATCACCCGCCACTCGGCCTGGGACCGCATGTCGCAGGCGGGTGTGCAACTGATGACCTGGTTCGGGACCGCCTGCGAGCTGCACCGCGACTGGCGCAACGATGTCGAAGGGCTGGCGACGCTGTTCTCGAACCACATCCCGGATTACCGGAACCTGATCACGAGCCACAATGCGTTGACGGGCGGGAAGTAGCTGTCGCGGTGCGGCCGCAAGAAAGGCAAAAAGGCTCGCATGCGTGCGAGCCTTTTGCGTCGGTTGGAGGCGCAAGCCGGAATCGAACCGACGTACACGGATTTGCAGTCCGCTGCATAACCACTCTGCCATTGCGCCGTATCCAGCGATAAAAAAGGAAGCGGGGACTTCCCGGCGCCTGGGTCCGGCCCAAACGCAAAGTTGCTGGAAAGCCCACGATTCTACACCATGGACCGGCGTCCCGCTCCCGCCCGCCCATGCAGGCGTTAACATCCTGTCTGTCCAAGGAGAGCAATCGATGACGACAGACACGCCGGCCCGGGCGACAGGCCCGGCGGCTACGGATCCCGGCCGGTTCCTGGCCCAGAGCGGCCTGCAGCGCCTGGAGGCGATCGCCACCGGGCGCCAGCCGCTCTCGCCCATGCTGCAAGTGCTGGAGGTGGCGTTTCACGCATGGGCGGAAGGCCATGTCGAGATGCGGGCGCTGCCGCGGGCGCGCTTCCACAATTTCATGAACATGGTCCACGGCGGGTGGGCGCTGACCCTGCTGGACACCTCGACCGGCCTGGCTTCGCTGTCGACGCTGCTGCCGGGGGAATTCGCGCCCACGCTGGAGACCTCGGTCAAGTTCGTGCGGCCCATCGTGGAAGGCACGGGGGAGTTGCGGGTGTTCGGCGACGTCGTGTCGCGCGGCCGGCGCGTCGTCACGCTGGAGGGGCGGATCGAGGACGCGTCCGGCAAGATCTATGCGCACGGCACGTCGTCCTGCCTGATCTCGTCCCGGCGGGGATGAGCGCCGGGATGGCAACCTAGTCCGCGGCGCGCGTCGCGGCGAATTCGACCCCCGCCCATTCCTCGTACAGGCTGGCGATGTGCGCATGGCCGCGCTCGCCCCAGCCCCGCCGCGATGCCTCGAGCCAGAGCCGCTCGACGGCCTGGCCGACCGGCGCCGGGACGCCCTGGGCGCGCGCCTGCTCCAGGCACAGGCCGATGTCCTTGCAGATGCCGTCCATGGTGAAGCCGCTGTCGAAGCCGCGCGTCAGCACGTAGCGGCGGAAGCGGTCTTCGGTGGCGATGTTGCGGCCGCTGCCCGCCTGGAGCACGTCCAGCATCAGGCCGGGATCCAGGCCGGCCTTGGCGCCTATCGCCAGGCCCTCCGCGGTCACGGTCCACGCGGTGACCGACAGCAGATTGTTGACCAGTTTCATGACCTGGGCCTGGCCCGGGCGCTCGCCCACGTGGAAGAGGGATGCGCCGAGTATTTCCAGCACCGGCCGCAGCCGCCGGAACAGCGCCCGCGGTCCGGCCGCCATGATCGCCAGCGTGCCGTCGCGGGCGCCGGCCACGCCGCCGCTGACCGGGCTGTCCAGGCTGGCCACGCCCGATCGGGCGAAGGCGCGCGCCACCTTTTCCATGACCGCTGGCCCGGTGGTGGACAGGTCGACATAGGCGGAGAACCGGCCCCCGCGTCCCAGCCCGACCGGTCCGAAGGCGACCGCCTCCACCGCCGCGGGCCGCGGCAGGCAGACGAGCACGGTATCGGCCAGGCGCCCGACGTCGGCCGCGCTGCGGACGGCCTCGGCGCCCGCGGCGGCCAGGCGCCGCAGCGGCGCGGGGTCGATGTCGAAGACCACCGGGCGATGGCCGGCGTTCGCCAGCCGCAGCGCCATGGGTTCCCCCATGTTGCCCAGGCCTATCATGCCCAGGCGGCCGGCGCCGTCCGGCACGGGGCGGGGCGCCGCCATTCAGGACTTCTTGCGTTCGGCCAGCACCTCCTGGGCCACCCGCATGGCTTCCAGGCCGGCCGGCACGCCGGCGTAGACGGCAACCTGCATGAAGATCTCGCGGATCTCGTCGGGCGTCACGCCGTTGTTGAGCGCGCCGTTCAGGTGGATCCTGAGTTCGTGCGACCGGTTCAGCGCCGCGATCATGGACAGGTTGATCAGGCTGCGTTCCTTGCGGCCCAGGCCGGGGCGGGTCCAGATCGCGCCCCAGCAGTATTCGTCCACGAATTCGCGGAAGGGCCGCAGGAAATCGTCGACCGAGCGGTCGGCCGCCGCCACCCGGTCCTTGCCCAGGACCTGGCGGCGCACCTCCAGCCCCTGTTCGCGCAATGTCTCGTTCCGTGTGCTCATTTCCGTCTCCTGTGCGTTCGGCCGGGCCGGCATGGCCCGGCCGGGGGTCAACTTCCGGGCTGGTCGTGGATCTCGGGGAAGAACATGTCTTTCCACGAGGCCGGCGCCTGCCGCACGATCCCGACGCGCGCCATGAACCGAGCGAGCTTGAAGGTCGAGCTGGGCACCGTGGTGTAGTGGATGGCGGGATCGTTCAGCACCTTGGCGACGAAGGCCGGGTCCATCTTCGCCTGGGATTCCTGCATGAAGACCTCGCCAGCGGCCTTGCGGTCGTTTTGCGCGATGCCGGTCGCCTCCTTCAGCGCGGCCAGGAATGCCCCGAACAGCCTGGGATTGTCCTGCCGGAACCTGGCGGTGGCGTAGATGACGTTGATGGTCGCCGGCGTCCCGTAGATCTGGTAGGAATCGAGCACCTTGTGGATGCCGGGCGCGTCCAGTTCCTGGGTGCTGAAGGGCGGCACCGTGAAATGGCAGGTGATGCCGGCCTTGCCGGTCAGCATCGCCGCGACGGCATCGGGGTGCTTCATGGAGACCGTCAGCTTGTCCAGGCGCTCGTAGTCCTTCTCGCCCCAGATCTGGGCGGCGGCCAGCTGCAGCGTGATCGCCTGCATCGAGGACTTGACCGTCGGCAGCGCGATGCGGTCCTGGTCGGTCAGGTCCTTCAGGCTCTTGATGCGGGGATTGTTGGACGTCAGCGTCATGGGCATGCTGCCGGTGGCCCCGACCGCCTTGACGTCGTACTTGCCGCGGGTCTTGGCCCACATCTGCACGAAGGGCCCGACGCCGAGCTCGCCGAAGTCGAGATTGTTCGACAGCAGGGCGTCGTTCATGTTGCCGCCGCCCGAGAACTGCAGCCACGTCACCTGCAGCTTGCCCAGGCCGGCCTGCTCGGCGTGCTTCTCCAGCAGATGCCGATGTTTCATGACCATGAGCGGAACGTACTGGAAACCGAACTGGTAGCCGATGCGCACCTGCGACGTCTCGGCGCCGGCGGGGCCGGCGGCGGCCAGGAACAGCGCCAGCAGGGCCGCGGTCCACGAATGCCTGCCCGGCTTGCGGGAAAGTAAGCGCTTCATGTCTCTTCCTTTTTATAGGCGGCCGGTCCCGTCGGGCGGGCCGGCCTTGCTGCGCCGCGGCGTCATTGCCTCCCCGGCGGGGCCGGGAGCGGGGCGGCGGCTTCCCCCCGCGGGGCGGCGCCGCGCACTTCGACGCCCGCCCAGCGTTCCATGTGTTTGATGATCTCGGTGAAGTCTTCGTCGGGGCGACCCTGCGCCGCGGCGAACCCGCACATCTGGCGCACGCTGTTGGCCACCCACATGGTCACGCCCAGCTTCTCGGCCTCTTCCAGGCAAAGGCTGACGTCCTTGTACATGAGGCGGGTGCGGAAGCCGACGTCGAAAGTGCGCGGCAGGATCGCGCGCGGGAATTTGTCGGCCGTCGCCATGTTGCGGCCACTGCCGGCGTTGATGACCTCCAGCAGGGCCTGCGGGTCCAGCCCGGCCTTCACGCCCATGACCACCGCTTCGCACGACGCGACCATGGCGGTGGCGGCCAGCAGGTTGTTGACGACCTTGGCCGTCTGCGCCAGGCCCGGCTTGTCGCCGACGAAGAAGATTTCCTTGCCCATGCAGCGCAGCAGCGGCAGCACGCGGTCGTAGGCGGCGCGGTCGCCCGAGGCCATGATGGCGAGCGTGCCGCGCCGCGCGCCCGCCACGCCGCCGCTGACCGGGGCATCCACGGCCGCGATGCCGCGCGCCCGCAATCCGGCGGCGACGGCGCGCGCGGTATCCGAGCCGGTGGTCGACATGTCGACGTAGATGCGGGCCGCCTTGCCTTCGGCGATCCCGTCGACGCCCAGGGCCACGTCGCGCACCACGGCGGGCGACGGCAGGCAGACGAAGACGATCTCGGCCTGCGATGCCGCCTCGGCGGGGCTCTGCACGGTGCGCACGCCCGCCCCCGCCAGTCCGGCCAGCGCGGCCGCCTGGGTGTCGCAGGCGACCACGTCATGGCCGGCCGCCTGCAGCCTGAGCGCCATCGGACCGCCCATGGTCCCCACGCCGACGAAGGCCAGTCTGCTCTTCAACATCGATCTCCCTGCCGTTGATCCGGTTCGAGCCCCGCAGGCATCGCGGATCGATCTTAGGGGCGGGGACGCGGCGGCGGGTTGATTTCTATTGGGACGGCGCGGTGAAAATTTTTAACAGCGGGCGGGCCGCGGCCGGGTGCAGCCCAGCAGCCAGTCGACGAAGGTGCCGACGGGCGCCTGGCCCAGGGAGCGGGGCTTGACCAGCGCGAAGTAGGCCGAGGGCGAGACCACGTCGATGTCGAACAGCCTGACCAGCGCGCCGTCGCGCAACGCGCCGTGGGTCAGGATGTCGCGCGCCAGCGCGATGCCCTGGCCGTTGGCGGCCGCGTCCAGCACCAGCCGGGCGTCGCCGAAGGTCGTCACCGGCGCCGGGATGGCGCCCGATACGCCCGCGGCTTCGAACCAGGGTTCCCAGGGATCGACGTTGTGGCGCAGCAGCGATTCTCCGAGCAGATCGGACGGCTTGCGCAGCCGGCCACCGCGCGGGCGGTAGCGCGGGCTGCACACCGGATAGAGCCGGATGTCCTGCAGCTTGATGCCTTGCAGATTGGGCGGCGAGCCCGACCCGTAGCGGATGGCGACGTCCACGTCCATGGCGTCGAGCTGGCTCAGCGGATAGGTCAGGGGATCGACCTCGAGCTCGACGTCCGGATGCCGCTCGCGGAAGTCGCCCAGCCGTTCGATCAGCCAATTGCCGGCGAAGGCGGGCAGGGCGTTGACCTTCAGGCGCCGGCGGCGGCCCTGCGCGGGCAGGCCGCGCTCGGCCTCGTTCAGGATCGCCAGGGCTTCGGCGACGGCGCGCAGATAGGCCTTGCCGGCCGAGGTGAGCGCCGCCTGCCTGGGCGTGCGGTCGATGACCGCCACGCCCAGGTGGTGCTCCAGCAGCTTGATGCGGTGGCTGACCGCACCGTGGGTGATGCAGAGCTCTTCCGCGGCCTTGCTGAAGCTGCGGTGCCTGGCCACCGCTTCGAAGGCGGCCAGGGCGTGCAACGGGGGCAACCGGTTTGCCATCTGCCTGCCCTCTCTATGGGATGGGAACGCCGGTGGGGATGGGATCCTCGCGCCCTGGGGCGCGAGGATCCCTGCCGGTCCGGCACCGACGCCTGGACTTGGCGGCTGCGTTCAATTTACCCGGATTTCGCCGCCGGCGCGGCCCCGCCGGACCGCCACGGCAGGCATGCCGCGCCGGCGGCCGCGCTATTTGTCCACGGCGGGGCCGGCGGAGGAAGCGGGGCCGGGCGGGAGCGCCTGGCCCGGCTCCGGCGTGTGGCAGCCCAGGCCATGCGACAGGTCGGCCGCCGCCTGGCGCAGGACCTGGCCGAGACGGCCTTGCGGATCGGTGTCGAAGGCGGTCGACGGTCCCAGCGACGATAGCGCGCCGACCATGACGCCGCGGAAGTCGAAGACCGGGGCGGACAAGGCATGGATGAGGGGATTGAGATCGCCCTCGACCGAAGCGATGCCCCGGCCGCGGATGCCGCGGAACAGGGCTTCGGCCTGCGCGGCGGTCCTGATCCTGCTCGCCGGCCGCGCGCCGGGTCCGGCGGTGAGCTCGGCGGCGATCCTGGGTTCGGTCAGCGCCCTGGGCGCCCAGGCGCCGAATGCGCGTCCGGTGGCCGAAGACAGGAGAGGCATGATCTGTCCGACCCGGATGCTGACGGTGACCGAGGTCCAGACCTCTTCGACCAGCACGATCGTCGGTCCATGGTGCGCCCAGATGGCCAATGCCACCGTGTGTCCCATGCGCTCGCGGATGACCGGTAGTTGCTGGATCGCCAGCCGCATGACGTCCAGGCTCTGCAGCGCGACGATCCCGATCTGGCGAGCCATGGGCCCCAGCCGGTAGCGCCCGCTCAGCGGCTCTTTTTCGACGAGCCCGCTGCGCGCCAGGCTCACTACGTAGCGGTGGGCCTTGGCGGGCGGCATCCCGGCATGTTCGGCCAGGGTCTTGAGCATGGGCGGGGAGCCCACGGCCGTGAGGGAGGCCAGGGCGGTGAGGATCCGCATTCCCGTCTCGACCGACTGGATGCCCGTCTGTTCGGCGGAATCGCGTTCAGGCGCGGGCTCGGCGGTGTCGGCGGGGCGTCGTGGCATGGCGGAATGATACCTTGGGCTTGTTCGATAGAAATTATGATATAGTGAATTAAATTACGAAATAAGCAATCTTTGGCGCCGCCAGGCGCCGCCCACCACCAAGGAGCGCGCCATGCCTGTACCCGATCCGGCCGCGGCCGGCGGACCGATTCCCATCCAGTCGCTGCATCACTGGGCGATCCGGTGCCGGAACGCGGAGGAAACCCGCCATTTCTACGAAGACATCCTCCAGCTACCGCTGGTGCACGTCGTCTATCACGACCGGGTGCCGAGCACTGGGGAGTACTGCCCGTATTTCCATATCTTCTTCGCCCTGGCCGACGGGTCCTGGCTGGGATTCTTCGATTTGCTGGACGACAAGGCCGCCGCGGCCGACCCGGAGACCCCGGGCTGGGTGACCCACCTGGCGTTGCGCGTGGACAGCCGGAAAGCCCTGGCCGCAATGAAAAAGCGGCTGGAGGACCAGGGCGTCGAGGTGCTGGGCATCATCGATCACAAGATCTTCGATTCCATCTATTTCTTCGATCCCAACGGAATGCGGCTGGAGCTGACCTACCACACGGGCTCGCCCGGAAAGATGGAAGAGCTCGCGGCGAAGGCCCACGCGACCCTGTCGATGCGCGCCGAGAAAGCGCGCGAGCGGCGGGCGCAGTTGCAAGGCGCGGCATGACCCGCCGGGTTATGGGTTTCCCGGAAGACCGGCTCGGCGCGGAGTGAAGCGGTGACGACACAAGAAACACTGGAAGTGCCGGTCCTGATCGTCGGGGCCGGTTCGGCGGGGCTTACGCTGGCGGGGGAGTTGGCGCAGCGCGGGGTGCCATGCCTGGTCGCCGACAGCCGCGGCGGCCCGAATGTGCATCCGCGCGCGAGCAGCCTGGGGCCTCGCGCGATGGAGCATTTCAGGCGCTGGGGCATCGCCGGGCGGTTCATGCAGGCGGGGGCCCCGCCCGATTTTCCGCTCGATGTGGTGTTCTCGACGCGACTGCGCGGCCACGAAATCCATCGGTTCGAGTTTCCCAGCGTCGGGGAGCTGTACGACGCGGCTGAACGGCAGCAGGCGATCATGCCGGAGCTGGACTGGTCGCCCTACTTCAAGGTGCAGGTGGGCCAGAATGTGATCGAGCCCATCCTCGCCGAATTCGCCACCTCCTTCCGGGACACGACCCTGCACTACGGCTGGAAGCTGGAGTCGTTCACCCGCACCGCCGATGGCGTCGAATCGATGCTCACCGACCAGGCCGACGGCCGGAGGATCGTCGTGCGGTCGCGCTATCTGGCGGGTTGCGACGGCGCCAGGAGCACGGTGCGCGGCGGGCTCGGGCTGTCGTACCAGGGACGGGGCGTGCTGGCGCGCAACAAGGGCATCTACTTCAAGTCGTCGCATTTCGACCGGGTGTACGGGCGGCGGTCCGGGCGCCTGTTGTGGACGCTGGCGCCGGATGTGCGCGGCGTGTTCATCGCCATCGACGGCCGCGGAGGCTGGACCTTCAACCAGTATTTCGTCGACGACGACACGGTCGTGGACGCCTCGACGGTATGGCGCGCCGTGGGAGCGGAGTTCCCGCTCGACGTGGTGTCCGTGCAGTCCTGGAACGGATACGAATTGGTGGCCGCAAGCTACGGCGACGAGTCGGTATTCCTGGCGGGCGACGCCGCGCACCTGTTTCATCCGACCGGCGGCTTCGGCATGAATACCTCGATCGGCGATGCCGTCGACCTGGGCTGGAAGCTCGCGGCGGCCCTGCAGGGCTGGGGCGGCTCCCGGCTGCCCGGGACCTACGATGTCGAGCGGCGGCCCGTCGCGGTCCATAACGGCCGCGAGGCGGCCGGCAATTTCGATCGGCTGGTCGCGGTGATGCGGAACGTCCCGCCGGAAGTGGAGGCGGCGGGGCCGGAAGGCGCGCGGGTGCGCCAGGCCATGAGCGAGAGCCTGGCCGGCCAGATCCGCACCTGGACGGCGGGCGGCGTGCATCTGGGGTATTCGTATGCGGGTTCCCCCATCGTCGTCCCGGACGGGCTGCCCGCGCCGCCCAGGGACGCGCGGCATTACACGCCCAGCGCCAGTCCCGGCCAGCGGGCGCCCCACCTGTGGCTGCGGCCGGGGCAGTCCACGCTGGACCTGACGGGCCAGGGCTACACGCTTCTGAGGATCGGGCCGGCGGCGCCGTCGCCGCAAGGGCTGGCCGAGGCGGCGGCCGACCGCCGGGTGCCCATGAAGGTGGCGGAGCTTCCCGATCCCGGCCTGCTTGCCCACTACGAGGCGCCGCTGGTCCTGGTGCGCCCCGACGGCCACGTCTGCTGGCGCGGGAGCGCGCCGCCCGCCGATCCGCGCGCGCTTCTCGACACTGTGCGCGGCGCGTGAGCCCGCGGACGCATTCCCTATCGAGGCACGAAACCATGCAAAGCGAACTGGTGGTCCTGGACGTAAAACCCGGGGCCGCGCTCGAGAGCCAATCCGGCCATTTCTTCCATCACCCGCGGATCTACTGCGCGCTGGCCGGGCCGTCGCGCGGCCGGGTGGGGGCGATCATCGTCCATCCGACCAGCAACTTCATGGGGCATTATCTGCTCGAGCCCATGGCCAGGCGCGGGGTCGGCCTGCTGGCGCTCAATACGCGCTATATCGGCAACGACAGCGTGCTGCTGATGGAACGGGCCATCCAGGATATCGGCGCCGGCGTGAAATGGATGCGCGAGCGTTTCGACACCGTCTATCTGATCGGCAATTCGGGCGGCGGGTCCCTGGTGTGCTTCTACCAGGCCCAGGCGGAGAACCTGACGGTCGACCGCACGCCGGCCGGCGATCCCGTCGACCTGGAGCCGTCGGACCTGCCGCCGGCCGACGGCATTGCCCTGGCCGCCGCCCATCCGGGCAGGCCCTATCTGTTGACGAACTGGCTCGACGCCTCGCTGTCCGACGAATCGGATCCCTTGTCCTGCGACAGTTCGCTGGACATTTTCAACAAAGAGAACGGTCCGCCTTTCCCGGCGGAATTCGTGGCTCGCGTGCGAGCCGCGCAGAAGGCGCGCAACGAACGGATCACCCGACGGGTCAAGTCCAGGCTGCGGTTCCTGCGCAGCTTGCCCGACCCGGTCCACGACGAACCGTTCCTGGTGTATCGCACCTATGCGGATCCGCGCTTCCTGGATCTGACGCTGGACGCCAACGACCGCAAGCCCGGCGGCAACAAGAAGACCTCCGCGCGGTCGGTGAATTACGGGGTCAACAATCTTGCCCGCTTCAATTCCCTGACCGCCTGGATGTCCCAATGGTCGTTCGAATCGAACGCGGACGGTCCCGGGAACCTGGCGAAGACCTCGGTCCCCGTCCTGCACCTGGAATACACGGCGGACGGTTCCATTTTTCCTTCGGACACGCGGCTCTGGTCCGCGGCCTGCGAGGGACGGGAAGAGTTCCACAGGATCCGGATGGGAACGCATTACATGGTCGACCAGGCCGGTCTGGTCGAGGAAGTCGCCGGCCGGCTGATGGACTGGGGCGGCCGGCTCGGCTGACGCTCCACGCAGGATGAAGGACGGTTCCGCCCCGGCGGACATACAACGACAAGGAGAGAGACATGGCAAGACGCATGCTATCGATGTTCCTGGCCCTGTCAGCCGTATGGCTGGCGCCGGCCGCGGCGGCTTATCCCGACCGGCCGGTCAGGATCATCGTCAGTTATCCGCCCGGCGGGCCGTCGGACACCCTGACGCGGGTGCTGGCCAATGAGCTGACGGAGCTGTGGAAGCAGCCCGTGATCGTGGAAAACAAGGCGGGCGGGGCCGGCAATATCGGACTGGCCGCGGCGGCGCGGTCCCCGGCGGACGGCTATACCCTCGCCCTGGTGTCGACCACGTCGCAGGCGATCAACCCGGTGCTGTACCGGAACCTGCCGTTCGACACGGACAAGGATTTCACGCCGGTCGCATTGCTGGCGAAGATCCCCAACGTGCTGCTGGTCAGCCCGCAGACGCCGGCCGCCGATCTCAAGGAACTGATGGCGCAGATGAAGGCGCACCCCGGCCAGCTCAATGGCGGATATCCCGGCGCGGGGAATTCGGCGCATATCGCGCTGATCGCGCTCGAGAAGGCGGCCGGCGCCAAGGTCCTGCACGTGCCCTACAAGGGCGACGCCGACGGACTGAACGCCCTCATGGGCAACCAGATCCAGGTCTACTTCACGGTGTCGTTCTCGGCCGCCCCCCTGTTGAAGGCGGGGCGCGTCAAGGCCATCGCCGTGGCGGGGCCCGAACGCACTTCGGCGATGCCGGACGTTCCCACTTTCGAAGAGGCCGGCGTGCCCGGCTTCTTCGACACCACGGCGTGGTTCGGGATTTCCACGATGGCGGGCGTGCCCGGGGATATCGTCGAAAAGCTCAATGCCGACATCAATACGGTGATGCAGCACCGGAAGGTGCGGGATTATCTGAACAGCGTGGGCGCGCTGCCGGGCAGCGGTTCGGCGCGGGAATTCGCCGACTTCACCAGGAGCGAGCGGCAGCGCTGGGGAGCCGCCGTGCGCGAGACGGGCGCCAAGGTGGACTAGCGCCCCGTCGCGACGCCCGGCGGCCCGGTATTTCCGAACCGGAACTTCGAACTGGCCGGGGGTTAGTCAAGTTGTTTTAAGGACCCCTGTGCCACGCCGGCCTCCCGCATCATCATGGCCAGCAGGACGTTGGCGCCGGCTTCCAGGTGTTCCGGCTCGGCGTGCTCGATCTCGTTGTGGCTGATGCCATCGCGGCAGGGCACGAAGATCATCGCGGTCGGGGCCACGCCCGCCAGGTAGACGGCGTCGTGCGCCGCGCCGCTGGGCAGGTCGTGGTGGGAATATCCGAGGCGGGCCGCCGCGTCGCGCACCCCGTCGACCAGGCGCGGCGCGAACCGGCAGGGTGGGAAATACACCGCCTGCTCGACCTCGATCGAGATTTCCCCGGGGCGCTCCAGCCCGGCGCAGGCCTGGCGCAGGGCCCGGTCCATGGCGCCGAGCCCGTCGTCGAAGGCGTGCCGGAAGTCCACCGTCAGGGCCACGCGGCCCGGGATGACATTGCGGGAATTGGGATGGACGTCCAGGCAGCCCACGGTGCCGCGCCCGTCGGGCGCCTGTTCGCGCGCGATGCGGTTGACCGCGGCCACCACCTGCGCAGCCGCCACCAGCGCGTCGCGCCGGATTTCCATGGGCGTGGGGCCGGCGTGGGCTTCCATGCCCTGGACGCGGATGTTGTACCAGCGCTGGCCCATGGCGCCGGTGACCACGCCGATCAGCTTGCGCTCGGCCTCCAGCACGGGGCCCTGCTCGATGTGGGCCTCGAAGTAGGCGCCCGCCTCCGGCGCGCGCATTTCCTTGCCGGCGTAGCCGATCGCGGCCAGCGCGTCGCCGACCTTGACGCCGTCGCGGTCCTCTTGCGCCAGGACGTGTTGCAGGTCGTGCACGCCGGCATAGACGCCGGAGCCCATCATGACGGGAACGAAGCGCGATCCTTCCTCGTTGGTCCAGACCGCGACCTCGACGGGCGCCTGCGTGTCGACGCCCAGGTCGTTCAGGGTGCGCACGACCTCCAGGCCGGCCATGACGCCGTAGCTGCCGTCGAACTTGCCGCCGGTGGGCTGCGTGTCCAGGTGGCTGCCCGTGACGATGGGCGGCCGCCCCGGATCGCGCCCGGGGCGCCGCGCGAAGATATTGCCGATACGGTCCACGCGGATGTCGCAGCCGGCCTCGCGCGCCCATCGCACGAACAGGTCGCGGCCCTTGCCGTCGAGCTCGGTCAGGGTCAGGCGGCAGACGCCGCCCTTTTCGGTCGCGCCGATGGCGGCCATGTCCATCAGCGATTGCCACAATCGTTTGCCGTCGACTTCGGCTTTGCGCGGGGCGGGTTTGGCACTCATGGGAATATCCCTTGCAGTCAGCGTGTAGCGGGTGGAAATCTGTGCGGGGTACGCTCAAACGGCCGCGGCGGCGATGCGGGCGGCCGCCACGTGGCAGGCCGCGTCCCGGCCCGGGGCCAGCGGCTCCAGGAGCGGGATCTCGGCCAGGCAGCGCGGCTCGGCAAGCGGACAGCGCGCGTGGAAGGCGCAGCCGGAGGGCGGATCCAGCGGCGAAGGCAGCTCGCCGGCGATGGGCCGGAAGGTGACGACGGATTCGTCCAGCCGCAGCGCCGGCACGCTGGCCAGCAGCGCGCGGGTATACGGATGCTGCGGCGATTCGTAGAGCGGCTCGGTCGGCGACGATTCGACGATGCGTCCCAGGTACATGACCGCGACCCGGTCGCACAGGTGGCGGACCACGCCGAGATCGTGGCTGATGAACAGCATGGTCAGCGATAGCTCGCGGCGCAGCCGCAGGAACAGATTGATGATCTGGGCCTGGATCGACACGTCGAGCGAGGCCACCGGCTCGTCGCAGACCAGGACTTCCGGCTGCATGGCCAGGGCGCGCGCGATGGCGATCCGCTGGCGCTGGCCGCCGGAGAACTGGTGCGGATAGCGGCCGGCGCAGGCCGGGTCCAGGCCGACGCACGACAGCCAGTCGGCGACGTAGGCGCGCGCGCCGTGGCTCGGCACCAGGCCGTGGGCCACCGGGCCTTCGGCGATCGCGCGGCCGACGCGGATGCGCGGATTGAGCGAGGCGTAGGGATTCTGGAACACCATCTGCACCCGGCGGTCGATCTTGCGCCGGCCGTCGGCATCCATGATGGAACGGCCGTCGAGCCGCACGCTGCCCTCGGTGGGCGGCAGGATGCCGGTGAGGATGCGGCCGAGCGTGGACTTGCCGCAGCCGCTTTCGCCCACCAGCCCGAGCACTTCGCCGCGGGCGATCGACAGGGAGACCGATTCGACCGCGTGCACCAGGCGCGGGGGGTCGGCACGGCCGCGGTTGCGCAGCCGTTGCGCCAGGCGCTCGCCCCAGGTAGGCGGTTGCGAGAAGCGCTTGGAGACCGACGTGGCGACGAGAAAGGGTGCGCTCATGATGCGCTCGCCTCCAGCGGGTGATGGCAGCGCAGCACGACCGCGCCCAGCGCGGTGGGCTCCGGGGCCGCGGCGCAGCGCGCGTCGGCGCGCGGGCAGCGCGGCGCATACGCGCAGCCCGGGGGCAGCGCCAGCAGCGACGGCATCATGCCCGGGATGTGCGGCAGTTCGCGGCCGGGCGGGGTGCGCGAGGGCAGGGAGTCCAGCAGGCCCCGCGTATAGGGATGGCGGGGCCGGCGCAGCAGTTGCGAGGTCGGTCCCTGTTCGACGATGCGTCCGGCGTACATGACGGCGATGCGGTCGGCCAGCGACGACACGGTGGCCAGGTCGTGGCTGATCCAGATCAGCGAGGTGCCCAGCCGCCCGACCAGGTCGCGCATCTCGGCCAGAATCTGGGCCTGGACCGAGACGTCCAGCGCCGTGGTCGGCTCGTCGGCGACGATCAGCGACGGCTCGTGCAGCAGCGCGATGGCGATGGCCACGCGCTGCCGCATGCCGCCGGAGAATTCGTGCGGGTAGGCATCCAGGCGGCCGGCGGCGCCAGGAATGCCGACCAGGGTCAGGACTTCGACGCAGCGATCCTTGATGCGGGGCAGGGGCAGGCGGCCGTGGGCGCGCAGCGCCAGCGTCATCTGCTGCAGGATCGTCAGCACCGGGTTCAGCGTCATCATGGGGTCCTGGAACACCATGGACAGCCGCTTGCCGCGCACGCGCCGCATCGCCCGCTCGTCCAGCGCGGCCAGGTCCTGGCCTTCGAAGCGAATGGCGCCGCGCACGATGCGGCCCGGGGGCTCGATCAGCCGCAGCAGCGAAAAGCCGGTGACGGTCTTGCCGGAGCCGCTTTCGCCCACCAGCCCCAGCACCTGCCCGGGCGCGAGCTGGAAGGACACGCCGTCGACCGCCTTCATGGCGCCGGCGCGGGTCAGGAAGTGGGTGGCCAGGTCGGTGACTTCGAGCAGCGGCGTCATCGGGTCAGCCTGGGATTGAGTTGGTCGCGCACCTGGTCGCCCACCAGGTTGATGGCCACGATCAGCACCAGCAGCGCGATCCCGGGGAAGATCGAGATCCAGTAGCGTCCGGACAGCATGTACTGGAAGCCGTTGGAGATCAGCATGCCGAGCGACGGTTCGGTCGGGGGCAACCCCAGTCCCAGGAAGGACAGGGTGGCTTCCAGCGAGATCGCGTGCGCGACCTGGATGGTCGCGACCACGATCAGCGGCGACATGCAGTTGGGCAGGATGTGGCGGAAGATCACGGTGCGCGGGCGCAGGGGAATCGAAAGCGCGGCCTCGACATATTCCTTGCTGCGCTCGGCCACCGCCGCGCCGTGCGCCGTGCGCGCGAAGTAGGCGTATTGCGCGGCGACCAGCGCCACGGTGAGTTCGCTCCTGCCCTGGCCGAAGATGGCCGCCATGAGCAGCGCCAGCAGCAGGGCGGGAAAGGATAGCTGGAGATCGACGATGCGCATGAGGAAGGCTTCGGTGCGGCCGCCCACGAAGGCCGCGCTCACGCCCATGGTGGCGCCCAGCCCCAGGGCGATGACGCCGGCGGTCAGGCTTACCTGCAGCGAAATCGCCAGGCCGTAGAGAATGGCCGACAGCAGGTCGCGCCCCTGGGCGTCGGTGCCCAGCCAGTGGCTGTAGCCGTCGGCGCCCATGAAGCCCGGCGGCTTGCGGGCGTCGGCCAGGTTCAGGCTCGCCAGGTCGTAGGGATCCTGCGGCGCGACCCAGGGCGCGAACAGCGCCAGGAGCACCATGGCCGCGACCACCGCCAGCGCGGCCACCGCCACGCGGTTCTCGCGGAATTCCTTCCAGAAGCGGCCCCAGGGCGTCGATTCCCGGATCATGCCTTTCTCCTGAGCCGGGGATCGAGCGCCGCATAGGAGATGTCGACCAGCAGGTTGATCACGATGAACAGGAAGGCCACCAGGATCAGGTAGGCCAGCATCACGGGGCGGTCCAGCGAGAAGATGGAGTCGATGATGAGCTTGCCCAGGCCGGGCCAGGAATAGATGGTCTCGGTCACCACCGCGAAGGCCAGCGTCGAACCCAGCTCCAGGCCGAATACGGCCACCAGCGGGATCGAGATCAGCCGCAGCACGTGGCGGCGCAGCAGGGTCCATTCGCTCTGGCCCGAGGCACGGGCGAACTTGATCGTGTCCGTGAGCATCAGTTCGCGCGTCCCGGCGCGGGCCAGGCGGATCATCAGCGACAGCTTGAACAGCGCCAGGTTGGCCGCCGGCAGCAACAGGTGCCGCCAGCCGTCGAGGGTGAAGACGCTCCAGTCCGCGCCCAGGAAACGCACGGTCTCGCCGCGGTCGCCGGCCGGCAGCCAGCCCAGCGTGACGGAGAACGTGAAGATCAGCACCAGCCCGATCCAGAAGGTGGGGACCGAGAAGCCGACGGTGGACAGCGCCATGATGATGCGCGCCGGTGCGCCGGCGGGGCGGTAGCCGGCGTACATGCCGAGCGGGATGCCGATCAGCGCCGCCCCCAGCACGGCCACCAGCGTCAGCTCGAGCGTGGCCGGCAGGCGGTTCAGGATGAGCTCGGTGACGGGAATGTTGAAGACCAGCGACGTGCCGAAATCGTGGTGCAGCAGGCGGTCGACGAAGCCGAAGTACTGCTGGTAGAGCGGCAGGTCGAAACCGTAGCGCGTCATCAACTGGTCGCGGATTTCCTGCGTGGCGTCGGGGCTGATGAGCACGTCGATCGGGTTGCCGATGGCGTAGACGCCCACGAACACCAGGATCGACGTGCAGAACATGACGACGAACGCCTGCCCCAGGCGCTGGATCACGAAGCCCAGCATCAGCCCGCCTCGCCCAGTTCGGGGTCGACCTGGTGCGCCTGGAGCATGCCCAGGAAGTCCGCTCGCGAAAGCGCCCGCGGCGCGGCCGGCGCGTCTTCCGCCGGCTCGCCGGCCGCGACGTCGTCCAGGTGGCGGCTGAACAGCGCGCCGGGCGGGCAGCACCGGCAGCGGATCGCGGCGTGCAGGTCGGCCAGCAGGCGGTCGACCGCCCGGGATTGGGCCCGGGCCGCGGGATCCGTGGGCGTGGCCATCGTCAGATTCCCTGGAACAGCCGCCCTTCCTTGTAGACGGCATCCACGCGGCGCATGTTGCGGATGTCGGCCAGCGGGTCGCCTTCCAGCGCGATGAAGTCGGCGAACCGGCCGGGCTGCAGCGTCCCGACCTTGTCTTCCAGGCGGCAGACGCGGGCCGCCTGGAGCGTGCCGCACTGTATGGCCTGCATGGGGCTGGCGCCGAATTCCACCAGCTTTTCCATTTCGAAGCACATCAGGCCGTGCATGGCGTCGGTGCCCAGCGCCAGGTTGCAGCCGGACTCGATCACCCGCGCGAAGTTCACCGCCGCGGCGTCGCGCGCCTGCAGCACCTTTTCCTTGATGAGCGGCACCTGGAAGTCGCTTTGCTCGATGCCGGTGGGGTGGAAGAGGATGGAGAGGGTGCCGACCACCCAGACGTCGCGCTTGATGATGCGCTCGAGCTGGGCCTCGTTGATGAACGCGCCGTGCTCGATGGTGCGCACGCCGTTGTCGATGCAATAGTCCAGTCCGGTGCCGCCGTGGGCGTGCGCGGCCACGTAGGTGCCGGCGCGCTCGGCTTCCTCGACCGCGACGGCGATTTCTTCCTGGGTGTAGGGACAGGAATGCAGCGCCTTGCCGGCGCTGCTGACGCCGCCGGTGGCGAACAGCTTGATGAAATCCGCGCCCCGCACCAGGTTCTGGCGCACGTGCTTGCGCATTTCGTCCACGCCGTCCGACGGCCGCGTGCCCACGCCGTGGCTGTGCGTGGCGGCGATGCCCAGCGTCGAGACCAGCATGCGCGGGCCGTGGATCAGGCCCCGGTCGATGGCGTTCCTGAAGTCGACGTCGATGCCGGCTTCCTCGCCCATGATGCGCATGGTGGTCACGCCGGACGTGATGTCCTTGAGCACGTTGGGCGTGCTGCGCAGCACGTTGTACGAAGGCGGCAGGCGCTTCTGCGCCGGCTGGTTGCCGTCGCCCGGCACCAGCGTCAGGTGGGTGTGGGCATTGACCAGGCCGGGCATGACGTGGCGGGCGCCCAGGTCGATCGTTTCGATGTCGGCCGGCAGGTGGCGGAATTTGTCGGCCGGGCCGGCGTCTTCCACCCGTCCGTCCCTGACCAGGATGCAGCCGCCGGGGATCGGCGCCGCGCCGGTGCCGTCGATCAGCGATTTGGTTTTGACCAGTTTCAGCATTTTTCGAGTCCGGTTGCGGGGTTACTTCTTGGCGGGCGTGGCGTTCATGGCCAGGGTGTCCTCGTCGGACCGGCCTTCGAAGGCGATCTTGTCCTTGCGCATGGCCCAGGCCGAGCGGATCGTCACCAGCGGGATGCTGGGGCGTTCCTGCGCGACCAGCGCCATGGCCTTGCCCACCATGGCGCGGCGCTTCTCGGTGTCCATTTCGACGCCGGCGTCTTCCAGCATCTTGTCCAGTTCCGGGCTGGAGTAGTGCATCCAGTTGAAGGCGCCCGCCTTCTTGGCCTTGTCGTTGGTGTGCAGGAAGCTGGTCATGGTGACCTGGCCGTCGCCCGTCGGCGCGCCGATACCCATCATGTCCATGGAGTAGTCGCCGCGCAGGCGCGCCGGGAAGAACACGGTCAGGGGCTGCGCGTTGGCGGCGGCGTCGATGCCGATGCGCGAGAGCATTTGCGCGACGGTGGTGCCGACCTGGCGGTCGCCGGGCAGGCGGTCGCTGGTGAAGCTGAACTGCACCTTGAAGCCGTCGGGGTAGCCGGCGTCGGCAAGCAGTTGCCTGGCCTTGGCCAGGTCCATCTTCTTGGGCGGCAGCGAGGGGTTGTAGCCGAAGATGAACGACGGCGCGAACTGGTTGGCGGGCGAGCCCAGGCCTTCCATGGCGGCCTCGACCAGGGTCGGGCGGTCGATCGCCAGGTCGATGGCTTCGCGCACGCGGGCATCCAGGAAGGGATTGCGCGGCAGCGGCGAGCCGTCCTTGGCGGTGACGCGCGGCGTCTGCTCGCGGCGGTCGAATTCGATCTGGAAAACGTAGATGGTGTCGGCCGTGACGACGGACAGCTTGGGATCGCGCTCGAGCGCGGCGACGTCGGTGCCCGATACGCGCGCGATCAGGTCGACCTGGCCGGCCTTGAGCTGGGCGATCCGGGCCGCGTCGTTCGGGATTTCCTTGAGGATGACCTTGGCCCAGGGCTGCTTGCCGCCCCAGTAGTCGTCGTTGCGCTCCAGCACCAGTTCGTCCTTGGGCGTCCAGGAAACGAATTTGTACGGGCCGGTGCCGACGGTCGCCTTGCCGGAGTTGAAGCCGGCATTGGCCGTGGCGGGCGTGGAATAGTCCTTGGCCGCCGTGTGGGAAACGATGAACAGCCGGTTCAGGTCGTTGGGCAGGCTGGCCGCCGGGCCGGTCGTGATGATGTGGACCGTGTACGGGTCGATGACCTGGACTTCCTTGACCCGGCGGATCATGGCGGTGGTGGGCGTGGGGCCGGAGACGACCGGGATGCGCTCCACCGAGAACTTGACGTCCTCGGCCGTGAAGTTCGAGCCGTCATGGAACTTGACGCCCTTGCGCAGCTTGAATTCCCAGGTGGTGTCGTCGATCAGCTTCCAGCTCTCGGCCAGGCGCGGCTGGGGCTGGAGATCGTTGCCCGACCACACCAGGGTATCGAAGATGTGCTTCATCGCCTCGGCGTGCGAGCCGGAATTGGAATAGTGCGGATCCATGGACTGGGGACCCGCAGGCAGGCCGATGGTCAGCGTCTGGGCGGCGGCCTGGGGCGCGGCGCCGAGGCCGGCGGCGGCCAGCCAGGCGCCCATACAGACGGCCAGGCCGGCCAGGGATCTGCCAAGGCTCGCGGGCAGCGTCGTCTTGCGCGCCGGGCGCGCGTTCCGGAAAGAGAGCATGTGGGTGTCGGACATGGCCGGTTCCGTGAAATGGGAAGGGCACCGGCGGCCGGTCGGCCGCGGTGGCATGCATCCTAACAACCACTTTTATTCATAGTCAAGGTGCTTGAATAAATCTCAAGTACCCGGATTTTCCCGGGGTAGACGGGCCTGACGCCATTCGGGTATGTATGCGGGTTGACGGCGGACTTGTCCGGCGGGGGATAAAACTTTCTCAAAATTCAACATGCTTGAGTGGGATACAATTCCTCATGACCGTCCGTTCGTCTGCCGCCCGTTCCAGGCCCGAAGCGCCTGTTCCCGCGTCCTTTCCCCCCGGCTTGAAAATCGGCCTGAAACTGCGCCAGGCCCGCAAGGCCCGCCGTCTCACGCTCAAGGAGCTCGCCGACCGCATCGGCGCTTCCGAAAGCCTGCTTTCCAAGATCGAGAACGAACGCGTCATTCCTTCCTTGCAGACCCTGCACAAGATCGTCTCGGAGCTCGGCATCTCGATCGGCGCCCTGTTCTCGGCGGACGCGCCGAGCGAGCAGATCGTCTTCCGCAAGGGCCAGCGTCCGATCCTCAGCATGGACACCGTGGGACGCGGGCAGGGCAGGGGCATCCGGATCGAAAGCCTGGCGCTCAGCCATGAATTGCTCTATCCGTCGATCCATATCGTGGCGCCGGGAGGCGAAACGGGCGGCACCATCAACCATGTGGGCGAGGAAGTCGGCTATGTCCTCGAAGGCGAGCTGCACATGACGATCGACGGCAAGGAGTACGTGCTGCGCCAGGGCGATTCCTTCTTTTTCCGCTCCGAACTGGCCCACGGCTATCGCAACGAAGGCGATAGCGAGGCCCGTATCCTCTGGGTCAATACGCCCTCCACGTTCTAGCACGGGCCGGGTCTCCGCGCGTGCGCCGGCGAGCGGGCGGCCTGTCCGCTTGCGCAGTTGCAAAAAACCCATATAAGTTACAATAAGATACCAAACGCCCACCCGGGAATCCGGCAAAGGCCATGAGGCCTGTCTGCGCATCCTTCGTCCGGAGCCGCAAATGAAGCTTGGCGCGGCGCCGTCCGGTGGCCAGGCCAGCGGCTTCTCCCCCCGCGACCGTCGCATGTCCGCCGGCCGCGGACTGCTGCTGGTCGCCATGATCGTGCTGACGGCCAGCCTGTCCGGCATCTTCACGCGCGGTTTCGGCTTCCTGCCCGCCTTCTGGCCGGCCAACGCGGTCCTGATGGGCATGTTCCTGCGATACCCCCGGCTCGCCACGCCGGCAGGCTGGCTCGCGGCGTTTCTCGGCTATGTGGCCGCGGACCTGCTCACCGGCGGCCACCTGGACGTGGCGCTGTGGCTGACGGCGGCCAACCTGGCGAACGTCGCGACCTGCTGTTTCCTGTTCCGCCGGCTGCCCGAAGAAGACCGCCTGCTGCGCCGTCCGCCGTCGGTGCTCTACCTGTTCGGCATCGCGTCGCTCGGTGCCCTGGCGGCCGCGATCGTCGCCGCGAGCATCTCGCCCGTCTTCTATGGCGAAGGGCTGTTCGCCGGCATGGCCTTCTGGTTCACGGCCGAGCTGGTCAACACCGTCGTGGTGCTGCCGGTCATCCTCACCATGCCTGAGCCGTCGGGTTTCCGCTTGCGCCTGCGCCGCTCGCAAGACTGGCGCGCAGGCTTCCTGAAAGTGGTGCCGCTGCTGGCGCTCGGCCTGTCGGTGGCCGCCGAGCTGCTCATCGGCGGACCGGGCGCGATCGCCTTCCCGGTGCCGGCGCTGCTGTGGTGCGCGCTGACCTACGGCCTGTTCACCACGGTGGTCCTGACCCTGCTGGTCAATAGCTGGAAGATCGTCGCCGTTTCCGGCTACGCGCAGGGCTTTCCCGGCCTGGTGGACTTCATGGACGCGACGATGTCCTTCCGGCTCGGCATCACGCTGCTGGCGCTGGGCCCGCTGACGGTGGCCACCATCAATTCGGCGCGCAACGAATTGCTGCGGCGGCTCGACCATACCGCCAGCCACGATTCGCTCACCGACACGCTGACGCGCAGCGCCTTCATGGGGCGGGGCCGCGCGCTGCTGGAGCCGCGCACCCCGCCGCTGGAGCCGGGCGTGGCAGTGCTCATGCTGGACATCGACCATTTCAAGCAGGTCAACGACCGCCACGGCCACGCGACCGGCGACAAGGTGCTGGCGGTGTTCGCCGCGGCCGTCAAGAAGGCCTTGCGCTCGCAGGACCTGTTCGGACGGCTGGGTGGCGAGGAGTTCGCGGTGATCCTGCCCCGGACCGGCCGCATCGAGGCGGTCCGGGTCGCCGAGCGGATCCGGCGCGCCGTGGAATCGCTGGTCATCGTCCCGGAAGGCGGCGCCAGGCTGGGCATCACGGTCAGCATCGGCGTGGCCGTCCGCACGCCCACTGCGCTGGCCTCGCTCGATCACTTCCTTTCCATGGCCGACAAGGCTCTCTACCGGGCCAAGGCAGCGGGCCGCAATCGCGTGGAGAGCGCGGCCTAAGGCGGGACGCCCGTGCCCGGTGCGGCCCCGCGCCCGTGTACGCCGGGCGCGTCGGCCGCGCATGCCGCCTGGAGCGGCTATGCTATTCCCTTGCGTACCCGCCGAAGGTACAGTAAGGCAGCCTGCGCCGGCGGGGCGTGGCAACAGGACAGGAAACGCTGCAATGACTGGAATCAGACGCGCGCTGGCCGCCCTGGCGGCCAGCGCGGCCGCATGGGCGACGGCGGCTCATGCGCAGGTGGCGAGCTTCGATTGCCGCCAGGCCCAGACCGAGACCGAGTGGGCCATCTGCAACACCCCGGAGCTGGGGGCGCTGGACGTCGAAATGGCGGCGACCTACCGCCTGCTGAGCGACCTCGCCCCGGACTCGTCCCGGCTCGCCCGGCAGGCGGGGCAGTCGCAGGCCGCCTGGATCCGCGGCAAGCGCAACGCCTGCGGGGGCGACGTGGGTTGCCTGTCCAGGGAGTACCGGCAGCATATTTCCCAACTGCGGGAACTGGCCCGCAAGTCCTTCGTGCTGCGGCCCTAGGAGACGACATGGCGGCGTTCCTGCGATACGCGCTCGCGCTGCTGGCCGCGGGCGTCGCGTTCTGCCTGGCCCCCGTGGCCGCCGCGACCGGCGCGGGGCCCATCGTGCCCAATTGCCGGCACGATCCCGATCCCCTGTCCATCGCTGCCAAGTACGCGGCCGCCGTCTGCGGCAATGTCGCGCTGCGCGAGCAGGCCAAGCAGGTCAAGGCGCGCGGCGACGCGCTGGCCAGGCGCCTGCCCGCCGCCTGGCGCAAGGCCTTCGCCGCCCACCAGGCGGCGCTGCCGGGCGCGGTGTACAACTGCCCGCCGGACGATGCGCGCAAGGCCGCGGACTGCCTGGGCGAGATCATGCGCCAGCGCCTGATCGATATCGACGACCTGGCCGCGAGCCTGTCCGGCGAATTGCCGGACTGCCGGCCGTCCGACGTCGCCGTGCGGGAAACCGATTTCGGCGATGCCGGCATGGCGCAGGGCACCAGCGTCTACGTTCTCGACTACAAAGGCTCGTCGTCCTGCCGCATCCGCGGCTACCCGCGGATCACGGTATACGACGGGGACGGCAAGCGGCAGTTCTCCTATGCGGTCTATACGGGGGTGGACATGTATGTCGGCTTCGACGGGCCGCCCCTGCCCGTGACGCTGTCCCCGCGCAGTCCCGGCGCATGGTTCGCGCTTTCCAGTTCCTCGGGCTGCGACACGCCGGCCGGCGGCCGGCCGGGCTACAAGGTCGACGTGGCCCTGCCGCTGTCGGCCGAGGTGCTCAAGACCTTCGCCCTGCAGAGCACCACCTGCCGGCGGGTCTCGGTCACGCCGATCGGGGCGATGTCCATGATGAAGGCCGCCATCCACTGAGCGGCATGCCCCGGCGCGGGGCGCGATGCCCCCGATCTGCGCAATCCGGGCTTGTCCTCGTTCAAAGAATTTCTTGTTTGTCATCGTCCTGCAATCGCCGGATGATGGCGCATCGGTCGACTCCGGCCCGGCGACGGGACGCGGCCCGGCCTTCAGCATGGAGCTTGCGATGACCCCCTGTTCCCCGCCCGCAAGGACGGAGCGGCCATGAGCTTGAGCCGTTCGGCCGTTGCGCTGCGCCGCACCGCCGTCCATGCCGTTCCGACGATGCTGGGCATCGTGGTCCTGTGCTTCCTGCTGCTGCAGCTCGTTCCGGGCGATGCCGTGGACGTGCTGGCCGGGCAATCGGGATCGGCGACCGCCGAAACCATGAGCGCGCTGCGCGAGCAATACGGCCTGAACCAGGGGCTGGGCAGCCAGCTCTGGAGCTATCTGGCCCATCTCGCCCATTTCGACCTGGGCCGTTCGGTGCGCTTCGGCACGCCGGTCACGCAACTGGTGCTCGACCGCCTGCCCGCCACGCTGCTGCTCATGCTGTCGGCGCTGGGCTTCGCGCTGGTCCTGGGCATCGTCGCCGGGTGGGTCATGGCCGCCTTCGCCAACCGCTGGCCCGACCGCATCCTGCAAGTGGTCGTGCTGCTGTTCTATTCGACGCCGGGTTTCTGGGTGGGGCTGATGGCCATCGTGCTGTTCTCGGTCAAGCTGGGGTGGCTGCCCTCCAGCGGCAACGCCACCATCGGCTCGGCGCTGACGGGGTTCGACTACCTGCTGGACCGCGCCCGCTATCTGGTGCTGCCGTCGATCGCGCTGTCGACCTTCTTCATCGCGATCTATGCGCGGCTGACGCGCGCCTCCATGCTCGAAGTCACCAGCCAGGATTTCATCCGCACGGCGGCGGCCAAGGGCCTGCATCCGTTCTACATCCAGCTCCGGCACGCGCTGCGCAATGCCCTGATCCCCGTGACCACTATGGCCGGCCTGCACCTGGGCAACCTGCTGGGCGGCGCCGTGGTGGTGGAAACCATCTTCGGCTGGCCCGGCATGGGGCGCCTGGCGCTGGACGCCGTGGTCGGCCGCGATTTCAACGTGCTGCTGGGCGTACTGCTGCTGTCTTCGCTGGTCGTGATCGTGTCGAACGCGATCGTCGACCAGTTGCATGCCTGGCTCGATCCCCGGATAGAAGGACATTGACGGCATGACGACTTCCGTCCTCGACGCGGCGCCGCGCGGCAGCCGCCTGCTGCGGGCCTTCGCGCGCAATCCTTCCTTCCTGTTCGGCTGTGCGATCCTGCTCGCGGTGGTGGTCGTCGCGCTGCTGGCGCCGTGGCTCTTTCCCGGCGACCCGCAGGACATGGTCGCGCCGCCGACGCTCTGGCCCGGCGAGGACATGGCCTATCCCCTGGGCACCGACAGCCTGGGCCGCGACGTGGCGGCGGGGCTGGCCTACGGCGCGCGCGTGTCGCTGGCGGTGGGCGTGATCGCCGCGGCGCTCGGCCTGCTGATCGGCGCCGTGGTCGGCGCGATCGGCGGCTACTTCGGCGGGAAGGTGGACCTGGTGCTGGCCCGGCTCACCGAACTCTTCCAGACCATCCCGACCTTCATCCTGGTCATCGTGATCGTCGCCATCGGCCAGCCGACGGCGACGGTGATCGTGACGGCCATCGGCATTGCGTCCTGGCCGACCGTGGCGCGCCTGGTGCGCGCCCAGTTCCGTTCGCTGCGCGAGGCCGACTTCGTCATGGCCGCGCGTTCGCTGGGGTATTCCCACTGGCGGATCATCGTCCATGAAATCCTGCCCAATGCGCTGCCGCCGGTGGTGGTGACGACCTCGGTCATGGTGGCCAACGCCATCCTCACCGAAGCCGGCCTGTCCTTCCTGAGCATGGGCGACCCCAACCTGGTGAGCTGGGGCAGCATGATCGGCGACGGCGGCCCGCTGCTGCGCACGGCCTGGTTCCTGACGGCGCTGCCCGGCGCGGCCATCGCGCTGACGGTGCTTTCCCTGAACCTGGTGGGCGACGGCCTGAACGACGTGCTCAATCCGAGATCGATGCAGCAATGAGCCCGAATCCCGTTCTTCTCCAGGTCCGCGACCTCGTGGTGGGCTTCGGCAAGACCGAAGTGGTGCACGGCATCGGCTTCGACGTCGCGGCGGGCGAGACCATGGCCCTGGTCGGCGAAAGCGGCTGCGGCAAGTCGCTGACCGCGTTCGCGCTGATGCGCCTGCTGCCGCACGGCGCGCGCATCTTCGGCGGCCAGGTGCTGTTCCAGGGACGCGACCTGGTGGCCGCCCGGGAAAAGATCTTGCGCGACATCCGGGGCAACGAGATTTCCCTGATCCTGCAGGAACCCATGACCTCGCTGAACCCGGTGCTGCCGATCGGCCTGCAGATCGCCGAGGTCCTGCTGCGCCACAAGTCCATGTCGCGGCGCCAGGCGGACCGGCGCGTGCTGGAGTTGCTGTCGCTGGTCGGCATACCCGAGCCGCAGCGGCGCGCGCGGGAATTCCCGCACAACTTCTCGGGGGGCATGCGCCAGCGCGTCATGATCGCGATGGCCGTGGCCTGCGGCCCCCGGCTCGTCATCGCCGACGAGCCGACGACGGCGCTGGACGTGACCATACAGGCGCAGGTGCTGGATTTGCTGGACCGGCTGCGCAAGGACCTGTCCATGGCCGTGCTGCTCATTACCCATGACCTGGGCGTGGTGGCGCAGTGGGCCGACCGCGTGACCGTGATGTACGCCGGCCGCGTGGCCGAGGAAGGGCCCGTGGGGCCGTTCTTCCGCCAGCCCCGGCATCCGTACGCGCGCGGACTGCTCGGCGCGTCGGTCGGCGACTCCGGCAGCGCGCATTACACGACGCAGCGGCTGGTGGAGATTCCCGGCTCGGTCGCTTCGGCGGCGGCCGAGCGCGGCTGTCCGTTCGCCCCGCGCTGCCCCGAGACGATCGCCGCCTGCCGCGTGCAGCCGCCCCGGCTGGAGCCGGTGGGCGAGATGCACCGGGTGGCATGCCCCGTGGAGGTGGCCAAATGAACGATCCGGCGCCTTCCGTGGATACGCCGGCTCCCCTGATCTCGATCCGGGACCTGCGCACCACCTATGCGGTCGGCGGCCGCGCCTTCCACGCCGTCGACGGCGTGTCCTTCGACGTGGCCCGCGGCGAGACCGTGGGCCTGGTCGGGGAGAGCGGCTGCGGCAAGTCCACGCTGGGCAAGACGCTGATGCGCCTGCTGCGGCCCAGCGCGGGGAACATCCTGCTGGACGGCCGGGACATCGCCGGCCTGGACCAGTCCGCGCTGCTGCCGTTGCGGCGCCGCTTCCAGATGGTGTTCCAGGATCCGTTCGCCTCGCTCAATCCGCGCAAGACCATCGGCGCGCTGCTGGAGACGCCGCTCAAGGTGCACGGCGTGCGGTCGGCGGCCGAGCGCCGTGCCCGCGTGCTGGAAATCGTCGAGCGGGTCGGCCTGCCGGCCTCGGCGCTGCAGCGCTATCCGCACGAATTCTCCGGTGGCCAGCGCCAGCGGATCGGCATCGCCCGCGCCCTGGTGCTGCGCCCCGAACTCATCATCTGCGACGAGCCGGTGTCCGCGCTGGACCTGTCGATCCAGGCGCAGATCCTCAACCTGCTGGTCGACCTCAAGCGTGACCTGGGGCTGAGCTACCTGTTCATTTCGCACGATCTGTCGGTGGTGCGCTATTTCGCGGACCGCGTGATCGTCATGTACCGGGGCAGGGTGGTCGAGAGCGCCGACCACGCCACGCTCTGGCGCGACCCCAGGCATCCCTATACCCGGCTGTTGCTGGCGGCGGTCCCCGTGGCCGACCCCGGCCGGCCCAGGGAACCCATGCCGCCCTGTCCGGAGGCGGGCGAACCGTCCGGGCAGGGGTGTTCCTTCCGCGCGCGATGTCCCATGGCCCAGCCCCGCTGCGACCAGGAGGCGCCCGCGCGGCGCACGGTGGGCCCCGGCCATACCGTCGCGTGCCATTTCGCCTGAGATACACGTTGCACCGCAGGACCCGATCCGCATCCATCGATACGAACGCAAACCTCAAGGGGGAATCATGAATTCCGAAGTCCGCAATCCCGGCCGCCGCGCCATGATGATCGCCACCGCGACCGCCGCCGTCGCGGCGGGGGGCCGGTTCGGCGCGGCCGGCGCCCAGACCCTGGCCTCCGCCCCCGCGCCCAGGCGCGGCGGTTCCATGACCGTGGTGCTGCAGGTCGAGCCGCCGACCCTGGTGTCGGTGACCAACGCCAACACGTTCGCCATCGCGGTCAGCGCCAAGGTGACCGAGGGACTGATCTGGTACGACAACGACATGAAGCCGCACCCGCAACTGGCGCAGAGCTGGGACGTGGCGGCCGATGGCCTGACCTACACCTTCAAGCTGCGCGAGGGCGTCAAGTGGCACGACGGCAAGCCGTTCAGCTCGGCCGACGTCGCGTATTCGATCGAGCTGATGAAGAAATCCCATCCGCGCGGGCGCGCCACCTTCGCCCACGTGAAATCGATCGAGACGCCGGACCCGTTGACCGTGGTGCTGCGCCTGGACGCGCCGATTCCCTACCTGATCCGGGGCTTCGCGGCGGGCGAGGCGCCCATCGTGCCCAAGCATATCTACGACGGCACCGATCCGGTCACCAATCCCAACAACTCCGCCCCCGTCGGCACCGGGCCGTTCCGGTTCAAGGAATGGGTGCGGGGCAGCCACATCCTGTACGTGCGCAACGAGGAATATTGGGACCAGCCGCGTCCCTACCTGGACCAGTTGATCGTCAAGTTCATCCTGGATCCGGCGGGCCGTTCGGCCGCGCTGGAGTCGGGCGAAGGCGACGTCGGCTACCGCACGCCGGTGGCGCTCAACGACGTGGCGCGCCTCATGAAGGGCAGCAAGCTGGGCTTCGAGACCGCGGGCTACGCCTACAGCAACAACGTGGCGTCGATCGACTTCAACCTGGACAACGAGTATTTCTCCAAGCCCCAGGTGCGCCAGGCGATCGCCCATGCGCTGAACACCAAGGCGATCTGCAACACGATCTACTACGGCACCTATACGCCCTGCGCCTCGCCGATCGCGCCGTTCATGAAGGAATACCACAGCCCGGATCCGTCGCCCTATCCCTACGACATGGCCAAGGCCGAGAAGCTGCTGGACGAGGCCGGCTATCCGCGCGGCGCCGGCAGGATCCGCTTCAAGGTCGGTTTCGACGCGCCGCCCACCATCGAGGAGGCCCGCCGCCTGGGCGAGTTCGTGCGCGCGTCGCTGGCGCGCATCGGCATCGCGGTGGAGATCCGCACGCCCGACGTCGGCACGTACATCAAGCGCGTCTACACCGACCGCGACTTCGACTTCGCCTGCAACACGTACAGCAATCTCTACGACCCCACGGTGGGCGTGCAGCGCCTGTACTGGTCGAAGAACATCATCAAGGGCGTGCCGTATTCGAACGGCACGTATTACCGCAACCCCAAGGTCGACCAGTTGCTCGAGGCCGCGGCCACCGAGAACGATCCCGCCCGGCGCAAGGAGCTGTTCCTGGAGTTCCAGAAAATCGTCATGGCGGACCTGCCCAACATCAACATCGGCGTGCCGCGCTGGTACACGATCCACACCAAGCGCGCCCTCGGCCATTCCGTGACGGCCGACGGTCTCGAAGGCAACCTGGCGTACGCCTACGTCACGGCCTGAGGGAAAGCGGCGCGGGGCTCCGGCCGATCATCGATTCCGACCTCTCCAACCGAAGTCATCAAACCATGCTAGACCCTGTAAGAGTTGCAGTCCTGCAAGCCCGGTTCACCGCGATCGTGGAAGAAATGGGAGAGGCCCTGCTGCGCACGGCCTATTCCCAGATCCTCAACGCGTCGCGGGATTTCTCGATCGCGCTGTTCGACGCCAAGGCGCGATTGGTGGCCCAGGCCGACCACATTCCCATTCATGTGGGCGCCCTGCCGGACGCGATCAAGGCGGTGGAGCGGGTCTTCGCCGGCGACATCGCCGAAGGCGATATCTTCCTGCTGAACGATCCCTGGTACGGCGGCAGCCACCTGCCCGACCTGACCTATATCGTGCCGATCTTCGACGATCAGGGCCTGCACCGCTTCTGGAGCATCGTGCGCGCCCACCAGAGCGATATCGGCGGGGCGACGTACGGCGGCTACAACGCCGCCGCCACGGACATCTGGCAGGAAGGCATCCGCATCACGCCGATCCGCATCGGCACCGGCCGGCAGGTGCGCGACGACCTGCTGACCATGCTGGCGGCCAATACCCGCGGGCCGCGCGACTTCCGCGGCGACGCGCTGGCCGCCCTGGGCGCCGCGCGCCTGGGCGAGCGGCGGCTGCACGAAGCCTTCGCCCGCTACGGCGCGGTCGACGTCAGCATGGCGGCCGAGCAGATCCTGGACCTGTCCGAGAAACAGGTGCGCGCGATCGTCGAGTCCTGGCAGGACGGCACCTGGTCGGCGGAGTCCAAGCTGGACGACGACGGCCGCGGCAACCGCGACATCACCGTGCGCGCCACGGTGACCAAGAAGGGGTCGTCGATCATCGTCGACCTTTCCGAATGCGATGCGCAGGTCGACAGCTTCATCAATTCCTCGCCGGCCAATACGCGCTCGGCGGTGTTCATCGCCTTCGCCTACCTGCTCAATCCGGACGTGCCGAAGAACGACGGCGCGATCCGGCTGCTGGACGTCAGGATGAAGGAAGGCACGATCGCCTGCGCCCGCGAGGGGGCGGCGGTCAATCTCTGCACCAACCATTGCGGCCAGGAAATCCTGGAGGCGGTGATCAAGGCGCTGTCCAATGCCTGCCCCGACCGCGCCATGGCGGCCTGGGGCAAGCGGTTCCGCATCGCCATCACCGGCAAGGACCCGCGCACCCAGAAGGCCTTCGTCTGGCACCTGTTCCATGCGCGTCCCGGTAGCGGCGCCTCGCCGGCGGGCGACGGCTGGCATTGTTCGGGCGAGTGGGCGGCGGCCGGCGGGCTGAAGTTCGGCAGCGTGGAGATGGCCGAAGTGCGCTTCCCGCTGTTCTTCGAACGACACGAGTTCCGTCCCGGCTCGGGCGGCGACGGCCAGCACCGGGGAGGCGTCGGCGGCCACGCGGTGATCCGCGTCGAGACCGACGGACCGGCGCTGGGCAACACCGCCGGCGAGGGCGCGGTCTACGGTTCGGCCGGCCTGCTCGGCGGCAGGGACGGCCAGCCGCACCACTATGTGCTGCGCGGCGCCGACGGGCGCGAGCGGGTGCTCAAGACCAAGGAAATCGGCATCGAGATCCAGTCCGGCGACGTGCTGGACGTGCGCGCCGCCGGCGGCGGCGGCTGGGGCCCGCCGGAAGCCCGGAGCGAGCAAGCCCGGGCGCGCGACAAGCTTGAAGGAGTCTGCCCATGAGCGGCTATGTGATCGGAGTGGACGTCGGTGGGACGTTCACCGACGTGGTGGGCATATTGCCGGACGGACGCACCGTGCTGGCCAAGGCGTCGAGCACGCCGGGCGACCAGAGCGAGGGCGTGCTCGACGGCATTTCCCGGCTGGCGGAAATGCTTGGCCTGCCGGTCGCTGAACTGCTGGGCGCGACGCAGCGCATCGTGCACGGCACCACCGTGGCGACCAACGCGCTGCTCGAGCACAAGGGATCGAAGGTGGCCATGCTGACCACCGAAGGGCACCGCGACATCCTGGAGATGCGCGAAGGCCTGAAGCCCGAGCGCTACAACCTGCGCATGTCCGCGCCGGCGCCCCTGGTCGAGCGCTCGATGCGCGTGGCGGTGCGCGAGCGCCTGCGCGACGACGGCCGGGTCGAGACGCCGCTGGACGAGGAATCGCTGCGCCAGGCGGTCGAGACCATCCGGCAGTCGGGGGCGGAATCGGTCGCCATCTGCTTCCTGCATTCCTGGCGCAATCCCGAGCATGAGCGGCAGGCGGCCCAGGCCGTGCGGCAGGCCTTGCCGGACGCCTATGTCACGCTGTCCTCGGAAGTGCTGCCGCAGATCAAGGAATTCGAGCGGTTCTCGACCACGGCGATCAACGCCTATGTCGGCCCGCTGGTCAGCCACTACCTGGACAGGCTGGGCGGACGCCTGGCCGGCGCCGGCTTCAGCGGCCCGCTGTTCATCATCCTGAGCCACGGCGGCGTCGCGCCCGTCCCGGAAGCGTCCCGCCTGGCGGTGGGCACGGCCCTGTCCGGCCCGGCCGGCGGCGTGGCGGCGGCGGTCTCGATCGCCCGTTCAGGCCTGGCCGCCGACCTGGTGACCTTCGACATGGGCGGCACGTCGACCGACATCGCGATGGTCGAGGGCGGCGAGGCGGCGCTGGGCCGCGGCCGCTCGGTGGGCGGCGAGCGCATCGCGCTCGAGAGCCTGGACATCGTGACGCTGGGCGCCGGCGGCGGGTCGATCGGCCACGTCGGCCCGGCGGGCACGCTGGCGGTCGGCCCGCAGTCGGCCGGCTCGGTGCCCGGCCCCGCGGCCTACGGTGCTGGCGGCACCGAGCCGACGGTGACCGACGCCAACCTGTTCCTGGGCTACCTGGACCCGGCCCGCTTCCTCGGCGGGCGGCGCAAGCTCGACCTCGACGCGGCCGGCGCCGCGCTGGCGCGGCTGGGCGACAGGCTGGGGCTGTCGGCCGAAGCCGCGGCGCTGGGCATGCTGCGGCTCGCCAACATCCACATGGCCGACGGCATCCGCCTGGCCACCGTGCGCCGGGGCGTCGATCCGCGCAATTTCGCGCTGCTGTCCTTCGGCGGCGCGGCCGGCCTGCATTCCACGGCGGTGGCCCGCGAGATCGGCATGAGCCGGGTGCTGGTGCCGTTCTTCGCCGCCGGCCTCTCGGCCTGGGGCATGCTGCATACCGACTTGCGCTACGAAATCGGCCGTTCGGTGCTCGACCGCTCGGCCATGCGCGACGACGCCGCGCTGCAGGCCCACTTCGCCGTGCTGGAAGCCGAGGCGCGCGCGCGCATGTCCGGCTGGTGGGGCGGCGACATCTCCATCGTGCGGCGCGCCGACATGCGCTACGGCGAGCAGGTGTTCGAGCTGGACGTGCCGCTGGACGAAGTCGACTGGGATGCGCCGGGCCTGACCGGGCGCGTGGCCGACAGGCTGCATGAACGCCATCGCGCCATGTTCACCTACGACCTGCCCCAGGAAGAAGTGGTGCTGGTCAACGCCAAGCTGGCGGCGGTCGGGCGCCTGCCCGAGCGTGTCGTCTCCTGCGCCGCGGGCGCCGCGGCCGGCGCGCCCGATTCCATCGGGATGCGCCGGGTGGTGCTCGACGGCCACAGGCAGGACGTGCCGCTGTACGACTTCGCCTCGCTGGGCGAAGGCGAGGCGATGGCCGGCCCGGCCATCATCGAGAGCGACACCACCACCGTCGTGCTGCTGGCCGGCGACCGCGGCGAGATGAAGCCCGGCGGCGTGCTCGATATCGCCATCGGACAGGAATGACGGACATGGACGCTCCCGACGAACCCGGCATAGGCACCGTCCTGGCCCATGCCGGCAGCCACCCGCGGGACCACTGGGGATTCGTCAATCCCCCGGTCTACCGCGGATCGACCGTCGTCTTCCCCGACGTCGACACCATGTCGGCGAACGCGCAGCGCTACCAGTACGGCCGGATCAGGAATCCGTCCTCGGAAGCGCTGTGCGAGGCCATCGCCGGACTGGAGCAGGCCCAGGGGACGGTGCTGACCCCGTCGGGCCTGTCGGCCTGCACCTTCGCCATGCTGTCGGTGCTGGGCGCGGGCGATCATTTCCTGGTGCCCGACAATGTCTATGCGCCCGTGCGCGACTTCTGCGACGGCGCGGCGCGCCGGTTCGGGATCGAGACCACCTACTACGATCCGCTGATCGGCGCCGGCATCGACGCGCTGTTCCGGCCCAACACCCGCGCCGTCTTCACCGAATCGCCCGGTTCGCACACGTTCGAGCTGCCGGACCTGCCGGCCATCGCGCAGGCCGCGCGGCGGCGCGACGCGCTGGTGCTGATGGACAACACGTGGGCGACGCCGCTCTATCTCAAGCCGCTGGTGCTGGGCGTCGACATCTCGATCCTGGCCGCGACCAAGTACGTCGCCGGTCATTCGGACGCGCTGCTCGGGACGGTGTCGGCCAATTCGCGCGCCTGGGCGCGGGTGGCTGCTTTCCACAAGCAACTGGGCATGCACGTCGGGCCCGACGACATCACCCTGGCGCTGCGCGGGCTGCGCACCATGGAGCTGCGCCTGCAGCGCCACCAGGACAGCGCGCTCAGGATCGCCCGCTGGCTCGAACGGCAGCCGCAGGTGGCCAAGGTCCTGCATCCCGCGCTGGAATCACATCCGCAGCATGCGCTCTGGAAGCGCGACTTCGCGGGAGCGAGCGGGGTGTTCTCCTTCGTCACCGCCGAGGCGCCGTTCGAGGCCGTCAAGGCCATGCTCGACGGCATGGACCTGTTCGCCCTGGGCCGGTCCTGGGGCGGTTTCGAGAGCCTGGCCATGACGCTGGATCCCCGCGTGATCCGCAGCGCCACCCCATGGACCGAACCGGGACACCTGGTCCGCCTGCAGGTGGGCCTGGAAGACGCGGACGATCTGATCGCCGACCTGTCGCGCGGACTGGCGCGCTTCCAGGCGCGCGCCCGCGGCACCGCGCGCACCTAGGCGCGGCCGCACTCACGGAGTCCCGCCATGGACCTTTCGAGATTTCCCCGCGTCGCCCTGGGGCACCTGCCCACGGCCCTGGAGCCCATGACACGGCTGAGCCAGGCCCTGGGCGGCCCCACGATCTACATCAAGCGCGACGATTGCACGGGCCTGGCCACGGGCGGCAACAAGACCCGCAAGCTCGAGTTCCTGATGGGCGAGGCCTTGCGGCTGCGGGCCGACACCGTCGTCACGCTCGGCGCCACGCAGTCCAACCATGCCCGGCAGACGGCCGCGGCCGCCAGCCGGCTGGGCCTGCGCTGCATCCTGCTGCTGGAGGACCGCATCTCCACCCTGGGCGCGGAATACGGGACCTCGGGCAATGTCCTGCTGGACGACCTGCTGGGCGCGGACGTGCGGCGCTTCCCCGCGGGCACGGACCTGGCCGCAGAACTGGAACGGGTCCTGCATGAGGTCCGCGAGGCCGGCGGCGTGCCCTACGCGATCCTGACCGGCGGCTCCAGTCCCGTGGGCTCGCTGGGCTATGCCGACTGCGCGCGCGAAACGCTGGAACAGGCCGGTCGCCTGGGCCTGCGGATCCGCGAAGTGATCCATGCCACCGGCAGCGCCGGCACCCAGGCGGGGTTGCTGGCGGGATTCGCGGCGCTGGGCCGGCCCGTCGAGGTGCTGGGCATCAGCGTCAAGACGGAGCGCCAGGCCCAGGAAACCCTGGTGCATGGACTCGCCAACGCCACCGCCGAATTGCTGGGCGCGGGGCCCATCGCCCGCGAACGGGCCCGGGTCAGTTCGGACTACGTCGGCGAAGGCTACGGCCTGCCGACGCCCGGCATGCTGGAGGCGGTCCGGCTGGTGGCCCGGACCGAGGGCATCCTGCTCGATCCGGTGTATTCCGGCAAGGCGATGGCGGGGCTGATCGACCGGGTGCGCAGGGGCTGCTACGACGCCGGCGATTCGCTGGTCTACCTGCACACCGGGGGCAATTCGGCGCTGTTCGGCTATGCGCAGGTGCTGGCGCGATAGCAGGGCCCGGGCGGATACAGGATAAATGAGCAAAATTGGGAAAATTGGACAAATTGGCTAAAATGGCCTCATGAGACCTTTCATGGAGAACGTCCATGGTTATCCCGGATCGATCCGCCGTCCCTGAATTGCTGGACCAATTGCCCACCGCTCCCGCCTCGTCCGTCAAGAAGAACGGATGGCGCGGCGTGATGCGGGCTTTGTCGGCCAACGGAAGACTGCTGGTCACCAATCACAGCCAGCCCGAGGCGGTGATTCTCTCCGCCGCCGAATACACCAAACTGGTCGGGGTGGTGGAAGCCGCCCGGCAGGCCGCGCCGGATCCGCTGGAGGACCTGAGGCGGCGTTTCGACGAGCGCCTGGCGGTCCTGGACGACGCGGACGCCGGGGATCGCTTGCGGGCGCTGACGGAATCGCCGGCCAGGCTGGCCGCACAGGTGAAGAGCGGCGCCACCTATTGATGGCCAGGCCTGTCCTGTACGTGCTCGCCGGCGTGAACGGCGCGGGCAAGAGTTCGATCGGAGGCCACCTGCTGACGCGGGCCGGGCTTGCCTGGTTCAACCCCGACACGTTCGCGCGGGCGCTCGTCGACGAGTTGGAATACGGCCAGGAGGCCGCGAACATCGCGGCCTGGCAGGAAGGCGTCCGCAGGCTCGACGAGGTCGTCGCCGCCGGGCGATCCTACGCATTCGAAACCACGCTGGGTGGCGACACCATTGCCCGGAAGCTGGGGAGCGCGGCGGCCACGCACGACGTCATCATCTGGTACTGCGGGCTGCGCGACGCGGACCAGCATATCCGCCGTGTCCGCCTGCGCGTTGCGCAGGGCGGCCACGATATCCCGGAAGCGCGGATCCGGCAGCGCTGCCGGACGTCGCTGCTCAATCTGCTTGCCTTGATGCCGTCGCTGGCCCGCTTGCAGGTCTACGACAACAGCGCCGAGGCCGCGGTGGGGCAGCCGGTGCCGGATCCGATCCTTTTGCTCGCGATGGAGGCGGGTCGGCGCTTGTATCCGGCGACGCCGAGGGAGGCGCGCGGCACGCCGGACTGGGCCAAGCCGTTGGTCGAAGCGGCCTTCGAGGCCTGAAGGGGTTCTGCCCTCAGGCCTCGGCGACGGCGCCGGCCGGCAGGCTGAAGCGCGACGGGAACCCCAACTGCCTGTCGGTGCACAGGAACTTCAGCAGCCAGGCCTTGAATTTCAGGAAGATGGGCGACTGCAGTTTTTCCTCGCGGTAGACCAGGTTGAAACGCGGACAGACCTCCAGCGGCAGTTGCGACAGCAGGTCCAGCCCGAAGGGCGCCACCAGCCGTCCCGCCTCGGTCTCGCGCTTGGCGTCGAAGTGCGAAATCAGGCCCACGCCCAGGCCGGCCAGCGTCGCCTCCAGTTGGGCCGCGTTCGTATGGAAGGCCAGGACAGTCTTGGGCGCCTGGTCGACGTCCAGCAGCGCCAGGGCGTCGCGCCACAGGGTGTCGACGCGCGACGGCGCGATCAGCGAATGCTGCAGCAGATCCGCCGGCGAACGGATCGGCTGCGCGCGCAGCAGCTCGGGCACCGCCACGATCGCCTTCAGGTCCTCGATCAGCGGCGTGTGCAGGAAATCGCTGCGCGTCTCGCCGTAGCTCCAGTTGATCAGCGCGTCGATGTGCTGTTCGGCCCCCAGGTCGATGTCTTCCACGCCGATCGAGATGTCGAACTCGACGTCCGGGTTCTCGGCCTTGAAGTAGGTCAGGTTGCGGATCAGGTAGGTCGTCGCGAAGAAGGGGCTCACGTGCAGCCGCACGTGCGGCACCTGCGACATTTCGGCGGCCTCGGCCAGGCCCTCGGCAATACCGTCGAAGCCGGCCCGCACCCGTTCCACCAGCGCCAGCGCGACGGAAGTGGGCACGATGCTGCGCGCCGAGCGGAAGAAGAGCTTGGTCTCCAGGAACGATTCGAGCTGCTTGACCTGCTGGCTGACCGCCTGCGGCGTCAGGCACAGCTCGTCGGCGGCATGCTTGAGCGAGCCATGCCGCATCACGGCTTCGAAGACGCGCAAGGCATTGAGCGGCGGAAATTTGTAACGCACGGCGAAGCATTCCCCTGGCTTTCATTTTCGATGCGATTTTCTTATTCGCGGCGGCAAATGACAAATCAGGCGGCATTCAGGCTTGCGGCGTATGCTGCGGCGCACTGGCCGGCGATGGCGGCGCAAGGCCGCAGCCGTACGGCCTTGCGCCGTCTCGTGGCCTTGCCCCTGCCGCCACGGGGTTGCGCCTTCCGGGCTCAGTACCCGCTGGTGGCATACACCGCCGGCGAGCGCACGGTCGCGGCTCTTACGGCCAGCACCGTCGGGCGGCCCGAGGCCACGGCTGCGTCCAGCGCCGGCTCCAGCTCGGCCGGGTCGTCGATCCAGCGGCCCTCGGCGCCCAGATCCCGGGCCAGCTTGTCGTACCGGGTGGCCGGCAGGTCCGTAAAGGTGGACAGCGGCGTACCGGCATAGCGCGTGGCCAGACCGGTCTGCACCGAGCCCCAGGCGCCGTCGACGGCTACCACGGCGATCACCGGCAGTCCTTCTCGCACGCAGGCCTCCACCTCCATCGCGTTGTAGCCGAAGGCGCCGTCACCGGTGAGCAGGATGCAGGGCCGCATGGGGTCGGTCAGGCGGCGCACCATGGCCGACACCAGGCCATGGCCGATGGCGCCGAAGCCTCCCTTCAGGCGGTTCCACTGGCCAGGCCGTTCCGCACGCACGGCAAACTTGCCCCATTTGCCGATGTTGCCCCCGTCGAAGACGACGTTGGCGTCGTGCCGGGCGCGCGCCTGTTCGACGGCGTCGGCGATGCGGTAGGGGTGGATGCCCGTGGCTGCTTGCGGTGCCGTTCCGGTTTCTTCCTCCCGGTATGACCAGGCGAGAGCCTGGTCGGCGGCGAGCCGGTCTGTCCAGGGCCGCCATGCCTGCTGTGGGGGTGCGGCGACTGCCGCCAGCGCTTCCAGCGCGGCGCGCTCGTCGGCGACGATGCGCCAGTACCGTCCGGCCTGGGGCAGCCGCGCGTTCGGGTCGCTGCCGATCTGCACGATGGTGGCCTGCGGGCAGGTGAAGGGCGGGCGCAGGTAGGCCGCGCGCCAGTCGAGCTCCATGCCGACGGCCAGGATGAGGTCGGCCTTGGCGACGTTGCGGGTGGCAGGGTTGAGCTGAAAGACCAGCGAGCCCATGCACAGCGGATGCGAGTCCGGGACCAGTCCGCGGGCTTCTTCGTGGGTGAGCGCAGGCACGCCGCTGGCTTCCATGAAAGCGCGCAGCGCCTGTCCGCCGTCGCTGCGCCAGACGCCCGGGCCGGCCAGCAGGAGCGGGGTGCGCGCACTGCCGAGCAACTCGACAATACGGCGCACGGCATCGTCGGGGAGGCCGCCGGAAGGCTGTGCGGGCGGATTCTCGTACGCGGCGCAGGTTTCGTCCGCCTCCCCATGCGGCGAAGGTTGCGTGACGATATCCATGGGGACGCTCAGGTGTGCGTGTCCGCCGGGGGCGGCCAGCGCCGCGGCCCAGGCGCGCCGGACGTATTCGCGGGCGCGGCGCGGGTCGTGCAGGGTAGTGGTCCATTTGGCCACCGGCCGCAGCAGTTCGGCCTGCGGCAGTTCCTGCAGGGCGCCCAATTCGGCGAGTCCGATCTCGTAGTGGCCGGCCAGCGACAGTACTGGCCAGTTGCCGTAATGTGCCTGGGCCAGCCCGGTAACTGCGTTGGTCAGGCCGGGCCCGGCGGTGACGAGGCACACGCCCGGCTGGCGCGTCAGCGCCCCAAAGGCGGCCGCGGCGAATGCCGCGGAGCGTTCGTCGCGGAAGGTGATCACCCGCAGTCCCTCGCGCGCGCAGCCGTCGAGCATGGGCACGACGTGGCCGCCTGTGACGGCGAAGACGGTCGTTGTGCCGTGATCGCGCAGCGCGGCGGCGATGGCGCGCCCGCAAGTGGGTGGCGCTTCCGGAGCCGCGGCCGGGTCGGCAGGCATGGGGCTGGTGCGTGCGGCGGCCCCGGCCACGGGGCCGCCAACCGGGCGGGCAGGAGATGGGGCGGTCATCGCCAGCCTACTGCAGCTTAATGTTGGCGTCGCGTATCACCTTGGCCCATTTCTGCCTCTCCCGGGCGACGACATCGCCGAATTCCCTGGGCGTGGAAGCGACGAGTTCGACCTTGCGCGCCTCCATGCTCTTGCGCAGTTCCGGCGAGTTGGCAGCTTCGCGCACCGCCGCGGAAATCTTCTCGACGATGGGCGCGGGCGTGCCGGCCGGCACGAACAGGCCGGCCCAGCCCACGCCCACGAAGCCCGGCAGGCCGGACTCGGCCACCGTGGGTACGTCGGGCAGAAAGGGAAAGCGCTCGGCCGAGGTCACCGCCAGGGCGCGCACCTTGCCGGCGGTGATCTGCTCGTACATATTGAGTACATCGTTGGGCAGCACCTGGATGCGTCCGCCGACCAGATCGGTGTAGGCCGCCAGCATGCCGCTGTAGGGGATGGCGGCGATGTCCACGCCCGCCATGCTCTTGAACATTTCGAAGGCCAGGTGGCTGGAGCTGCCGATCGCCCCTACCGCGTAGTTGAGCTCGCCGGGCCGCTTCTTTGCCTGCGCGATCAGGCCGGCCAGGGACTTGATGGGCGAATCGGCGGGCACGACGAAGACATTGTTGGCATCGTAGAGCTGCGAGACGGCGGCGAAGTCTTTGTCGGGATCGTAGGGCAGGCTGTCGTACAGGTATTGGTTGGTATTGTGGGTGCCCGTGCCGCCCAGGATGATGGTGTAGCCGTCGGGCGCTGCGGCGGCGCCTTCCTTGGTGCCGACGATGCCGGCTGCGCCGGTCTTGTTCTCGACCACGATGGGCTGGCCCAGGATAGGCTGCATGGCGGTTGCCACGGCCCGCGCCACCGTGTCCGAAGGTCCCCCCGCCGGGAAAGGAATCAACAGGCGCACCGGCCGTGAGGGGTAGTTCGCGCCGGCATCCTTCGCCAGCGCCCCGGCCGCGTACAGCGCGGGCGCGGCGCACAGCATGGCAAGGAGGCGGCGTCGAGGTTGCGTCGCGGGGCGGCTCTGGCTGTTGCGGGTAGTCATCTTTGTCTCCTGTCGATTGTTGCCGCGGCCGGCGGGGCCGCAGGGTTTTATTGGTTTCGTGCTTGTGCCGACAGGCCTGCCGGGCCTGCGATGCTGACCGGCGGCTGTTCCCGAGGGACCGCCGAGGTCTTCAGACCATGGGCCAGACGTCCAGCAGATAGGCGGCGTCGCCGTAGCGGGCGGCCTCGGCGCGGATGTCCGGATCGCGGGTCGCGCAGAGCACGCCGTCCTCGACCACGGCCGCGCCGTTGATCGTCACCGTTGCATCCAGAAGCACCATGTCCAGGTGCTCGGGCGGCTCGGGCCAGTCCGGCATCTGCCCGCTCAGGAAGTCGGAGTTGTGAGGCAGATTCAAGCCCAGGTGCAGGGCGCCGGCGGAGTTGGAACCGGCAGGGTAGATCTGGTTGCGCGGATGCTTGGGGTTGAAGCCGCAGCCTATTTCGATGAGATCGCCGCCGATCAGCATGTCACGCAGGATATGGGTCTGCCCGTTGGCCGGGCCGTCCACGTGCGTGACTCTGTTGCGCGCCATGTGGATATGCACGCCATCTGGAAAGGGCCGGGGAAAGCCTACCGAGTCCCTCGCGGCGATGACGCCCTCGATGCCCTCGAACCCGCCGGGCGAGGCGCTGAAGTCCCAGAAGTTCGGGCCGTGCGAGGGCACCCAGTGAACATAGGCGCCCGGGCGTTCGGCCGTCATCTCGCCGCGCCAGCGGCTCTGGGTCATGAGGCTGTCTATCTCTTCCTGCTTGAGCGTGATGGTCAGGTCGGTGCCGCGTGGGTCGGTCACGTGGACGGTCGCGCCGCCTTCGCTCGGAAAGGCGTGGGCGGTCTTGCGCACCAGCATGCTCATCACAGACAGCGGGAAGCTCGCCACCTCGGTCTTCATCAGGTCCAGGCTGCGGAAGTAGGTGAGCTTGACGTAGCGCTGGCCACGCTCGCTGCGCAGCTTCAGGAAGTAGGGGTGGACGCTGGAGGTGAACCAGGTGGTAAGCACCAGCGTGGCTTCCTCGATCATGGGCTTGCAGGATTCGGCGAAGTGCGCGTCGCCGGCGCGCTCGGCCATGATGGCGTTCACCGTGGCCCCTCGCCCGCGCGCGAATTCCCAGAGAAAGGAAACCACGCGTGGGTCCATCGTGCGGTCGATCAGCAGCAGGACGCGGTCGTCGGGACGCACCGCCACGACTTGCTGGAAATTGTCGAAGGCTGCGGGATACAGGGCCGGCAGCGGATGACTCTGCGCCGCGTCGATGGAAATGTCGTGCACGCTCGGCGGACGGTCGGGCAGGGTTGGAGCGGACGGAGTGCCGCGCAGGTCCTTCATGTTGTCTCCTTCGTGATGCCGATGGCCGCACAAGGCGGCGGCCGGCCGCCGCCTTGTGCGGCAGTGGTCGAATGGTAGGGCCTTTTTGTATACCTGTCTAGACTTTTAGGGAAAGGGAATGCCCCGGGGCCCGTGGGCCATCAAGGCATGGGCGCAGGCTGTCAAACCACCGCGGACCCGTCGCCATGATGCTTTGCGAAACAGTGGGAGGGACGACGGCACGGCGATTCCCCCCCGGGCGTGCGGCGGGAACACGTGGAACGGACTCGCCGATTTCAAGGGCAGCGCCGGCGGACTCGCGGCAAAGCGGGAATCGTGACATCATGGCGCCGCGCGGCGGCAGCCGCGGCTCCTTTCGCACTGCCCTGTACCCATGAACGCTTACGTCGCCCAGCCCCGCTATTCCCTGATCGCGCAGCGCCTGCTGCAGGACATCGCAGCAGGCAAGTATCCGGTGGGTACGCTGCTGCCGCCCGAGCCGAAGCTGTGCAGCCGCTTCGGCGTGGCACGCAACACCATCAGGCAGGCCCTGGGCGTGCTGCAGGAAATGGGCCTGGTCACCCCCCGTCGCGGCGTCGGCACCCTGGTGCGTGCGGCCGCGGCCGATCCGCGCTACGTGCACACGGTGGACTCGCTGTCATCGCTGTTCGCATACGTGCAAGAGACCGAACTGCAGGTGCTTTCCGTCCAGGAAGTCGCGGCCAAGGGCGCCCTGTGCGACCTGCTGCGTTGCCCGCCCGGGCGCAAGTGGCTGATGAGCGAGATCGTCCGCTACCAGCGCAAGGACCGGCTGCCCATCAGCTATTCCAGCATGTACGTGCCGGAAGTCTTCGCCGGCATGATCGAGCACATGAACGGCTTGTGCGAACCTTCCTATTCCCTGCTGGAGAAACTCTACGGCCAACGCGTGTTCGAGGTGGAGCAGCACGCCAGCGTCGGCACCATACCGGCCAAGGGTGCGCGCCACCTCAACGTGCGCGCCGGCACGCCGGCCCAGCACGTGGTGCGCCACTACCTGGGCGAGGAACAGTCGGTACTGCTGGCCTCGACCAGCGCCTATCCGGCCGGGCGCTTTACTTTCTCCCTGCATCTGAGGTTGGTGGGCGGCGGCCGGCAAGGCTGACCGTATCCATTGCCGCGGCGTCGCCGCCGGCCAGCCTGGCCAGCCGCCGTGTGAAACTGCCCGAGGGCGAGGACGACCTGGTGCCCCAAACCCTTGAAAGATGCGATTTTCTTATTCGCGGCGGCAAATGACAAATCAGGCGGCATTCAGGCTTGCGGCGTATGCTGCGGCGCACTATCTTTTGTGCTTCGGGCGTCGCGCCCGGTTTTCGGGGAATGCCATGTTTCAAGTCCGAGGATACGCCGTCAACGATGCCCGCTCGCCCCTGGCGCCGTTCCGGTTCGAGCGCCGCGATCCAGGCCCGTTCGATATCCGCATCGAAATTCTCTACAGCGGCATCTGCCATTCCGACCTGCACCAGGCCCGCAACGATTGGGGCAATTCCCGCTATCCCATGGTGCCGGGCCACGAGATCGTGGGGCGCGTGGCCGAGGTCGGCAAGGAAGTCACCGGGTTCAAGGCCGGCGACCTGGCCGGCGTGGGCTGCATGGTCGATTCCTGCCGCCAGTGTTCGGCCTGCCGCGAGAATCTCGAGCAGTATTGCGAAAAAGTCCCCACGCTGACCTACAACGACGTCGAGCGCGGCAGCGACAAGCTGACCTTCGGCGGCTATTCCGAGCAGATCGTGGTCGACGAGCACTTCGCGGTGAGGATCTCGCCCAGCCTGGATCTCAAGGCCGTGGCGCCGCTGCTGTGCGCCGGCATCACGACCTTTTCGCCGCTGCGCCACTGGAAGGTCGGGCCCGGCCAGAAAGTGGGCGTCATCGGCCTGGGCGGGCTGGGGCACATGGGCATCAAGTTCGCCAAGGCCATGGGCGCGCACACGGTCATGATCACCACCTCGCCCGAAAAAGGGCGCGACGCCACCCGCCTGGGCGCCGACGAAGTCCTGGTCTCGCGCGATCCGGACGCCATGGCCGCGCATGCCGCCAGCTTCGATTTCCTGCTCAACACCATCCCGGTCGGCCACGACATCAATCCCTACGTGGGGCTGCTCAAGCGGGACCGCACCATGGTCCTGGTCGGCGCGCTGACCGAGCTGACGCCGCCGCCGGTGGGCGGGGCGCTGATCCTGGGACGCCGCTCGCTGGCCGGCTCGGCCATCGGCGGAATGGCGGAAACGCAGGAAATGATGGACTTCTGCGCCGAGCACGATGTGGTCAGCGACGTCGAGATGATCGCCATGCGCGACGTCAACCAGGCCTACGAGCGGCTGGCCAGGAACGACGTCAAGTACCGCTTCGTGATCGACATGGCCACGCTGTAGGGCCGGCCGGGCGCGGGCCGGCGCGGTCAGCGCGCCGCGGCGGGGGCGCCGCGCGTGACGCCGGCCGTCGCCAGCGGGCTCGCGGCCAGCGCGTTTGCGTTCAGCGGGTTCCCCGCCAGCGGGGCGGCGGCCTTGGCCGCCGTGAGACTCAATGGCGCCAGCGTGGCGAAGGGGCCGCCGCCGTCGGCCGGCAGGTCGCCGAGCGCCGCCGTGGGCGCCCAGATGCCGTGGTCGCGCGCCAGGACCTGGTAGGACTGGAGGCGGCCGGCATTGCGGGCGACGATATACAGGGTGCCGCGCACGAAGCGCATGGCGGGCAGCGAAGCGACCTGGGTTTCCAGTTTGCTGGCCCGGCCGCCTTCGACCAGCCACAGCGCGCCGCCCGGGCGCTCCAGCACGGACACGGCCACTTCGCCGTTCTCGTCCACGCCGATGGCGGGCTTGCCGACGTATTCGATCCCCAGGTCGGCCGCCGCCGACCAGCGTCTGCCCGGCGCCGCCGGGGCATCCGCCGCCACGGCGGGGTCTTGCGCAATGCGCAGCAGATGCCGGGTGCCGCGGTCGCGCAGGTAGATTTCGATCAGTCCCCGCGCGTTGCGGATGGCGGCCAGGCCGCCGCCGCACGCCGGCGCGGGCACGAGCTGCCAGGATTCCCAGGCGGCATTGCTGCCGGCGGTGCGCTGCGACGTTTCGTGCAGCCGGCCCGCCTTGTCGATGGCGAACACCACGAAGCGGTTGGCGGCGTCCTTGGCGATGGCGGCATTGCCCAGGGCTCCCGGCAGCGCGGGCAGCTCCTGCCACGGCGCCCAGGTGCTGTCGATGCCGCTGAGCACGGTCCAGTGGTAATTGCCGTCGTTGCCCATCGCCACGGCCGCGGCGTCGCCGCGCGGGGCCACCGCCGGCACGTGCGCGGCCCGCACGCCCGCCATGGCCTGCCAGCCTTTCCAGGTGCCGTCCAGGTTCTGCTTGTTGAGCCACAGGCCGCCCAGCGTGTCGCGCGCGAAGATCCCCACGGTCGAGTCCGGATAGGCGAAGGACACCAGCGGGCCGGCGGTGCGCCCGCCCAGCGTGTTCCAGCGATGCTTGCGGCCGTCCCACATGTTCACGGCGTCGTTGGATTCGCCGGCCGCGAACACCATCAGGCCGCCTTGCGGATCGGGGAACAGTTCCGGGGCGACGTCATGGCGCGAAACATAGTACGAGCGGCGCACCCAGGCCGCGGCCGGGCCGGCGGGCTCCTTGCAGCCTTCCGGTCCCGAGCAGTAGTGATAGTCGTTCCAGGCGTACTGGCGGAACACTTCCGACTTGTTGGCGATCTCGGTCTCGGCCAGGTTGGCTTCGCGCTCCTGGCTCGGGTAATCGACGTAGCCGGTTTCGGCATAGTTCCCGGGCACCTGCGCGATCGCCTCGCGCACCAGCCGGGCGCTGGCGATGTGGTCGGGATGCCCGTGGCCGGCGCAGCGCCAGCACAACTGGGTATAGGGCACGCTGATCGTGTCGTCCAGATGCCGCACGGTGGTCGGCTCGTAGCCGGCGATGATGTCCGCCAGGGTGCGCACGATATCGGCGCGGGTGTAGGTCTCGTGATAGGCGCCCAGCGTGTCCGCCGTCGCGCCCGGCACCGATTCGGCCTGGCTCAGCGGCGTCAGGCTGCCCCAGCCCTTGCCCAGCCAGGGGTCCTTCAGGCGCATGTGCCACAGTTGCAGGCGCGGATTGCCCTGCAGCGTGAAGCGCGCGATATGGTAGGAATCCACCTGGACCGTGTCGTCCTTCCAGAGATCGGGCTGCCGCGCCATGTAGGCATAGGCGGCCCGCACGCCGCGCTCGCGGCCCAGCATATAGCTTTCGCCTTCGCCCGCGTCGCTGGCGGTCAGGTAGACCACCCGCACGCAGCCGCCGGCCTCGATATTCGAGGCGATATCCGGGTTCATGAACAGCAGGTCGTCGTCCAGGTGGGCGACGAAGGCCAGGTCCTTGATGCCGTGGCATTCGAACAGGGTGGGGCTGCCGGGCGCGCCGGTCAGGACGGGGCTGGCCGGGGCGGCGCCGGCACAGGCCGCGACGAGGGCAGCCAGCCACGGCAGCGCGAACCGCGCGGCGCGCAGGAAAAGGGCGGGAAGGGGGCGCATGGTGTCGTCAGCCAGCTCGCGACCCGGTACGGCATCCGGTGGTGCGCCGTATCGGCCCGGGCATGTTCTTGCGCAAGGTGGCCTGGTATTTGTTGTTGTCCGTTATCCGATGGTGTGGTGATGCGCTGCGCGCCCGAGTATAGCGGCTTCCTTTTGCCTTTCCAGGCGGGGCGGCGGGAATCTTTTCCCCGGGGCGCCGTCGGCAGCGCCATATGCTTCAAGTCAATAAGAAAATTTTATTGAGTCCGAATAAAAAGTAATTTGAATTTTTAGACTCCGCCCCGGATACTGCCGGCGGAACGAGAGGCCGCGCGCCCCGCGTTCCGGCCCGGCATGTTCCCGTATTCGAGCGAGGTTCGAGCATTTCCATGACGACCATACTGGCCAACGCCACGCTGATCGATTGCATCGGTCAGGAGCCTGTTCCCGGAACCACCGTCGTCATCCGGGACGGACGCATCGCGGAAATCGTTCCCCGGGCCGCGGCCACGTCGAAGCCGGCGGCCGGCGATGTGTCGATCGACCTGCAAGGGGCGTATCTCCTGCCCGGGCTCTGGGACGTGCACATTCATCCGGACTACCACTCGCTGGCGGACATGCCCTTGCCCGAGCAGGTTGCGCTGTTCGGGCACAGGCTGCGCACCGCGCTCACGGAATCCGGGATGGTGGGATTCCGGTGCGCGGGGGCGCACCACTACATGGACGTCGCCTGGCGCCGTGCGTTCGAGGCCGGCCACTATGTCGGCCCCAGGCTGTTCGCGAGCGGCCATTTCCTGACCACCACCGGCGGCCATTTCCTGCATTCCGGACATGCCCTCGAATGCGACGGGCCCTACGGCTTCGTCAAGGCGATCCGGAACGAGATCAAGAACGGCGTCGACCACATCAAGCTGAATCTGTCCGGCGGCATCATGGGACCCGCCTGGGACCTCCACACGCAGTCCTTCCTGCTCGACGAGGAACTCGCGAAGGCATTCGAGATCTGCCGGCTCCGCGGATTCAAGGTCATGGCGCACGCGACCCATCCGGGCGCCGTCAAGGCCGCGATCGCGCTGGGCGCGCACAGCATCGAGCATGGCTACGTCATGGACGACGAATGCATAGATCTCCTGCTCGAGCACGACACCTGGCTGGTGCCGACCCTTGCCATCAGCCACTTGACGCCGAAGCAGGCGACCAACCGATGGGAAAGCCTGTGGACCTCGCAGCGCGGACTGACGCACGCCCTGTGCTGCCGGGCGGAGGCGGCGTCCGGCGAACATGCGGCCTGGTTCCGCAAGGCGCTCGACGCCGGCGTGAAGATGGCGCTGGGTTCGGATATCCGTCCCCTGAAGGACGCGGCTCTCCTGGAAATGGGCTTGTGGCAGCGTTGCGGCGCGACACCTTGGCAGATCCTGGTGGCGGCCACCCGCAACGGCGCCGCGATCTGCGGAGCCGGGGCGGATCTCGGCACGGTGGAGACGGGCAAGCTGGCCGATCTCATCGTGGTCGGCAGGAATCCGCTGGAGGATATCGACCACCTCCGGGATTTGTTGTTGGTAATCAAGGACGGTGTCGTGGTGTCCGACAAGCGCGCGGCGAGGCAAGCGGCGCGCGCGGGCCGGCCGTCGCCGGGTTCAACGATTTCATGACCATCGGGGAAATGATATGTCCAGATCGATACGCTTCCTGACCGCTTCTTTTCTATTCATCTGGGGCGTGGCCTGCGCGGCGCCGGGCGGGGCGCAGGAATACCCGTCCCGTACCGTGAAACTGGTCGTCGCCTATCCGCCGGGAGGCAGCACCGACACGGCCGCCCGCATGGTGGCCGAAGCATTGACCGCTGCCATGGGGCAGGCTTTCGTGGTCGAGAACCGGCCGGGTGCCGGCGGGACGATCGGCGCGGCGTCGGTCGCGCGATCGCCGGCCGACGGCTACACGCTGCTGTTCGGCGCCTCGGCGGAGACCTCCATCGCGCCGGCGACGATGGAGAACATTCCTTATGACGTCATGAAAGACTTCGCGCCGATCTCGGCGGTGGGGAAGGTCCCGTTCCTCCTGGTCGCCACGCCGGCGTTTCCGCCCGACAGCGTGGCCGAACTGGTCCGGTACGCCAAGGCGCATCCCGGCGAAGTGAATTACTCGTCGTTCGGCAACAATACTTCCAACCACCTGACCGGGGCCCTGTTCGCCCATCTGGCCGGCATAGAAATGAACCATGTTCCCTATCGGGGCAGCGGCCCCTCGATCGCGGATCTCATGGCGGGCCACGTGCAGATCAGCTTCGATACGATCACCGCCGTGCTGCCGCTGGTTCGCGACAAGCGACTGAAGGCGCTGGGGGTCGCGACCCAGGCGCGCACCACGCTGGCGCCCGGCGTTCCGACCATCAGCGAAAGCGGCATCAAGGATTTCACCGGCGGGACATGGTTCGGCGTGCTGGCGCCGGCCGGCACGCCGCCGGACATCCAGGACAAGCTCGCCAAGGCGGTCGGCGAGGCGCTGAAGGAGCCGGACGTGACGAAGAAGTTCGCGGACAGCGGGATCACGCCTTTTCCGACGAGCCCCGACGGGTTCCGGGAATTCATCGGAGCCGAGATCACCAAATGGACCACTCTGCCCGGCGGGCCGGCAGCCCGCCCGAAGGACTGAGCGGCCGCGCCGGGCATATCGTCCCCGACGGCAGGCGCCGGACGGTCAGGACAGGCCGTCCAGGCACTCGAAGGAAGCCAGTATTTCCGACAGCCGCGTTTTCAGGAGGCCGACGAATGCCTTCACCAGCCGGGACCGGGGGCGATGCGCGGGATACATCAAGCCGATATCGAACGGGATCGCGGGATGGAACGGACGTATCGCGATGCCGCGGCCGGCATGGGCCTTGGCGCTGATCGGATCGACGAGCGCCACGCCCAGGCCTTCGGCGGCGAAGATGCAGGCCGGCGCGAACAATTGCGCCTCGATCCTGGTGTTCAGTTTCGCGCCCGCCGCCTCGAAGGCGCTGCTGATGCGAAAGAAGGTGACGTGGTCGCGGTTCAGGGAAATGACGGGTACGCCGTCGAGGTCGGCGGGCGTGAGGGAAGATTTCTCCGCCAGGGGATGGGTTTCGGACATGACGCATACGCAGCGCATTGCGAGGACCTCGTATTCGACGGCGGGATCGTCGATGGGGAGCTCCGCGATGCCGAGGTCCAGGTAATGGGAAGAGATCCATTCCTTGACCTTGTCGGAGGGCCGTATTTGCAGCGACGCCGTCAAGTGGGGCTTGTCCCGCAGGAATTCCGCCATCACGCGCGGCAGGAATTCGATGGCCGGGCCGGGCAGGCAGGCGATCTTGAGCTGGCCTCTGCGCAGGTCTCTGAGGTCGCGGGCGACTTCGCCGACGCGGCTGAAGCTGGAGATCGTTCTTTCGGCTTCTTCGTAGAGCCACAAGGCTTCGGGCGTGGGAACGAGGCGGCCGCGCGCGCGTTCGAAAAGGACGAATCCCAGTTCTTCCTCGAGGTTGTTGATCATCGTGCTGATCGCCGGCTGCGTGACGTTCAGCAGGTCCGCCGCCTGGGTGGTCGTGCCGGTGGATATCACGGCATGCAATGCCTTTAGCTGACGGATCTGCATGAGACCGACTCCCGTTCCAGTTTCGGGGGATTTTATTTCCAGCGGGCCGGCAACGACCCCGGCCTGCGCCGGCGCAGGCAGGATCCGTTTTGCGGTCCCGGTCGGCTCGTCGATCCGGGCCGTCGTCCATGGACAGTCGAGGGGGATATGGAGTCCGCGAGCTTGAAGACCACGGTTGCCGACGTGACCGTCGTGGGGGCTGGTGTCATAGGGATCGTCACGGCGTTGGAGGTGCTCAGGCGCGGCCATACGGTCACCCTGGTGGAGCGCGACGGGCCGGCCGGGAATTGCTCGCGGGGCAACGCCGGGATTCTGGCGGCGTACGGCGTTGCCCCGCTCTCGCTGCCCGGCATCCTGGGCAAGGTGCCCGGCATGCTGCTGGATCCGCTGGGTCCGCTGGCGATCCGGCGCCGGCACCTGTTCAATGTCGTCCCGTGGCTTTGGCGGTTCTGGCGGTCCAGCGAGCCGGCTGCCGTGGAAGCGATCGCGCATGCCCTGGAAAGCCTGCTGGGCGATACCGTGGCGGGATACCGGAACCTGGTGCGCGGAACCGGCGCGGAAGCCCTCGTCCGGACGGGGCTTCCCGTCCTTTGCGCATACGAAGGCCGCAAGGCCTACGAAAAGGATGCGTTCCTGTGGGGCGTGCGCCAGCGTCACGGCGTGCGGTGGCGAGTGCTGGAGGGCGGCGCGCTGCGGGAGCTGGAACCGGCGCTCGCCCCGCGCTACCGGTTCGGCGTCGCGCTCGAGAACTGCGGCTACACGCTGAATCCCCAGCGGCTGGCCACGACTCTTTTCGACACCTATCTGTCGGAGGGCGGGAGATATCTCCGGGAAGAGGTGCTCGACATCTCCATGGAGGATGGCCATCCCCGCGGCCTGGAAACCCGGGGCGGGCGGATCCCCGTGCGCAAACTGGTCGTGGCGTGCGGCGCCTGGTCGGGCCGCCTCGCCCGGCGCCTGGGCGAACCCGTTCCGCTCCAGCCCGAGCGCGGGTATCACGTGACCTTGTCAGGCTTCGACGGAGACGCGCCCCGCCATCCGGTCATCGAGCCGGCGCGCAAGGTGATCGCGACGCCCATGGAAATGGGGCTGCGAGTGGCCGGGATGGTGGAGTTCGGGGGATTCCAGCCGCCCGACTACCGGCGCAGCGCCATCCTGCGCGCGCATCTGTCCACGCTGTTTCCGAAGATCCATGCCGGCACCGTATCGTCCTGGATGGGGCACCGCCCGTCCCTGCCGGACAGCTTGCCGGTCATCGGCCCCTCGGTCCGGCATCCCTCCGTGTACTACGCGTTCGGACACCAGCACGTGGGATTGACGGGCGCGCCGATGACCGGCCGGGTGATCGCGGAACTGGTGTCGGGCCTGCCGCCCGCGATCGATGTCGCCCCCTTCCGGATCGATCGCTTCTAGGAAGCCCGGCCCGCGCGGACGCGTCATGGCGTGGGCGTCCGGCCGGGCAGGGGCGGCCGTGGCGGGCGGCACGCGAGTGGCGTAGTCGATCCCGCTCAGGGCGAACAGGATGACGATCATGACCAGCGCCGCCGCGCACACCAGCCGGTAGACCGGCTGCCGTTCCCGCAGGTGCATGTAGAACGCCGCCACCAGCAGGGTCTTGACCGCCGAGATCCCGGTATTGACCACGGTGTTGCCGATCCCCAACGGCAGATAGGCGGAAGCCGTCGTCGCCAGGGCGAGCGCGACCAGCGCCGCCCATACCCACAGGGCCGTGCGGACCCGTTCGCGCAGCCCGGCCGTCATGACCACCGCTCCAGCAGATACAGCATCGGATACAGGAAGATCCAGACGATATCGACGAAGTGCCAGTACAGGCCGGTCAGCTCCAGCCGCCTGGCGGCCCGCGCGGCCGGCGAGGCCGCCAGCGTGCGCGCCATGGCGAGCGTCAGCGCCATGCCGACGAGCAGGTGCAGGGCATGCAGTCCCGTGGAGAAGAAATAGAAAAAGAAGAACATCCGGGCGCCCGCCTGGTCGCGGACGTCCTTCGCATGGAAGCGGGCGTCGGGAAACAGGTGTTCGCGCCAGTCCATGCCGTACTCGTAGCCCTTGATCGCCAGGAAGACGAGGCCCAGCGCGGCAGTCAGCCACAGGGCGCGGCGCGCGAAGGTGCGCGCCCCCAGCCGCGCGGTTTCCACCGCCAGCGCCATGGCCAGGCTGCTGGTCAGCAGCACCAGGGTGTTGATCGTGCCCAGCGCCACGTCGGTCAGGTGGCTGGCCTCGGCCATGGCCTGCGGAAACTGCTGGCGCAGCACCACGTAGCCGACGAACACGGGTCCCAGGAACATGAGTTCGGTGGCCAGGAAGACCCACATGCCCAGCCGCGCCTGGTGTTCCTGGCGGATGTCGGCCAGCGAGTATCCCGCGCCGCCCGGCGCGGCGGCGAGGCGGTCGTATCCGGCGCGGTTCATGTCGTGCGCTCCGGCCGGTAATCGTAGGGATCGTGTCCGCCGTCGGGCGGGGCGTCGAAGTTGTCCTTGGGAGGCGGCGAGCGCGTATGCCATTCCAGCCCCTGCGCATGCCAGGGGTTGTCGCCGGCGGGACGTCCCCTGAACCAGGACCACAGCAGATAGCACAGGGGCAGCAGGTAGCCGACCGCCAGAATGCCGGCGCCGGCCGACGACAGCACATTGAGGAGCTGGAATTCGGCCGGATAGGCGTGATAGCGCCGCGGCATGCCCTCGTAGCCCAGCAGGTACTGCGGGAAGAAGGTCAGGTTGAAGCCGACGAAGATGGCCAGCGCGGCCACCCGGCCCAGTGTCTCGGGGTACAGGCGGCCGCTGATCTTCGGCCACCAGAAATGCAGCGCGCCGAGATAGGCCATGACCGAGCCGCCCACCATGATGTAGTGGAAATGCGCCACCACGAAATAGGTGTCGGTCACGTGCACGTCGATGGCCAGGGCGGCCAGGAACAGCCCGGTCAGCCCGCCCACCATGAACAGCCCCACGAAGCCCAGCGCGTAGAGCATGGGCGCGGTGAACGAGATGGAGCCCTTGTACAGCGTGGCGATCCAGTTGAAGACCTTGATCGCCGAGGGCACGGCCACCATGAAACTCAGGATGGAGAACACCACGTTGGCATATACCGACTGGCCGCTGACGAACATGTGGTGCCCCCACACCAGGAAGCTGATGACCCCGATCGCCAGGATCGCGTAGGCCATGGAGCGGTAGCCGAACACCCGCTTCCTGGCGAAGCAGGGAATGATCTCGCTGGCCACTCCCATGGCCGGCAGGATCATGATGTAGACGGCGGGATGCGAGTAGAACCAGAACAGGTGCTGGAACAGCAGCGGATCGCCGCCCAGCGCCGGGTCGAAGAAGCCCACGCCGAACAGGCGCTCGGCCGCCAGCAGCAGCAGCGTGATCGCCAGCACGGGCGTGGCCAGCACCAGGATGATGCTGGTGGCGTAATGCGCCCAGACGAACAGCGGCAGCCGGAACCAGCCCATGCCCGGCGCCCGCAGGGTGTGGACGCTGACGATGAAGTTGAGTCCCGTCAGGATCGACGAGAAGCCGACCACGAACACGCCCAGCAGCGTGACGATCACGTGGCTGCGCGAGAAGAGGGTCGAGAACGGCGCATAGAACGTCCAGCCGGTGTCCACGCCGCCCAGCAGCAGCGCGCAGAGCGTCAGCGCGCCTCCCCCCACGTACAGGTACCAGCTCAGCAGGTTCAGGCGCGGGAACGCCAGGTCGCGCGCGCCTATCATCATGGGAATCAGGAAGTTGCCCAGCACCGATGGAATGGACGGGATCAGGAACAGCCAGACCATGATGACGCCGTGCGCGGTGAACAGGCGGTTGTAGGTATCGGCGCCGACCAGGTCGCCCTGCGGCGTGACGAGTTCGAGCCGGATCAGCGCCGCGGCGCAGCCGCCGATGATGAAGAACAGCGTGATGCTCACCGCGTAGAGCACGGCGATGCGCTTGTGGTCGCGCGTGAATAGCCAGGACCGCAGCGTATAGCCGTCCTCGAGATAGCTGGGGGCGTCTGCGCTCATGGCGTGCCGGGCTCCGGAGTCCGCGCGGCGGGCGCCTGGCGTCCGCCGTCGTTGAGGTCGCTGCGCAGATACTGGATCAGGGCCATGAGGTCCTGCTCCGACAACTGGCCGGCGAAGGAGGGCATGACGGGCTCGTAGCCCGCCACCACGTCCTTGGCCGGTTCCAGGATGGAATCGCGCAGATAGGTTTCGTCGGCCACCACGCTGCGGCCGTCCTGCGTGAAGACGCGGCGCCCGAAGATATTGCGCAGGTCGGGCGCATGCACGGTGGCGCGCGCGTCGTGGCAGCCCACGCATCCCCGTTCGCGGAACAGCGCCTGGCCCTGCCGGGCCATGCCCACGGACCGGTCGCCTTCCGCCAGCCAGCGGGAGTATCGTTCCGGCGGCATGACGACGACGCCGCCCGCCATGCTGGCGTGGTCGGTGCCGCAGTATTCGGCGCACAGCAGGTGATAGGTGCCGGCCTTGGTGGGCCGGAACCAGATCGCCGTGTAGCGGCCGGGCAGCACGTCCTGCTTGATGCGGAAGGCCGGCACGTAGAAACTGTGGATGACGTCCTGCGAAGTCATGAGCAGGCGCACCGGTTTGCCCAGCGGGACATGCAACTGGTCGATCTCGCGCCGGCCGTCGGCATGCTGCAGGGTCCATACCCATTGCTTGGCCACCACGTAGACCGGCAGGGCGTCGGCCGGCGGCCGGGTCAGCCTGGCATAGTCGCGCGCGGCCCACGCGAACAGTCCGACGAAGGCCAGCATGGGCACGATCGTCCAGGTCCACTCCAGGCCCCGCGCGTCGGTGGGCGGGCGGCTGCGGTCGGCGCGCGAGCCGCGCCGGTAGCGCACGCAGAAGACGACCGCCAGCGTGGCGAGCAGCAGCGCCACGGCGGCCGACACGCCGACCAGCGTATAGAACAGCGCGTCGGTGCGCGCGGCGATCGACGAGGCGGCAGGAGGCAGGAGCGCGACATCGGTCACGGGCGCCTCCTGCGGATCATGACGGCGATCGCCACGGCCAGGGCGGCCAGCGTCGCCAATCCCACGGCGCGCGCCACGGCCATGACGGCGAGGTCGTACCGGCCGTGGCGCGGATCGTAGTGATAGCACAACAGCGCCAGGCGGTCGGACAGCGTGCCGACGCGCCCCGACGAGGCTTCGACCAGGGCCAGCCGCACGTCCTTCGGGGCGAAGCGCAGGCCGGGGAAGTAGCGCGAAACCCGGCCTTCCGGCGTCAGCACCAGGAAGCCCGCCGGATGCCCGTACTGGCCGGTGGCGGGATCGCGCCGGTACGGAAAGCCGGCGGCCCGCGCCAGCCCGGCCACCGGGGCGGCCTCGCCCGTGAGCAGGTGCAGGCGTTCGCCGCGGCCGGGCTCGGCCAGGGCGCGGTAGGCGGCGTATTTGCGCGCGGCGTCGCGCGGCGTTTCGCGCGGATCGATGCTGGCCGCGACGACCTCGTAGTCCACGCCGATGCTGCGCAGGCTTTGCAGGATGCCGTCCATCAGCGTGGAGCAGAGCATGGGGCAGCGGTAGTAGCCGAGCACCAGGATGACGGGCCGTTGCGCGAAGTAGTCGCCCAGCGTCACCGCGCGTCCGGCCTGGTCGCGGAAAGCCAGCCCGGGCGGAATGGCGGCGCCCAGGCGCTGGTCGAATTGCAGGACCGGCGGGTTGGGGGCCGGCTGGGCGCGCGCGCCCGCGCCGGGCCAGGACACGGCCAGCGCCAGGATCGGCAGGGCCGCCGCCCGTGCGAGGCGGCCGGGCAGGCGCGGGCTCATGGAGGCTGCTCCTTGCCGCCTTGCCGCGCCGCGTCGCGTTCGGCCAGCGCGCGCATGGCGGCATCGAGCGGGATGCGCGCGACGCCCGCGTCGCGATCGATCCATGCGTAGCCTTCGAGCAGGCCATGCTTGCGCGCGAGATAGCGCGCCAGGTCGGATTGCGGCGCGCTCTCCAGCACGGGCCCGGGGATGCGGGGCCGGGGATGCCGCGCGCCGCCCTGGGTCGGGCCGGTGTCCCAGGACAGCGCGAGCGCCAGCGCCGCGGCCGCCACCACGACGAGCACCGCCAGCGCCGCGACGCCGTAGCGGATTATCCTGCCGGTCTCGATGTCGTCACGCATGGCGTCGTTCCTTGCCGGCGCGTCCCGCGGCCGATCCGCGCACGGAAGGGATGCGGCCGGCGGCCATGGCGACGGCGCCCATGCCGGCGATGGCCAGCGGCAGCATCCACAGGGCCTGGATGCCGGCTCCGGGCGCCGACGGAAAGACCCACCACACCGCTTCCAGTCCGCTCATGAGCACCAGCAGTCCCGCCAGCGCGCCCAGGCCGCGCCGCGAGCGCTTGAAGGCGCGGAAGACCAGCGCGATCATCGGCAGGCCGAATCCCGCCGCCGCCAGCGCGATGCCCAGCCACGCCCAGCCCGTCTGCATGCGCGGCACGAACCAGGCGATCTCGGCGGGCAGGTTCTCCGCCCAGACGATCTGGAATTGCGTGAATGCCAGGTAGGCCCAGGTCATGACGTAGGCGAGCAGGAAATTGCCGAGATCGTTGCGCTGCGCCGGCGACGCCTGCCGCACTCCCGCCGCCAGCGCCAGCGCGAACGCGCCCTTGAGCTGGGCGGTCAGCACCAGCAATCCAAAACCCGACGAATACCAGCGCGGCGTCAGCGACATGAGCAGGTCGGTCGCCGCCAGGCTGACGCTGTAGCCCACGAGCAGCATGCCGCAGGCGGCGAAGCCGGCGCGGGCGCCGCGGCCGGACGGGCGCCAGCGGGTCAGGACGGTCCACAGCGCGATGCAGGCCAGCACCCGCAAGCCGAGCCCGGCCGGCGTCAGCCAGGCCTGGCGGAAGGCCGTCTCGGCGGCCGTGTCGATCCAGCCGTCCCGGGCCCACGGATACAGCGCGTCCGGCCACAGCAGCACGGGCGCGATCAGCGGCGCGACGCCCGCCAGGCCGGCCCGCATCCGCGCGAGCGCCGGCGCGATGGGTTCGATCCAGGCGCCTCCGGTCAGGCGGTGTATCCACAGATGGACCTGGGCGCCCAGGCCCAGCCCGATCCAGAACCACCAGGCCGCCAGCCAGGATGCGAAGAACGCCCGCCGGTCGAGCAGGGCGCCGGCGGCGCACAGCAGCAGCGCGAGCGCGCCGCCGGCGGCCAGGGTGCGGGCGTCATGGCGCATGGACGGGCTCCCCGTCGCCGGCGGCGGGCGCGGCCGGGTGTTCCGCCGGCGGCGACGGCGCGTGCCGGTCGACGCCCGCGCCGGGAAGGGAAGCGCGGGCCGCGCCGCCGTCCGCCCCGCGCAGCCCGGCCAGCGCCTGCCGGCGCACATCGGGCGGCAGCGCGGCGACCTCGGCATGCTGGCTCAGTTGCAGCGCGCGGACGAACGCCACGATGGCCCAGCGGTCGGTGGGCTCGATGCGCTCGGCATAGCCGTGCATGGCGCCGAATCCCCGGCTGATGACGTCGTAGATGTGCCGGTCCGGCGTCTCGCGCAGGCGCGCCTGGTGGTAGGAGGGCGGCGCGGGAAAGCCGCGCCGCGCCACGCGGCCGTCGCCGTCGCCCACCGGGCTGTGGCAGGGCAGGCAATAGATGTCGTAGCGCTGCCGGCCCCGCAGCAGCAGTTGCGGCGTGACCGGTTCCGGCATCGCGGTCGCGGCATCGGCCCGCGCCTGGCGCGCCACTTCGTCGGCGCCCGCGCGGCCGCTCGCGGCTTCCGCCGCGGCGCCGCGCGAGTACGGCCGGGCGCCGGGCGGCGGGGGGCGCGTCATGGCCCCGTCCGGAAACAGCGTGGTGGCGCGATACGCCTTGCCGCGCGGCTGGTCGTACATGTCCTGCGCCGCGCGCTCGCAACCCGCCAGCGCCAGCGGCACGAGCAGCAGGGCGGCCAGCCGCGCCTTCATCGCGGCACCTCGCATACCGCCGCCGGCTCGAGGCCGCGCAGGAAGGCGGCGACGTCCCGCGACTCCCAGTCGTCGGCGGGCCGGCCGCGCAGCGGCAGGCACAGGAAGAAGCGGTCGCGCGAGGCCAGGCCGAAACCCGGCGCGTCGAAGACCGGATGCGTCAGCCGGGGCAGGCCGTTGGCCGCCAGCATGGATACGACGGCGGCCAGCGCGCCGCACAGTATCGCCAGTTCGAACGCCACCGGAATGAACATGGGCCAACTGTGCAGGGGCCGGCCGCCCACGTTGATCGGGAACGAGACCACGGCGGCGTACCATTGCATGAAGTAGCCCCCGGCGGCGCCGGCGACCGCGCCGGCCAGGGTCGCCAGCGGCACGCGGTTGCGCCGGAATCCGACCGCCTCGGCCAGCCCTTCCACCGGGAAGGGCGCATAGGCCTCGATGTCGCGGTAGCCCGCCGCGCCGGCGGCGCGGGCGGCGGCCAGCAGCGCGTCCGGGCTGCGGAACTCCGCCATCATGCCGTAGAGCCGCCTCATGATCCCGTCGTCCTCCCGGTTTCGCGCACCAGTTCGCGCATCTCGGTCATGGAGATGAGCGGCAGGAAGCGGATGAACATCAGGAACAGCCAGGCGAACAGCGCGAGCGAGGCCAGCAGGAAGGTCCAGTCCCAGGCGGTGGGGACGAAGATGCCCCACGAGGACGGCAGGAAATCGCGGTGCGTGCTCTGCACGACGATCAGGAAGCGCTCCATCCACATGCCGAGATTGACCACCAGGCTCACCCCGAACAGGGCCGCCGGGCAATGCCGGACGCGGCGCCACCACAGGCATTGCGGAATGAGCACGTTGCAGGCCATCAGGGTCCAGTACACGGGGGCATAGGCGCCGGTCCAGCGGTCCACGGTCATGGCGATCTCGAATTCGTCGCCGCCGTAGAAGGCGGTGAAGATCTCCGAGGCGTAGCCATAGGCCACGATGGCGCCCGTGGCCAGCATCACCTTGGCCGACAGCGCCAGGTGGCGGATCGTGATGTACTGCTCCAGGTGGAAATAGCGGCGCAGGGGGATGGCCAGCGTGAGCACCATGGCAAAGCCCGAGTACAGCGCGCCGGCGACGAAATAGGGCGGGAAAATGGTGGAGTGGTAGCCCGGCGTGTTGCCGATCGCGAAGTCCAGCGACACCACGGTGTGCACCGACACCACCAGCGGCGTGGCCAGCCCGGCCAGCAGCAGGTAGGCCGTTTCGTAGCGCGCCCAGTGCCGCGCCTCGCCGCGCCAGCCCAGGGCCAGCAGTCCGTAGGCCAGTTGCCGGCCGCGCGTGCGGGCGCGGTCGCGCAGCGTGGCCAGGTCCGGGATCAGCCCCACGTACCAGAACAGCAGCGAGACGATCAGGTAGGTGCTGATGGCGAAGATGTCCCACACCAGCGGGCTGCGCCATTGCGGCCACAGTTCCATGCGGTTGGGGTAGGGAATCAGCCAGTAGAAGAACCACGGCCGGCCCAGGTGCAGGATCGGGAACAGGCCCGCGATGCCGGCGGCGAACAGCGTCATGGCCTCGGCGAAGCGGTTGATCGACGTGCGCCAGCGCTGGCGCAGGAGCAGCAGGATCGCCGAGATGAACGTGCCGGCGTGGCCGATCCCGATCCACCACACGAAGTTGCCCAGCGCGAAGCCCCAGGCCACCGGGATGTTGACACCCCACAGCCCCACGCCCCTGGCGAACAGCCAGGCGCTGGCGCCGAAGAACACCAGCACCCCGGCGAACGTCGCCAGGAACAGCGCGCGCCAGCGCCATCCCCCGCGCCAGCCCGGACCGCCCGCGCGCGAGCGGGCAAGCACGATATCGGCGATCCGGTCGGTGACGCTGCCGTAGGCCTGGGGGGCGGAGACGTCGCTAGCCATCTTCGTCTTCCAGGCGGGCGGCGGGATCGGCGATCCGGGCCAGGTAGGTGGTGCGGGGGCGGGTGTTGGCCTCTTCCAGCAGCGTGTAGTCGCGGGGCGAGCGCTTGGCCCGGCTGACGCGGCTGCCGGGATCGTTGGTGTCGCCGAAGACGATGGCCTGCGTGGGACAGACCGCTTCGCAGGCGGTCACGACATCGCCGTCGCGCATGTCGCGCCCCTGCTTTCGCGCCTCGATGCGCGCGCGGCTGATGCGCTGCAGGCAATAGGTGCATTTCTCCATGACACCGCGCCGCCGCACGGTGACGTCCGGGTTGGCGTGCGCGGCCGCCAGCTCGGATTCCTCGGCGTACTGGAAGAAATTGAAGCGGCGGACCTTGTAGGGACAATTGTTGGAGCAGAAGCGGGTGCCGACGCAGCGGTTGTAGACCTGGGCGTTCAGGCCTTCGGAATCGTGGACCGTGGCCCCCACCGGACACACCAGTTCGCACGGCGCGTCCTCGCAATGCATGCACGGCACCGGCTGGAACAGCGTGCGTTCGCGCTCCTGTCCGGGTTCGCGTCCGGCCCGCCCGTCGCGGTAGAGGTCCACGCGTATCCAATGCATTTCGCGCCCGCGCGCGACTTCTTCCTTGCCGACCACGGGGATGTTGTTCTCCGCCTGGCAGGCGATGGTGCAGGCGTTGCAGCCGATGCAGGCGTCGAGATCGATCGACATGCCCCAGGCGTGGTCGGGATAGGCCACCGGCGGGTAAAGCGAGGGCGGATCCAGCGACGGCTGGGGAACGTCCGCCGCGTCCAGGTCCACGACGCGCACCAGGTCGCGGCCATGCATGGAGGTTTCGGCCTGCGCGCTGGCGAAGGCATGGCGCTGCCCCGTCCTGCGCACGACGACCCGGGCGGCCGGCAGCGGTTGTCCGCGCGGGTCGACGCCTTGCAGGGGATAGGCATCGAATCCCACGCCGTCGCCCACCCGGCCGGCCGCGCGACGCCCGTATCCCAGCGGCAGGCTGACCGCGCCCGCGGCATGGCCGGGCATGACGAAGACCGGCGCGGAGATCTCGGCGTCGCCGGCGGCCAGGGCGATCACGTCGCCGGTGCCGACATCCAGCGCGCGAGCCGTCGCGGGCGCCATGAACGCGGCGTTGTCCCAGGTGAGCTGGCTCAGGGGGCGCGGCAATTCCTGCAGCCAGCCGTTGTTGGCCCAGGCGCCGGCGTTGACGGAAGGATCCGGGACGAAGATCGCGACCAGCCTGGCGGCGTCGGGGGCGGACGCGGCGTCGGAGGGGGAGGGCGCTTCCCCGGCGCTTTGGCTGCCGGCGCGGGTGCCGATGCCGGTGTCGATGCCGGTGTCCATGCCGGTATCGCTGCCAGCCATCCGGGTCATGCCGGACTCCGGATCGCCGCCGTCATGCGCAAGGGGCCGGGCGCGGATGTAGCCTTGCCGCAGGCTTTCCCGCCATCGCGCGTCGAACTCCGCGGGCGCGTTCCAGGCCGCCCGCCAGGTGGCCTGCACATGATCGTGGGCCGGGCGCTCCACATCGTCGGCCAGCAGCCCGAGCAGCACATGGGGCGAGCGGCCTTCGTACAAGGGCGCGATGGCCGGCTGCACGATGCCCGCGGTGCCGTCCCAGGCCAGCGCATCGCTCCAGTCCTCGAAATCGTGCGCGCGGGGCAGATGCCAGGCGCAGGCGCGGCCGGTCTCGTCGCGGTACAGCCCCAGATGGACCGCACAGGGCACCTGCCGCAGCGCTTCTTCGAAGCGCGCCACGCCCGGCGCGTCGTATGCCGGATTGACATCGATCATGACCAGCGTGTCGACCTTGCCCTGCCGCATGTCTTCGGCCAGCGCGCCCAGCGTGCCGGCCGCCGCCCCGATGTCCGGCTCCGGCACCCGGTCGGGCAGGGCCAGCACCGTCCGCCCCAGGTTGCCCAGCCGGGCGTTGATCGCCCAGACCAGGGCATGCGCCTCGGCCGACAGCGTGGGACCGGCCGCGACCGCGCAGCGTCCGGCGGCGTCGCGCAGGCGCCGCGCCAGCCGGGTTTCCCAGGCGGCGGCCTGCGCCTGCGAGGCGTCGGCGGCGGGCGGGTCGCCGTTGGCGCCCAGCGCCCGCGCCAGGCGCCGGACCAGGGCTTCCATTTCCGCGGGCGTCATGGCCCAGCGTTGGTCCGCCGCCGCGCCGGCCAGGCCCGGCGCGGTTTCGAAGGCATAGAGCCGCGCCCGCTCGCCGCCTCGCCTGGCGCGCCGGAAGTCCCGCGCATAGCGGATGCCGGCGGCGTCGTGGCGCAGCAGGTCGGCGTCCAGCGTCACCACCAGCCGGGCGCGGTCCAGTCGGTACATGGGACGGACGGCGGTCCCGAACGCGCGCCGCGCGCCCGTTTCGGCGGCCGCATCGTGCAAGGGATCGTGCCGGTGCCATTGCATGCGCGGATAGCGCCGGGCCAGCGCGTCGAGCTGGCGCAGCAGGGTCGGCGAGCTCACGGTGCCGGTCAGCACGCGCAGCCCGCGCCCGCCGTCCCGCCCGAACCCCGCGCGGCGCGCCGTCAAGTCCTGCCGGAAGGCCTCCCAGGACGAAATGTCGTTCCCCCGCATGACGGCGCGCGAGCGATCCGGATCCCACAGTTGCAGGATGGACGCCTGCGCGAAGACATCGGTCGCGCCCAGGCTCATCGGATGGCCGGGGTTGCCTTCGATCTTGGTGGGCCGTCCGCCGTTGGTTTCGACCAGCACGCCGTGGGCGTAGCCGTTGCGCACCACGGCGCTCGCATAGAACACCGGCTCGGCGGGCGCGATGCCGGCCTCCGGCATGTGCGCATAGGGCACGATGGCCTCGGCCGGGGGGCCGCTGCAGCCGGTCCCGGCCAGCGCCGCCGACGCTGCCATCAGGCCCAGCATGGCGCGCCGGCGCGGATCGGGCAGGCCGTCGGGCACGCCCTCGCCGGGGGCGCGGGGCCCGGCGGGCAATATGGGGATGGTTTTTCCCGCCGCCATGGGTCAACGGTGGCAGGTGGTGCAACTGGTCATGCGCGATTCGCTTTCGAAGCGGTACAGTCGTCGCAGCACCGCCACGTCTTCGTCCGACAACGCCCGCGGATCCCGCATCGCGAACACCTGGTCCGGCGGGCCGACGCGCCTGTCCGGCGCGCGATGGCAGTCCAGGCACCATTGCATGTCCAGCCGCTCGTGGCGCACCAGTTGGGGCATCTGATCCACGCGCCCGTGGCAGGTCGCGCAGGCCACGCCCTTGGCCACGTGGATGCTGTGGTTGAAAAAGACGAAGTCCGGCAGGTCGTACAGGCGGTTCCAGCGCAGGGGCGTGCCGCTCTCGGCGCTCGCATGCAGCGGCGCCAGGGCGGGCGAGTCGCGGAACAGCACGGAATGGCAGCTCAGGCAGATCTGCGACGACGGCATGCCGGCGCTGGCCGAGGTCTCGACCGTCGTGTGGCAGTAGCGGCAGTCGATACCGTCGTCCCCCACGTGGTGCCTGTGGCTGAAAGGGATGGGCTGGTCGACGGTCACGCCGGCCGCGACGGGAGCATTCATTTGCCAGGCCACGATTGCGATGGTCGCTGCCACGAACACGGCGATGCCCAGCAGGACCAGTTTGACGCACAGGGTTGCGGCGTTGTCGAAGACTTGGGCCATGGCGGGTCGGGCGCCGCGTAGCAGAGCGTTTCCTCTAAGCAAAAAACCGCGGGATCGCCAGCAAGCGCCATGCCCGGGCGCGCGTGCCGGAGGAAACGCACCGTCGCGCGCGGGATCCGCGCGCATGCAAGTTGGGCGACCGCTTATAAGATTTACCGGCCGCCGCGCGTCGGGCGCCTGCCTCGGACGCGGGCGTCGTCGCCCGCGGGCGCGGTACGGGCCTTGCTGCGCGCCGGCTGGAGGGTCGGCATGGGCCGGCCGCCCACTGAACGAAGCGGGAGCCGACCATGCGCGCGAAACTGATCAACGACGGGCCCGAACGCACCTTCGCGGTGGTATTCGACACCGGCGACGAAGTCATCTCCGGCCTGGAATCCTTCGCCAGGGAACACAGCCTGACCGCCGCGCGGATCACGGCCATCGGCGCGTTCGAGCGCGCGACGCTGGGCTATTTCGAATGGCGGGCCAAGCGCTACGAGCGGATCGAGAAGAACGAACAGATGGAAGTGCTGTCGCTGATCGGCGATCTCGCGCTGCAGGGCGCCGAGGCCAAGCTGCACGCCCACGCGGTGCTGGGCCGGCGCGACGGCAGCACATGCGGCGGGCACCTGCTGCAGGGCTACGTGCGTCCCACGCTGGAAGTGCTGATCACGGATTCGCCCAATTATCTGAAGCGCGAGCACGACCCCGAGACGGGACTGGCGTTGATCCGCATCGGCGCTTGACGCGGCGCCGCTCCGGCCCGCCAATCCGGATTCGCCCGTTTCCGGCGGTGTTCGAATGCCGCTGCGTTTCGGCGGCGGCATGCCGGGAATTCCTACTCCCGCGGCACGCAAAAGCTCCGCAGGTAACGCGCGTCCGGCCGGAAATGATGTCGGAATGACGCGTTTTGGCAGCGGATTTTGCAATATTGCTGGTACTCCTTCACAGGAATACGACAATTCGGGAGCCATGCGACGATAGCCTCCCCAAAGCAATCGACCAGCGCGTGGGGGGGCTTGAGACTATCAGACAAGAACGCGATCCAATACAGCGAGGAACCGCCCCATGAGTGACCCGCGACATGACCCTGCAGCTTCCGTGCGACTCCCCCGGGCATTCATCGACAGGATTGCCCCACCGTTCGTCAGGTTCCTGCACATCGAGGCGGCCGGCGGCGCGGTCTTGCTGGTGTTCACCATCGCGGCCCTCATCCTGTCCAACTCGCCGTGGGCCGATGCATTTTTCGGCATCTGGGAGACGCGGCTCGAACTGCGACTCGGCGAACTTGAATTCGGCCGGTCGCTGAAGGGCTGGATCAACGATGGACTGATGACGCTGTTCTTCTTCCTCGTCGCACTGGAGCTCAAGCGCGAGGCGGTCCTCGGTGAGATGCGCAATCCGCGCATGGCGGCCTTGTCCGTCGCCGCCGCGTTGGGCGGCATGATCGTACCCGCCGCCGCCTACCTGGCGCTGCAGTGGGCGCAACCCGGCCAGCATGGCTGGGGCATCGTGATGGCTACCGACACGGCGTTCGTCATTGCATGCCTGGCCTTGCTCGGCCCGCGCATCCCGCACAGCTTGCGGGTGTTCATGCTGTTCCTCGCGATCGTCGACGACATAGGTGCCATCCTGGTGGTCGCCATCGGGTACAGCAGCCATCTGGATTGGCGCATGCTCGCTCTGGCCGTGTTGTGCATTGCCATCTTGCGCGTCTTGGCAGTCGTTGGCATACGAAGCGTTCTGGTCTATTCCTTCGTCGGCGGCGCTACCTGGATGGCCATTGATGCATCCGGGCTCCACGCCACGGTCACGGGGGTGATCCTTGGCCTGATGACGCCCGCCAGGCGTTGGGTGAGCGATAGCCGGCTCTATGCCATCCTGAGCCAGGTCGTTGCCCACCCAGCGGGCAGCCAGGGAAGCGGGCACACCAGCGATCGGGGGACTTTGCAGGCCGCCGAAATCGCCACACGCGAATCGCTGTCTCCGGTCGAGCGGCTCGAGATGGCGCTGCATCCCTGGGTCAGCTTTTGCATCATGCCGGTCTTCGCGCTTGCCAACGCAGGCCTGGCACTGTCGTGGGGAGATGCAGGCCGGCCTGTCACGGTGGCGGTGTTCGTGGGGTTTGCCCTGGGCAAGCCGGCGGGCATTCTCCTCTTCAGCTGGCTGGCTTTGCGTTCCGGCATGGCGGTCCGCCCTCCGGATCTGGGTTGGGGCGCCATGGCGGGCGGCAGCTTCCTGGCCGGCATCGGTTTCACGATGGCCCTGTTCATCGCCAATCTCGCCCTGGCTGGCCCCTTGATGGACAGCGCGAAGATCGGAATCTTCCTGGCCTCACTGTTTTCGGTGGTGGTGGGCTTGGCGCTGCTGAGATGGATGTCGCGACCGCACGCGCTCGACAAGCCCTGAAAAATATGGAAGGAAAACGGCATATGGGGTGCAAAACATGTACTATGGGCTCGTAGATATGTACAAGGCCATCATTGCATCGGTCTTTTTTCGCTTCCCCTGGGCTTTCCTGGCGGCCGTGTCGAATCTCGCTCGATGATTTTCTTGGCGTCTCTTCGCCGGACGCGTTTTGCGTCCTGGCAATTTCGAAAGGAAATCGATATGACGACACAAACCGGAACCGTGAAATGGTTCAACGAAGGCAAGGGCTTTGGCTTCATTGCCCCCGACGATGGCAGCAAGGACCTCTTTGCCCACTTCCGTGAAATCCAGGGTGGTGGGTTCAAAACCTTGACCGAGAACCAGCACGTGCAGTTCGAGGTTACTCAGGGCGCCAAGGGGCCGCAAGCCTCCAACATTCGTCCCATGAGCTGAGGCGTGCCAGGCCAAACGATCCATCCGCTTGGCCTGCACGTTCTCTCCCGAAGCGCGGTTGGTCCGCGCTTTCTTTTCGGGGAAGGCATTGTTGGCCCGCTCATTGCGGCTCGTAGCCGATGTCCTTGACCAGCCGGGCGAACTTGAGGTTCTCCGTCTCGATCAGCTTGCCGAAGAATGCCGGCGATTCGGTCACCGGTTGCAGGCCCATGGAGCTCATGGCTTCCTGGACGCGCGGCTGCCGCACGGCGCGGTTGATTTCGCCGTTGAGCCGGGCCACGATCGCCTGCGGCGTGCCGGCCGGCGCCACGAAGCCGAACCAGCCGACCGAGCCGTAGTCCTTGACCGATTCGCCCAGCGTCGGCAGGTCCTTCAGCTTGGGGTCCCGGACCGGATTGGTGATGCCCAGCAGCCGCACGCTGCCGTTGGCGATCAGCGGCGCCGCGGCGGTATACGACGGGAAGGCCAGGTCGATGCGGCCGCCGACCAGGTCGCCGATCACCGTGCTGTTGCCTTTGTAGGGCACGTTCATGAAGGTGATGTCGCCGGCCTTCTGCGCCAGCATGGCGAACGACATGTGCTGCAGGCCCGCGGTGCCCGTCGTGCCGAGCGTCAGGGTGTTCGGGTGCGCCTTGGCCCATTGGATCATTTCCGGCACTGTCTTGAACGGCGCGTCGGGGCGGGTGATGAGCGCCAGGTAATTGGACGACACCATCGCCACCGGCGTGAAGTCCTTCAGCGGATCGTACGGCAGGTTCTTGTACGTATGGGGCGCGAGCGCCATGTTCGACACCTGCGCCACGCCCAGCGTGTAGCCGTCGGGTGCCGCCTTGGCGGTCAGGCCCAGGCCGATCTGCCCGCCCGCGCCGGCCTTGTTCTCGATGACTATGGGCTGGCCCAGGCGCTGGCCGATCTCGGCGCCGATCAGGCGCGCCACCACGTCGGTGCCGTCGCCCGGCGGGTAGGGGACGATGAGGGTGACCGGCTTGTCGGGGAAGCCGCCCGCCATGGCGGGAGAGGCCGACAGCACCGCGGCCGCCAGCGCGGCCGCTCCGAGAAGGCAAGCGTTCTTTTCCATGCAAGTCTCCGGCGCGCGGACGCGCCTTGCCGTCCGTGCATTCGATGTGGTCATGCCCGGCCGGCGGCCGGGGTCTGGCGGCCCCGCCGACCCGGCGGGGCGTCGCGGGGGAACCCGCGTCCGGTCATGCGGCCCTGGAGGCGGGCCGCGCGCCGCGGGCCAGTTGCCTGACCTGCTCCCAGCCCGTGCGCATGTCTTCGAGCGCCTGCAGTTCGAGCCCGGCGATTTCCTTGACGAGCAGGCCCGCGCTGCGCAGGTCCTTTTCGTAGCGCAGGGAGCGGAACAGGTCCGAGGATTTGCCCATGGCTTCGCCGGCCCGCGCCGCCGCCGAGCCGTCCAGCCCGCGCCTGGTCAGTTCCTTGGCCACGCGCTGCAGGTAGCCGCAGGCGCCGCGCCGGCCCAGCACGCCGTGGTTGGGGATGTTGCCGTTGACGAACAGGGGCACGCGCTCGCCCGACGGCATCAGGGGATCGCTGACGCGGCCTTCCAGCACGGCCTGCGCGAAACGCGCCATGCCGGGCGCGCCGGTTTCCCAGTGCGGGATCTGCCATTGGTTGCCGAACAGCGCGTAGGGCTTGGGATATTCGCCGGCCAGGATCTTCAGGTTGCGGCGGAAGCTGTCGCGGATGGCGGCGGCGATATCCCAGTCAGGGTCGCGCTCGGGTTCCACCCAGACCATGAGATAGGGGCCATAGCCGTCGTGCAGGCTCCATTCGCCCTCCCACGCCCGGTGGTGCGGCCAGGCCTGGTAGCGGTCGCCGGTGCGCTGCCGCGCCTGTTCCCACGCGGTCCGGAAGACGTCGATCGGGCATTCGAAGCGGGCATGCTCGGCCAGGTCGTTCGGCTCCCAGATGACGACCGTCTTTTTTTCCAGGTCGTAGCCGGCGACGACGACATGGTGGCCGAAGCCGGTGTCCTTCATGGTGGAGTTCTGGAAGGCCAGGCGGGGCGAGCTCATGGCCCCGTACGGCAGCAGCAGGCTGTAGTGCAGGCCGACCTGCACGGGGATGCCGCGGTCGATCAACGCGGTCAGTTTCGCGAAGGCGCCGTCGAAGCCGTCCTCGTCGTCTTCTTCCCAGTGGCTGCGAAAGCCCAGGGTGCGGGGGGTGTATTCCCACATTTCGTGGAACGGGCCGACGCCGCCGTTGAAGGCGGGCGCGCCATAGGCGGGGGTCCAGCGGAAGGAAAACCCGTCGCCGCCGACGCCGTCGGCGAACAGCGCGTCTTCCTCGCCGACGTGGCGCAGCATGCCGATCACTCCGGTGAAGTAGCAGCGTCCGGAGTTGCCGTTCTCGGGATAGCCTTTGGGGCCCAGCCAGGTCATGGAGAAATAGCTGGAAGAGTAGGAAGCGATCTCGGGCATGTCGTCTGCTCCAGGAAATGCCGTCCGGCAAGCGGCTCGCCAAGGCCGGTGCGGCCGGCGGCGGGGACGTCTTCCGCCGCGCGGTCCGTCATCGTTTCGATCCTAGCACCGGGGCCGGCGGGGGAGAAAACATTTGTCGATCCGTTCTCGTATAACAAGAAATCTAGGGGAAAACGATCAAACTTCCCGCGCGAGCTTGCCCTGGGCCCGACGGCCTCGATAGAATCGATTCAAGCCAAGGATTTATCCGGAAATTTTTGCATCGGACATACACCGGTGCGCGGCAAAACCGGGCCGCCCACCCATGCCGAAGGAATTCGACTGAATATTCGGCATGGATAATTTCTCAACTATCGGGAATTGAAACCTGGGCCAGGAGGGGCGTTTTTGACCGGCACGACATCCACCTCGCAAACCGTAGGGCGGGCCATACAGTTGATACGGCTGGTGGCGTCGAGCAAATCGCACGACCTGCGCCTGATCGATATCGCGGAAATGGCCGCGCTGGACAAATCCACGGCGCATCGGTTGCTGCAGCGCCTGGTGCAGGAACGCATGCTGGCGCGCGATCCGGGCCGCAGGGGCTATCGCCTGGGCCCCTTGCTGTACGAACTGGGCCTGGCCGCCTTGCCCGAGACCAATCTGCAGGAAGCGTCCGAACCGGCGCTGCGCCTGCTGGCCCGCACCACCGGCGACATGGCGTTCCTGATCGTGCGCAGCGGCTACGAGACCGTGTGCCTGAGCCGGATCGCCGGCGATTTCGAGATCCAGACGCTGACCCGCAACGTGGGAGACCGCCATCCGCTGGGCATCGGCGCCGGCGGCCTGGCCATCCTGGCCGCGCTCGGCGACGGCGACGTCGATGTCGCCATCGGCGCGGTCGCGTCCCAGCTCAGCCGCTACCGCCTGACCGAACAGGCCCTGCGCGAGCGGATCGCGCGGACCCGCCAGCGCGGCTACGCGCTGGACGAAGGCAGCGCCGCGCTCGACGTCGTCGCGCTGGGCCGGGCGGTGCGCAACCGCGGCGGCGTGCCGGTGGCCGCCGTCTTCGCGGCGTCCATCAGCAGCCGCATGACGGAGACGCGGCAACGGCAGATCGACAAGCATCTCCTGGAGTGCGTCGCCTCCATCGAATCCGTTCTTACCCGCTGACCCGGAAGCCCGCCGGTCCCTGCCGCGCCCCGGCTCGCAGCCGGCCGGAGCAGGTGTTTCTCCCCACGAAAAAGGTCCCTGATCCCATGCGTATCGATATGCATAGCCACGTGATCCCGAAGCGGATCGTCGACGCCATTACCGGCGATCCCGCGACGTTCGCCGCGCGCCTCCGGCCCGCGCAGGGCCATTCCCTGGTGGCCCACGACCAGGGCTATGTCTATCCCCTGTTCCCGGAGTTCGTCGATCCCGAGGCCAAGCTGGAATCCATGGACCGCAAGGGCATCGACATCTCGGTGATCTCCCCCGCGCCGCCGATGTTCTACTACTGGGCGGACGCCGACCTCGGACTGAAGGTCGCCGGCATGGTCAACGACGGCGTGGCCGATATGGTCGCCGCCCACCCGGCGCGGCTGCGCGGCATGGCGACGCTGCCCATGCAGCATCCGGACGCCGCCGTGGCGGAGCTCGAGCGGGTCGTGCGGGACTACGGCTTCAAGGCCGTGGAAGTCGGCACCACCATCGAAGGCGAGCAATTGGCCGGAACGCGCTTCCGCACCGTGCTGAAGCGGGCCGCCGAGCTGGGGGTGTTCGTGTTCGCGCATCCCTATTACGTGGGATCCAAGGCGGGGCTGGAGAACTACTACCTGACCAATCTGATCGGCAATCCGCTCGACACCACGAGCTGCGTGGCCAACCTGATCTTCAGCGGCGCCATGGACGAGATCCCCGGACTGAAGATCGTGCTGGCCCATGGGGGCGGGTTCGCGCCTTACCAGATCGGCCGCCTGGTCCACGGCCACAAGGTCCGCAAGGAAGCGCGGGCGCATACCCGCACCGACCCGAAGGCGCTGCTCAAGCGCTTCTACTTCGACAGCCTGGTCTTCGAGCCGGCGGCCCTGCGCTACCTGATCGACCTGGTCGGCGCCGACCGCATCGTGATCGGGACGGATTCGCCCTTCGACATGTGCGACGAGCAGCCGGCCGAAACGCTCGGCCACGTGCCGCATATCTCGCATGCGGAGAACCACGAGATCTGCTGCGGGACCGCCCTGCGCCTGCTGGGAGAGGGTTCGGGGGGCTTCAGGTAGTCCGGTCCGGCGCCGCGGCCCGGGACTCAGCCGGGATAGGCCGAGATGGCGCGCGCCGCGCCGCTGGCCATCGGGCTGAAGCGGCGCGCGAAATCCTCGACCGTCCAGTCGCTGAGCGAGCCGGCGATGTGGACGGCGCCCACGGGCCGGCCGTCGCGGTCGGTGACGGCCGCGCCCACGACGATCTCGCCCACCAGGACTTCCTGGACGGCGACGGCATACCCGGCCTCGCGGGTTTCCTGCACCTTGCCCATGAGCGCATCGATGGACGTGATCGTGTAGGGCGTGTAGGCCTTGCGCTCGGAGCGCTCCAGGATGTCGCGCACCTGCGCGTCGTCCAGCCGGGCCAGGATCGAGCGGCCGCCCGACGTGCAGAAGGTGGGCACGCGGCGTCCCATGACCGTGCGCCATTGCAGTTCGCGCTTGGACTGGTTGCGGATCGCGTAGAGCAGGGTGACGTCGTCGAACAGGCTGAAGTCCACGCGCTCGTCGGCCGCGCGGCGCAGGTCCGCCAGCACCGGCGTGGCGCGCTCGATCAGCGGATCCAGGCGCAGGAAATCGAAGCTTCTTTCCAGCAGGCGCTTGCCCGGCAACAGCCCGGCGCGGCGGGCGTCGCGCTCCAGGTAGCCCAGCTTGAGCAGCGTGTGGCAGGCGCGCTGCACATTGCTCTTGCTGGTGCCGGCACGTTCGGCGATCTCGGACAGGGACAGGGGCTGGGAGGCCTGCTGGAATGCCTCCAGGACCCTGAAGGCGCGCTCGACCGACTGAATGAACAAGGGGTCGTCAGAACTCACGTAACGCGGTTTCCCAGTTTTTGTCTCAGATAGGGGATGAAACCGCCGGCGGCGATGATGGCGCGGTTCCTGGGGGACAGCGCGTCGTATGCGAGCTCGATGCCGCGGGTATGGTTGAAGATCCTGCCCGACCAGCGAATTTCGATTTCGTCCCAGCGCTGAACAGCCGAGAGTATATCCGGACAGGCCAGGGGAATGAACCCCATGTTGATCTCGTTCTGCCAGAAGCCGGGCGCGAACGATTCGGCGACGACCGCGCGCACGCCGAGGTGGCGCATGTACTGCATGGCGGGGTAGTGCGGGTGCCCGTAGCCGAAGTTGCGTCCGCCCACGATGAGGTCGCCCGGCTCGACCCTGGCGGCGAACTGCGGGTCGAAGGACCGCATCGCGACCTCGAGCAGTATGTTCATGTCCTGCTCGCCGCAATGCTCCACGCCGACGATCTGGTCGACGTCGAAATCGGCCTCGGCGAAGACATAGGCCACCCGGCCCCGCAGCGCGATGTCGTTCATTCCTTGTCTTCCGCCAGGTATCCGCGCGGATCGGCGATCCGGCCTTCGATGGCGCTGGCCGCGATGGTCGCGGCGCTGCACAGGTAGATCTCCGTATCGACGTGCCCCATGCGGCCCTGCACATTGAGCGTGCCCGTCGACACCGCCCGTTCGCCCGCGCCCATGGTCCCGGCGCGCCCGTAGCAATAGTCGCAGGTGGAGCGGGGGACATTCGCGCCCGCCTCGGTCAGGATGGCCACCAGGCCTTCTTCCTCGGCCGCCCGCAGGATGGCGGCGCTGGTGGGCACGACGTTCAGCACGAATCCCGGCTTGATCCGCCGGCCGCGCAGGATCCGGGCCGCCGCGCGGATATCCTCGATCCTTCCCGACGCGCAGGAACCGATATAGCCGCGATGGACTTCCAGGCCGGCGCAGTCGGCCAGGCGCCGGACGTTGCGCGGCGTGTGGGGCGCGACGACCAGCGGCTCCACGGTCCCCAGGTCCAGCCTGTGGCGGGCCGAATAGCAGGCGTCGGCATCGCTCGCGACATGCCCGAAATCGCGACGCCCCCGGCGCCTGGCTTCCCGGTGCCGCGCGTCGTCCGGAGGGTCGACGATGGCCGACAGCGCGCCCAGGAACATCGCCAGCCCGCCCATGGTCTGCAGGTCGTCGGTGGTCAGTTCGCCCAGGCCCTCGCCGCCGAATTCGACCATCTGGAAGCGGCAACTGTCAGGCCCCAGCGTGTCGACCAGCTGGTGGAAGACATCGCGCGCCATGACGCCGGGCGCCAGCCTGCCCGCGAGATCGACGCGCACCGTACGCGGGACCGTGAGGGTCACGGCCGGGCTGACGAAGGCCTCGATCAGGCTGCGCCGCAGGCCGATGGCCAGCGTGCCGTATGCGCCGAGCTGGCTGATGTGGCCGTCGAAATGCACCGCGAAGGCGCCCGGCGCGGCATAGCCGAGCTCGCCGGCCACGTGGTGGCCGATGCCCAGGCCTTCGTAGACTTCGATGCCGTATTCCCGGCAGCTTTGCCGGGTGCGCGCATGGAAGGCCAGGTCCTTGGGATTCTCGCCGGACGTCATGTGGTCGATGAACATGGCGAAGCGTTCCGGCTCGTCCAGCCGGTCGACGCCGAAGCTTTCCCGGATCTCGCGGAAGATCACGTCCGTCTGTCCCGGCCAGTCGTAGGCCAGCACGTAATCGGGCCGGGCGGCGATCTCCTGGCCCGCCGAGACCTCGGGCAGCCCGGCGGCGCGTGCGAGGATTTTCTCGGTGATCGTCTTGCCCATGCCGTCCTCCCGCCGGGGCGCCGGGCCGGCCGCGCAGGCCGCGGCACGGCACGCCGTCACTGCAGCGAAATATGGTTCTTTTCCACCAGGTCTTTCCAGAACGCCAGGTCCTGCGCGACCACCTTGCGCAGTTCGGCCGGCGGCCGGTAGTCGTAGGTCAGCAGGTTGAGCTGGTCGAGCCGGTCCCGGTATTCGTCCGAGGCGATCACCTTGCGCAGCTCCGCGCTGACGGCGGCCACGATATCGTCCGGCGTGCCCTTGGGCGCGAATACCCCGAACCAGGCGTCGGCATCGAAAGGATAGCCCTGTTCGGTGAAGGTCGGCAGTTCGGGCAGCGCCGGCCCGCGGCGCGAGGCGCTCGTGGTCAGCGCCCGCAGGGCGCCGGACTTGATCAGGGGGATCGAGCTGGCCGAGTCCACCCAGGCCACCTTCAGCCGCCCGCCCTGCAGGTCCTGGTAGATCTGCGGCACCGTCTTGTACGGCACATGGTGCAGGTCGATCCCGGCCTGGCTCATCAGCCATGCCATCAGCAGGTGGCCGGAAGACCCCAGCCCCCAGCTACCGTAGTCGTACTTGCCGGGATTGGCCCGCGCCAGGTCGACGAATTCCTTCAGCGTCTTGGCCGGGAAGTCCGGCGTCACCACCAGGTGGCTGCCGGCCGCGGCGATCAGCGAGATCGGCACGATATCCTGCGTGACGTCGTAGGGCAGGGTGGGCTGCAGCGCCTGGTTCACGACGGTCGAGGACGAGGTGACCAGCGTCAGCACGTAGCCGTCGGGCTTGGAGCGCACGACGTAGTCCAGGCCCACCAGGCCGTTGGCCCCGGGCTTGTTCTCGACGATGAACGATTGCTTGAAGGCGTGCGACAGCTTGTCGGCGACCAGGCGGGCGATGATGTCCGTGCCGCTGCCCGCCCCGGTGGGGGCGATCACCCGCACGGACTGGGAAGGCCAGTTGCGGTCCTGGGCCAGCGCCGGCCTGCCGAACAGGGCGGCGGCCAGCAGGGAAAGGCATTGTCTTCTCGAAATATTCGTCGTCATGGAAGGCACCCTTCTCGGTGATGGATAGGGGAAGGCGCGGGCGCGCCGCGGCGTCAGGCCTGGGGCGCGTCGGAGCGGAAGCGCGAACGCAGCGCCTCGATTTCCGGGTAGCCGATGAATTCCTGGAAGTCCGCCACCTTCATCATTTCCAGCGGCAGGCCGCGCAGGGACTTGCTGCGGCTCAAGGCGTCCAGGTTGGCTTTCAGCGCCTGGGCGACCGTCATCAGCGGCGCCAGCGGGAACATGACGCAGCCGGCCACCGACTCCAGTTCCTGGCGCGTCAGGTCGTACGGCCCGCCATGGTTCGCCGGAATGACCAGGGGCACGCCGCAGGCCTGGCGCAGCGCGCGCAGGTCGTCGATGCCGCGCAGCGCCCGGCCGATCGGCATGATCAGGTGCGCGCCCGCCGCCACGTAGGCCTTGGCGCGGGCGATGACGTCCTCCAGGCCCAGCGCGTCGGTGCGGGCGATCAGCGTCAGGTGCGGATTGCGGCGCGCGGCCAGCGCGGCCTGGATCTTGACGACCGCGTCGTCCATGCTTTCGAGCGGCAGGGGCGCGCCCAGCATGGGGCATTTCTTGGGCGAGAGCTGGTCTTCCATGAAGAGCGCCGCCGCGCCCGCGGCCTCGAACTCCTGCACCGTGCGCGTGACGTTGACGACGTCCCCGTAGCCGTTGTCGATGTCGGCGATGAGCGGCGCGGAGATCGCGCGGCAGATATTGCGCACCACCCCCAGGTTTTCCGACATCGTGTAGAGCTCGAGGTCGGGCTGGCCCAGCAGCGACGCGGAAATCGCGTACCCGCCGCTGGTGACCGCGTCGAACCCGGCCGACTCCACCAGCTTCGCCGTGAGCGCGTCGTACGCACAGGCCGTCCACACCGTTTGCTGGCCGGTCAGCCTCGCATGGAATTCCGAGAGTTCCATGAGTTCCCCTGTTTTTCGTGGTTATATAGTTCGATCGTATCTTGTAACGATACGACGATATTTATAGTAGACGGGGGAATTCCTTGCCGTCAAGGCGGGATGCACACGGCGGGCCGATGGAAAGGCCTTGTTCGGAAGGGCGGTCGCGCCGCTACGCCGCCACGCCGAACAGCCTGCCCACCAGGGTGGTCAGGCCGATGGCCAGGGTGCCCAGCAGCATCACGCGCGCCACGGAGCGTCCCACCGGCGCGCCGCCGGCACGCGCGGCGATCGCGCCCAGCAACCCCAGGCTGGCGACCGATGCGATTCCGAGGGTGACGATGATTTCCGGCGGCCGGGCCAGCATCGCCACCATCAGCGGCAGGGCCGCGCCCGCCGCGAACGACGCGGCGGAGGCGAGCGCGGCCTGCACCGGCCGCGCCCGGTTGTGCACGGAAATCCCCAGCTCGTCGCGCGCATGCGCGTCCAGCGCATTGTGGCGGGTCAGTTGCCGCGCGACCTGCGTCGCCAGCTCGCGCGGCAGGCCGCGGGCGACGTAGATGTCGGCCAGTTCCTGCAGTTCCTGCCTGGCGTTGCCCTTGAGGGACCGCATCTCCAGCCGGAGGTCGGCTTTTTCGGTATCGGCCTGGCTGTGGACCGAGACGTATTCGCCGGCCGCCATCGACAACGACCCCGCCACCAGCCCGGCCAGGCCGGCCGTGAGGATGGCCGCGTGGTCCGCCTGGGAGGCGGCGACGCCGGCGATGAGACTGGCGGTGGAAACGATGCCGTCGTTGGCGCCCAGCACGGCGGCGCGCAGCCAGCCGATGCGGAAGATGCGGTGATGCTGTCTTGCGGGCATTGCGGCGGTCCCGGGATTTCGGTATGCGAGAACATATCGCAAATTCCCCGCCTTGTGCGGCGCGAGCCGGGCAGGACGCCTAGCGGCATCGAGGACCGTTCGGCAGACTGGACGGATACCGAAGCGGTGCGGAAGGAATTCGGAGCCGACGGATTCGACGGGTTCGCCGGAAGCGAAGTATTCTTGCCGCGGACGCCGAGGGCGGGCGGCGCAGGCTGCATTCCGGCGCCGGGAAACGTCAATCCCGCGCCGGTGGTGCGCCTGTGCGGGAACTGGCGGGAAGCGGACGCCGATCGGCAATAGGCCATTCGACTTGCAGGATATACGGACATGAACGATCGGGACCTGGCCGCCTTGCCGGCGCATCGGCTGGCGCGGATGATCGCGCGGCGAGAGATTTCGCCCGTCGAGGTGGTGGACGCCTATCTCCGGAACATTGCCTCGCTCGATCCCAGGCTGCGGGCATTCGTGGAAGTCTACGAAAACGACGCCCGGCTGGCGGCCCGCGGCGCGGAAGCCGCCCTGCATGCGGGACACGCGGTCGGCCCCCTGCACGGCATGCCCATCGCGCTCAAGGACCTGGTGGAACTCGAAGGCCGCATCGTCACGGGCGGCAGCGAAGTCTGGAAGGCCCGCCGTGCCGCGCGCACCGCGACCCTGGCGCGCAATCTCGTCAGCCGCGGCATGATCGTCCTGGGCAAGACGCATACGGTCGAATTCGCCATGGGCGGCTGGGGAACGAATACGCTGCGCGGCACGCCATGGAATCCATGGGACATGCAATGCCGCCGCACGCCGGGAGGCTCCAGCAACGGATCCGGGGTCGCGGTGGCCGCGGGGCTCGCGCCCTGGGCCGTGGGGACCGATACCGGCGGCTCGGTGCGGCTGCCGGCCTCCTGGTGCGGCATCGCCGGCCTGAAAACCACGATCGGCCGCGTCAGCACATACGGCGTGCTGCCGCTCAGCCCCACCCTGGACACCCCCGGGCCGATGGCGCGCTGCGTCGAGGACGTCGCGCTGCTGTATGCGGCGATGCAAGGCCGCGACCCCCTGGATCCGCGGACGGCGGACATTCCGTATGTCGACCCGATGCCCGCATTGAAGCGCGGCGTCCGCGGCCTCCGGCTGGCGCGCATGCCGGGCCGCGAGCGCGAGCATGCGACGGGCGAAGTGCTCGACGCGTATGACGAATCGCTGCGTGTCCTGGAGACACTGGGCGCCGAGATCGTCGAGCCGGACCTGCCGTTCCGGTTCGAGGACGTGGCCATGTACAACCTGCGCATCATGGCCGCCGAGGGCTATGCGCTCTATCACGACCTGATCGACGACCCCCGGGCGCCGCTGGATCCCGATGTGCGGCCCCGCATCGCGGCGGGCAGGGACCTGAGCGCCCGGGCCTACATCGAGGCCCTGCAGCAGCGTGTCGCGATGAAGCAGCAGTTCGCCCTGGCCATGGAAGGGATCGATGCATTGCTCACGCCCACCACCCTGACCACGGCCCTGCCGTTGACCGAGGTCGACCAGACCAGGGCGCCGGCGCACTACACCCGTTTCGGCAACTTTCTCGACCTGAGCGCATTGGCGCTGCCCAACGGCATGACAACGCAAGGCTTGCCGACGTCGTTGCAGATCGTATGCAGAAGAGCCGCCGAAGACCTGGCGCTGCGGATCGGCTGGGCGTTCGAGGACGCGACCGACTGGCATACCCGCCGCCCCGCGTTGGCGGCCTGATCCGCGCGGGCCTGCGCGGTCACCAGGGCCAGTCGGTTTCCCCCGGCTTGGACCCGGGGGCGGCCATGGTTCGCCCGGCGATTTCCTCCAGCCGCGGAATGTCGTGCACGGTGATCCGCCCGTAATGGGCCGACAGCACGCCTTCCGCCACCATGGCGCCGAATTCCACATTGACGCGTTGCCGCGACGCCGCCGCCATGGCCGCCAGATCGTCCTGCGCGACGCGCAGCGACACTTCCAATCCCGCGCGGCAGGGGTGCCCGAAGGAATGCGCCAATTGCAGGACGACGCGGGCCAGCCGCTGGCGCAGCGACTTGTTGGAAACGTCTTCCAGTTGCTCGTAGAGCGAGACGAAGCGGCGACTGAGGCTGGCCGCCACCGAGATCAGCAGTTCGGGCCGGGCCAGCAGGAATTGCCGCATTTCGCTTCCGTCGAAGCACACCAGCGTCGAGTCCGTCCGGGTCCTGACATCGAAGAGATGGGGATGGTTGGCGAGAACCGCCGCAAGTCCGAACACCCGCCCGGCGGGCAGGTAGGGCAGGACATGATACCGACCGTCGGGCAACACCCGGCAGCATTCGACCGCGCCGCCGGCGATCGCGAAGAAACGGGTTTCCGGATAGCCGCGGCGATGCAGCAGCGCGCCGCGCGGATGTCGCTGCACCTGCGCCAGCGCCGCTAGCTGTTCGCGTGCCTCGTCGGGCCATTCCCCGATGACCTCGGATACCCGCAAGGCCGCCATGAGATCGAACGGCGCGGGCTTGGGATTGCGTTCCTTGCTATTCACGGAAGGCCCCGGCGAGGAAATAGTCACCTAGGTGACGGAGTATTGCGTAGACCATCGGGGGGGTCAATCGTATAGTCCTTTGCGTCGATGCGCGCATCGGATCGATACGCAAATCCATAAGCATAAATCGAGGAGACCCATGAGGACACGTTACGCCTTGCTGCTCATGTCGCTGGCCATGGCTTGCCTGCCGCCGGCCCATGCCCAGGACCCAGCGAAGTATCCGACCCGGCCCGTGCGCATGGTGGTTCCGTATCCCGCCGGAGGCTCGCTCGACATGGTGGCGCGCCTGATGGGCGAGAAACTCGCCGCCTCGCTGGGCCAGCCCTTCATCGTCGAGAACCGGGCCGGCGCGTCCACCATCATCGGCACCGATGCGGTCGTCAAGGCGGCGCCAGACGGCTATACGCTGCTGTGGGGCGCCGCGCCCATCGCGCTCAACGCCGCCATCGGCATGAAGCTGCCCTACGACGCCCGGCGCGACCTGGCGCCGATCAGCTTCGTGGCGTCCATGACGATGCTCTATCTCGTCAATCCGAAGTCGCACTACACGTCGATGAAGCAGGTCATCGACGAGGCCGGAAAAGATCAGTTCTTCTTCGCCTCCGCCGGGAAGGGCTCGATCGGGCATCTCATCAACGCCTACCTGAACCAGACGACGTCGAGCAAGTTCACGGTGGTGCCTTACCGGGGCTCGACGCAGGCGCTGCAGGACGTGCTGGCCGGGAACATCCCGTTCATGATCGACGGCTATATCCCGAGCGGGATCCACGTCAACACGGGCGAACTGAGGGCGCTGGCGGTGACCACGGAGAAAAGGTCGCCTCTGCTTCCGGACGTTCCCACGATGGCGGAATTGGGATATCCCGGCGCCACGGCGTCGGCCGATTTCGGACTGCTGGCTCCGAAGGGCACGCCGCCCGACATCGTGAGCAAGCTCAACCGCGCGGTGAAGGCAGCGCTCGATCTGCCGGAAGTCCGGGAGCGGCTGGTGAGCATGGGCTACGAAATCCATGCGTCCAGTCCCGAAGAGTACGCGCAGCACATCAAGTCCGAGACGGACCGGTGGACGAAGGTCGTGTCGGCCGCCGGCGGGGAATTCACTCGGTAAGGGCAGCATGCAATCCTCATCCATCATCGAAATCCGCAGTCCCATCGACGGGCGCATCGTCGAATCCATCCCGGCCGCGGGCGAGGCGGATATCCGGCAGGCCGTCGCGACCGCGGTCGGGGCCCAGCGCCGCTGGGCCGCCCTGGCGCCGGAAACGCGCAGCGGGATCCTCTGGAAGCTGGGCGATCTCGTGGAGCGGGACGCCTCCGATATCGCGCGGCTCGATACCGACAGCACCGGCAAAGTGCTGCGCGAAGCGGTGGCGGAAACCCGCCGGGGCGCCCGGCATGCGCGGTACTGGGCGGGCATGGCCGACAAACTGTACGGGCAGCAACTGGCCGATGTGCCGGGCCGGTTGTCGTACACCCGGAGAGAGCCGCTGGGCGCCTACGCCGTGATCCTGCCGTGGAACGCGCCGGCCCATTCCTTCATGGCCCGGTCGATGCCCCCGCTGGCATGCGGCAATGCGGTGATCGTCAAGCCGTCCGAGCTGTCGCCGCTCTCGGCGCTGCGCCTGGCGCAACTGGCCGAAGAGGCCGGCGTGCCCGCCGGGGTGCTGCAGGTGGTGGTCGGCGCGGGCGAGGTGGGCGCCGCGCTCGCGTCGCATCCCGACATCCGCGGCATATCCTTCACCGGCTCGCCCCAGACGGGCCGGCGGATCCTCGCGGCCGCCGCCGACACGTTCAAGAAGGTCACGCTGGAACTCGGGGGAAAGTCTCCGATCCTGGTGTTTCCGGACGCCGATCTCGACTCCGCCGCGCGCGCCGTGGTCATGGGAATCGTCACCAACGCCGGGCAGATCTGCGCGGCGAGCAGCAGGCTGATGGTGCAGCGGGACATCGCGGACGATTTCATCGCCCGGATACGGGACAAGATCGACCGGGTGATCGTGGGGGATCCGCGCGACGAGCGCACCCAGATCGGTCCGATCGTGTGCCAGCGCCAGTACGAGCGGGTGCTCGACCTGATCCGGCACGGGGTCGAAGAGGGCGCCGACGTGGTGCTCGGCGGCGGGCGGCCTCCCGCCCTGGAGCACAGCGCCGGTCTTTACGTGGCGCCCACCGTCCTGGATGCCGGCGAACGCGATCTGTCCGTGGTCAGGGAAGAAATCTTCGGGCCGGTGCTGACCGTGTCCCGCTTCGCCGACGAGCAGGACGCCGTCCGCATGGCCAACGACACGAGATACGGCCTGGCCGCCTATGTATGGACGCGCGACGCGGGTCGCCTCATCCGCATGGCCGACGCCATCGAGGCCGGGGTGGTGCATGGCAACACCACGCTCGTCATGGACTCGGGCCTTCCGTTCGGAGGCTTCAAGGACAGCGGGCTGGGCGGCGCCTTCGGCGCCGACGCCATCGACGGCTGCACGCAGACCAAGCGCGTGACCCTGCGCATCGCGCAGGAGCCCTTGCCCGAGCAGTGGGCCGGCGTCTGACCGGCCTCGATTTCCCCGCTTACATGAAAGGTATGCCATGGCACTCAGACCCCAACGACTTCGCCCCCTGGAGCTGGTGGCTTTCCAGGACCGGTACAAGCACATAGGCGTGGAGCCGCGCATGCCGAACTTCGCGGCGTGGATCCACGGCGTCGACCTGGCGCGGCCGCTGTCCGAGGCGGTCAGGCAGGAGTTGCGCCAGGCGCTGTGGGATTTCGAGGTGCTCTTTTTCCATCCGCAGGAGATCACTTCGGAACAGCACCTGGCCCTGGCCGAAGTCTTCGGCCCGCTCGGTTCCGGCGCATTCTGGGACCAGGGAGACGGCAAGGCGGAACTGGAGATCCTGGCGTTCGACGAAGAGCATCCCCCCTTCGTGGACGCCTGGCATACCGATCTGGTGTTCAAGAAGCAGCCGCCCGCCGGGTCGGTGATACAGATCACCGAAATCCCTCCCGGCGGCGGGAACACCTGCTGGGTCAGCACCACCAAGGCATACGACGCCTTGTCCCCCGGGTTGCAGGCGTACTTCGGAACGCTGTCGACCGAGAACACCTGGGAGATCACCGGCTATCGGGAATACCTGGCCGAGAAGGGGTGGGACGTCCTGGTGCAGGCGCTGCGGGACTACCCGCCGCAAAGCCACCCCCTGGTCCTGACCCATCCGGTTTCCGGCAAGAAGTCCCTGTACTTCAACAAAGAGACGGCCCGGCGCATCGAGAATGTCGACATACGCGAAAGCAAGGGAATGCTGGAATTCGTCGCGGCCTGGGTGCAGCGGCCCGAGTTCATGATCCACCACCGCTGGGAAGCGCACGGCATCGCGATCTGGGACAACCGGACGACCCAGCACTACGCCTGCGCGGACTACTGGCCGTACCGGCGCGTGAACCAGCGCACGACATTCTCGGGCCCGCTGACGGCGCAAGCGCCCGCCGTCGCCAGCCGTCGTGACGCAGCCCCCGCACCCGCCCTGGCGCAATGGAAATGACGATGTTTCTCGACGAGCGGATCTACACCGTCCATATGGGCAAGGTGCCTCTGTTCCTCAAGCAGTACCAGGAAGAGGCGCTGGAAGTGCAGCAGCGCATCCTGGGAAGGATGGTCGGGTATTACTACACCGAATTCGGGCCCCTCAACCAGATCGTCCACATGTGGGCCTACGAAAGCCTCGAAGACCGCCTCCGCAGGCGCGCGGCGCTGGCCGCGTCGCCGGAATGGCAGGCTTACGCCAGGAAGATGCAGCCGCTGGTGGCGCACGTGGAGAACAAGCTGCTGATGCCGGCGCCGTTCTTCAAGGCGCCGTTCGAGGAGTATGCGCAGAGCCGGCTGGCCATGCCCTAGGGCTCGTCCCCGGGGCGCTCGCGCCGCGCACCCCATCCACCGTCGGCATCGCGGACGGGCGCGCTTCGGCGCCGCCGCCCGCCTTGCCCATTCATTCCGTCCGACATCATGATGAAAACCGCCGAACCGCCTGGCCCGTTGTCCGGGCTGAGAATCCTCGACCTGTCCACCGTCATCGCGGGGCCGTTGGCTTCGACCCTGCTGGCGGACCTGGGCGCGCAAGTCCTCAAGGTGGAAAAGCCCGGCGAGGGCGATCCGCTGCGCGGCCTGCCTCCTTACAAGAACGGCGCCGCCCTGTGGTGGAAGGTGACGAACCGGAACAAGAAGGGGATCTCGCTGGATTTGCGCACGGAGGAAGGGCGGGAGATCCTCGGGCAACTGATAGGGGAATTCGATGTCCTCGTCGAGAATTTCCGGCCCGGCACGCTGGACCGCTGGGGCATCACGAAGGAATGGCTGCACGCTATCAATCCGGCGCTGATCATCCTGCGGGTGACGGGGTTCGGCCAGTCGGGACCCTACCGCAACCGGCCTGGATTCGCCCGGGTCTTCGAAGCGATGAGCGGTTTCACGAATCTGTGCGGGGAAGCGGAGCGGCCCCCGGTGCACGTGGGATTCCCGGTCGCCGATTCCATCGGCGGGCTGTTCGGGGCCATCGGCATCCTGAGCGCGCTCGCGTGGCGGCACCGGAATCCGGCCGGCTCGGGCCTGGAAATCGATTGTTCGATGCTCGAGGCGATGTTCCGCATCCTCGATTTCCTGCCGATCGAATACGACCAGCTCGGGATCGTCAGGCAGCGTTCGGGCAATGCCAGCCAGTACGCCTCGCCCGGCAATGTCTATCGGACGGCCGACGGCAAATGGGCGTCCATCGCCGCCTCGACCCAGAGCATTTTCGAAAGGCTTTGCCGCGCGCTCGGCATCGAGGCGTCCATAAAGGACGGGCGGTTCCTCACCAACGCGCTGCGGGTGGAGAACAGGAGCGAGCTGGATGCGCTCATTGGCCAGAGCATCGGCAGGTTGTCGCTCGAGGCGCTGCGCCGCACGCTCGATGCCCACCAGGTCGGCTTCAGCCCGATCTACGGCATCGACGACATCTTCAACGACGAGCACTATGCCGCGCGCGAGGCCATCGTCAAGGTCGAGGATGCCGAGCTGGGAGAGGTGCGCATGCAGGGCGTCGTGCCCCGCTTTTGCGGACTGGCGTGCGCGGTCGGCGCCACCGGTCCCGGAATGGGAGAACACAACGAGGAAATCTACGCGGGCCTGGGCATCGACCCGTCGCGGATGGATGCCCTGCGCGGGAAGGGGGTCATTTGAATACCGCCGTCGCCATCGGGAAATCGGCGTTGCGGCGGGCCGCCGGCCGTTTCGTGACGGGCGTGGGCATCGTCACCGCCCCCGACGAAGACGGCGCGCCCAAGGGGGCGACGGTCAACGCGATTACCTGCCTTTCCCTCGATCCCCCCTTGTACCTGGCATGCCTGTCCAACACGTCGAGCACGCTGGGCGCGATTCTCCGGACCCGGGTCTTCGGCGTCAATATCCTGTCGCACGGCCAACGCGAGCAGGCCATGCTGTTCGCCTCGAAGCACCCGGACAAATTCGGCGGGATCGCCTTCGAGACGGGGCTCCTGGGCGCACCCCTGCTCACGTCGGCCGTGGCCTCGTTCGAATGCGAGGTCGAACATACCTATGCGGGCGGCGACCACACGATCGTCGTGGGACGCGTGCGCAACCTGCGGGAATGCGGCGATGATGTCCCGCTCGTCATGCGCTCGGGGCAGTTCGTCGGCATCGCCGGGGACATCGCATGAAGGCGGTGCGCCGGGCTTCGTGAGCGCGCGGGAAGATGCGCCGCTTCAATATCCGGTCGCTGGACCTGAACCTGCTCTCGGTGTTCGAAATCCTGTGGGACACGCGCAGCGTCAGCCGGGCCAGTTCGCGGCTGGCGCTGACGCAGTCGGCCGTCAGCCATGCGCTGAAGCGCCTGCGGGAGCGGCTCGACGATCCGCTCTTCGTGCCGACTCCCAGGGGCCTGGTCCCCACGCCGCGCGCGGCCGAACTGATCGTCCCGGTTCGAGAGGCGCTCAACCTGATCTCCGGCGCCCTGGTGCGGCAAACCGCCTTCGACCCCGCGGCCAGCACGGCCGAATACCGGATCGCCGCCACGGATCTCGTGGAGTGCTGGTTCATTCCCATGCTGCTCGGGCTCGTGCACCGGGACAGCCCGGGAACCCGGGTCCGGAGCGTTTCCCTGCCGGAGACGGATGCGATCGCCCGTCAACTCGAGACGGAAGGCGCGGAGCTGGCCCTGGTCCAGGATCGACTGACCACCGCCAATATCCGTTGCGACCCGTTGGGCGAATTCGGCCTGGTGACGATGATGCGCCGGCCCGAGGGACCGCCCGGTCCCGGGCTGCCGCTCGACATCTTCCTGAAGCGTCCCCACGTGGCTTTCGACAGGAGGAACCAGCCCGGGGGCGGGCGGGTCGACGCCAGGCTCAAGGAGATGGGCCTGCGGCGCCGCATCGGGGCCGAGGTCCAGACCCTGCACGCCATGATGGCGACGGCGCAGCGCACCGGCTGCCTGTGCACGCTGCCGTCGTTCATGGCGCCGTATGCCTCCGCGTTCGGGCTGGGCGTGTACGAGCTGCCTTTCCCGCTGAGCCCGGTGCCGCTGTTCGTCGCATGGCACGTCCGGCATGACCGCGATCCGGCCATGGCCTGGCTGCTCGAGCGGGCGCGGGAAGCGGTGTCGGGCGCCATGGCGATGGAGGCGTAGGCCGGCCTATCGCCGCAGCAAGGGCATGACATGCCGGCCGAATATCTCCGCCTCGTCCGCGTGCGGGTAGCCGGACAGGCAGAAGCCCGAGCAGCCGGCGTCGATGAATTCCTGGAGCTGGGCCGCCACCTGCCGGGGCGTACCGACCACGGCGGTGCCGGCCCCCGCCCGGACGTCGGAGATTCCGCTCCAGAGGTGGTCGGTCAGCTTGTTGCCCGCCACGGCGGCCAGTTCCCTCTGCCGGACATTGGCCGCCGAATCGAAGCCGGCCCTGCGCTGCGCCATCCTGGCCTTGTTGGCCTGCGCGTCGGCGACCAGTCGTTCCGCGTGGGCCCATGCCTCGGCCTCGCTTTCCCGGCAGATGATCTGCAGCCGCATGGCGAATCTCAGTTCATCGGTCCGGTCGTGCCTGGCGGCACGCTCGCGCAATTCCTTGACCTGTTCGGCGATACGCGCCGGATAATCGCCCCAGAACAGATGGGTGGACGAATACCGGGCGGAAATCTCGGCGGCCATTTCCGAACCGCCCCCGAGAAAGAACGGCGGATACGGCTTTTGCGTGGCCTTGGGATTGATCGTCGGCTCATGCACGTGGTAGTACTTGCCCTCGAAGGTCACCTGCTCTTCGGAGACCAGGCGCCTGAGCATCCGGATTTCCTCTTCCATCTGCTCGTAGCGCTGCTCCTTGGAAGGGATCTGTCCTTCGGCACGGGCGTCCGCGGCGCTCATGCCCGCGATCAGGTTGATATAGATGCGCCCGCCGCCGGATATCTGGTCGAACGTGCCCACCATCTTGGCGAGCTGCACCGGATGGATATACCCGGGCTTCAAGGCGACGAGGAATTTTAGGGTCTCGGTCTTGGCGGCAAGGTAGGACGCCGTGACCCAGGCCTCCCAGCATATCTCGGTGGTCGGCACCAGCACGTAGTCGAATCCCGCCTTCTCGGCCGAACGCGCGACGCGCGTGAAGTGCTCCATCGAGCTGGGAATGGACTTCGACGCATCGCCGAATGCGCTGGTGTCGCCGTTGGTGGGGATGAACCATCCCATCTGCAAGGGTGCTTTGTGCCTCATGGTGCTTCCGTGCGGATTGCCTGTGGGTAGCTTAGGCGGCAGGGAAGGCTTTTGGAACTGAAGAGGGTGCGGCGGAGGTATGCAGGAAATTAATAGCGGCCGCTGCCGCTTGAGATCGGTGTGGGGCGGCGCAAGCTTTGGCCGGAGTGTCCGGGCTGCGCCGCCCAAGATGCGCTTCGCTCGGGCCGATCGGATCTTTGACCTTGCGTCGTTATCTTTCCGGCCCGCGGGGCCGTCCGCCCCGATCGCATGGCCGGCCAACCAGGTCCCGACCCCTGACCGGATGCCTGATCGTAGTTCTGTAAGATAGAACAATTGCATTATTTTTAGAATACCCGTAATCTGCCATGGCAGATGCGCGGCGGACAGGGCGGCGCCAAGGAGAAATCGAATGCATGGCCGTTGGCCCGACAATGCGCAGTGCGTCGTCACGTTGACAGTGGATTTCGACGGGACATCGAAGGAGACCGGGCTGGGGCAGATGCCGCTCGGCAAGTTCTCGCACGGCCGGTATTCGGCCAGGCGGGGCGTTCCCCGCTACCTGGGTTTGTTCAAGAAGCATCGGGTCCCCGCCACGTTTTTCGTGCCCGGCTTCGACGCGGAGCAGACGCCCGATGTCGTCCGCGCGATCAGCGACGCGGGCCACGACGTCGGGGCGCACGGCTACCTGCACGAATCGTTCTCGGTGGGCGACCAGGAGCCCATCCTGTTGCGCAAGACGCACCGGATCCTCACCGAGGTGCTGGGCCGGCCTCCCGTCGGGTGGCGCACGCCGGGCGGCGGCAAGTCGCTGCTGACGCTGCGCACGCTGAAGGAACTGAACTACATCTACGATTCCAGCGAGAAGGACAATGACTTGCCCTTCTTCCCGGAAGTGGACGGCGAAGTCCTCATGGACTTCATCAATCTGCCGGATAACACCAGCAGCCTGGACGATTTCCCCTTCTACCGCGTCAGCTACACCCCGCCTTCCGAAGTCCTTGCCCACTGGAAGCAGGAATTCGATGCGACCTACAAGGAAGGCGGCCTGTTCGACCTCATCGTCCATCCGCGCACCGGCTTCGGCTCCGGCTCGCCCACACGGGCGGGCGTCGTCGACCAACTGATCGACTACATCAAGACATTTCCCGGGATCGTATTTTTCCGGATGGATGAGCTCGCCCGGTGGTGCATCGCCAATCCGCATCTCTGGGAGAAGGGCAGCCCGAAACGATCGGCCTTGCGGTAAGTCCTGGACGATCGTTCCCCGGTCCCGCCGTCCTCCATTCATTACCGGTATCCGTCATGACAACCTTCACTCTTTCCGTCAACCTGCATGGCTGCTCGGTCGAGTTGCGCGAGCGCGAAGCCCCCGAGCTGCTGGGGCGCTATTCCTACGGCAAGTACCTGTACTTCGGCATCGAGCGCATCCTGGCCCTGCTGGACCGGCATACCGTCAAGGCCACGTTCTTCGTGCCCGGTTTCGAAGCGGTGTCGGATCCCGGCCTGATCCGCGAAGTGGCCGCGGCCGGGCATGAAATCGCCGCGCATGGCTACCTGCTGGAAGACCATTCGCAATTGGGCGAGCGCGAGCCCGAGCTGCTGGCGCGGGCTCATGACGCCTTGTGCCGGGCCACGGGCCAGGCGCCGCAAGGGTGGCGCGCGCCGGACGGCATGCTGTCGCGGCAGACCATGCGCCATCTCGCTGCGCTCGGCTACATGTACGACAGTTCGTTCCAGGACGATGATCATCCGTATCGCCATGCCGCGGAAGAAGGCGGGCTGGTCGAGGTGCCGCAGAACGAGATGCTGATCGACGCCACGCTCTTCAATGCCCGGCAGACGCACGATCGCGTCCTGAAGAACTGGACCGAGGAGTTCGCCGGCCTGCAGTCCGAAGGCTGCTACGGCTGCATGACGCTGCATCCCCGGCCGGACTACGGCGTCGGCCGGCCCAGCCGGATCGAGTTGCTGGACACTTTCCTGCGACACATCCGTCGCGCTCATCCCGAGGTCGGATTCGCGACTTGCCTCGAGGTTGCACGTGCCGCGGCAGCGTAGCCGCGCACGCATCACACTGGAGAAAAGCAGATGAATACAAGGATCGCAAGATTGCTGCTGGGCCTGATGGGCTGCCTGGGAATGGCGCCCGCCGCCTGGTCGGAAACGTCATGGCCGGAGAAGCCGGTTACGCTGGTCGTTCCCTACGGGGCGGGCGGCAGTACGGACGTGTTCGCCCGTGTCATGGCGACCGAACTGCAGAAGCGGCTGGGCCAGCCCGTGATCGTGGCCAACCACCCCGGCGCGTTCGGCACGATCGGCCCGACGTACGTGAGCAAGCAGAAGCCCGACGGCTACACCGTAGGGCTGGTGAGCGATACGACCCTGATCCTTTCCCCCATGCTGGTCAAGGCGACGCTGTCCATCGACGATTTCGAGTACACCTCGGCGATCTATGCGCCGCGGTTCGGGATCGCGGTCCGCGCGGATTCGCCGTTCCAGTCCATGAAAGACGCCGTGGCCGCCGCCAAGGAACAGGGGCGTCCCGTCTTCTTCGGGTCGCCGGGCTCGTTCAACAGCCTGTTGATGTTCAACCTGAACCGTGTCTCCGGAGCCGAGTTCCAGGAAGTTCCGTACAAGTCGGGCGCGGACGTGACGACGGCGCTGCTGGGCGGCCAGGTCCAGCTCGCGATCCAGAATCCCTCCGATATCCTGCCGCAGGCGGAAACGGGGAAAATGCGCCTGCTGGCGTCGGCGGGCGAGAAGCGCTGGCCGCAGCAGCCGTCGGTTCCGACGCTGCGCGAGATGGGGTATCCGGTGAGCGCCGATACCACGACGGCCATCGGGCTGCCCAAGGGTACGCCGCAGGCGGTGGTCGACAAGCTCGATGAGGCGGTCCGTGTCATTCGTGCCGATCCGGCTTTCCAGTCCAAGCTGAACGACCTGGGCTTCGACATGGGCGACGGCACACGCCAGGATTACGTCGCCAAGTTGCGCGGCAAGGTCGACTTCTGGAAAGAAGCCGTGGCCCGCGCCGGGCTGGGACAGAAGAAATAGCGGCCGCGCGGCCGCCACACCCACGGGAAGCCAATACCATGAACCTGCCGCACGATGCCCGGGACTCCACGGTCGACGAGAAAGAGGCCAACGCCCGGGACCTCTACGATTACGGCGCGGGATCGGTGTTCGCCTGCAAGGCCGACCCGCGCTTCGCCTATTGCACCTATGTGCCGCGCCCGGCCGGTGGTCCCCGGCGGCCGCTGCCGCTGGCCGTCGTGGTCCACGGCACCTACCGCACGTTCATGGAACTGCGCAACGCCTACGCGGAGTTCTGCAAGTGGAACCATTGCGCGGTGCTCTGCCCGCTGTTCCCGATCGGCGTGCTCGGCGACGGCAATCGCGACGGCTACAAGGATATGGCCGAGGGCGACATCCGCTATGACCGGGTGTTGCTTGCGATGGTGGATGAACTGGCGGCCAAGCTGGGCTGCGATTTCAGGCAGTTCGCCCTGGCCGGGTATTCGGGCGGCGGCCAGTTCGTCAACAAGTTCGCGCTGTTGCATCCGCAGCGGCTCTGGGCGGCGTCCATCGGGGCCCCCGGCGTCGTGACCCGGCTGGACCCCGATACGGAGTGGTGGGTGGGCACCCGCGGCATGCAGGAACGCTTCGGCATCGAGCCGGACCTGCCGGCCCTGCGCAAGGTTCCGGTGCACTTGGTGGTCGGCAAGGCCGACCTCGAAACATGGGAAATCACGTTCAAGCCCGGCCATCGCCGCTACATGCCGGGCGCCAACGACGCCGGCGCGACCCGGGTCGACCGCATACGGAGCCTGAAGGCGTCGTTCGAGAAGGCCGGTATCGAGGTCCAGCTCGATATCGTGCCCAATCTGGCGCACGACGGCCTGAAGGTCGTGGGCGTCGTGCAGGAATTCCTGGCGAAGGTCCTGGCGGCGCGCATCCCGGGCTGACGGCCCGCCGCCCCGGCTTCGCCGCGCGCGGCGAGCCATGGTACAGAAGGTGAAGGATATCAATGAGTCAAACCCAACCCGCGGTTCTGGTCAGTGAGGTCGGCCCGCGAGACGGCCTGCAGAGCGTCCGGCTGGCCATGCCGACCGAGGCGAAGCGGCGCTGGATCACGGCGTTGGCGGCTGCCGGCCTGCGAGAGATCGAAATCGGGTCTTTCGTTCCGCCGAAGCTGCTGCCGCAGATGGCCGATACCGGCGACGTGGCGGCCCATGCCTTGTCCATCGGTGGGCTGCAGGTCGCCGCGCTGGCGCCGAACCTGCGCGGCGCGCACGCCGCCTTCGACGCCGGCGTCCACAAGCTGACCCTTCCGGTGTCGGTCACCGAAGCGCATTCGCTGGCCAATGTGCGCAAAACCACGAGCGAGATGCGGCACGAGGTCCGGCGCGCGGTCGCCTTGCGCGACGAGCGCTTTCCGGGCATCCGCATCGAGGCCGGGTTGTCGGTGGCCTTCGGCTGCGCCATCGCCGGGAACGTGAGCGACGACGATACCATCCGCATGGCGCTGGCCATGGCCGAATGCGGCGTCGACGAAGTCGGCCTGTCGGATACCAGCGGCCATGCGCAGCCGAACCAGGTGCGGCGGCTGTTCCGGCGGCTGCGCGGCGAACTGGGCGACAAGGCCGGCGGCGCGCATTTCCACAATACCCGCGGCCAGGGCCTGGCAAACGTGGTGGCGGCGCTGGACGCGGGCGTGACCACCTTCGACGCGAGCCAGGGCGGGCTGGGCGGATGTCCCTACGCGCCCGGCGCCACGGGCAATATCGTGACCGAAGACCTGGTCTATCTGCTCGAGGCCATGGGATTGGACACCGGCATCGATCTCGATGCGCTGACCCGGGCCCGCGCGGTCCTGCGCGAGGCGCTGCCCGGCGAGAACCTGTACGGTCACGTGCCGGATGCCGGATTGCCCAAGGGTTTCCGCTACGCGGACGGACGCACGCCGCGTCCGCCGCAGGCAACGGGAGCGGCGCGATGAAGGGAAAATCATCTTCCCGCATGCTGCCCTACAGCGGCCTGCGCGTCGTCGAGATGACGCACATGGTCATGGGCCCGACCTGCGGCATGGTGCTGGCCGACCTGGGCGCGGACGTGGTCAAGGTCGAGCCCACGCACGGGGATGCCACACGGGCGCTGGGCGGTTCCGGCGCGGGCTTCTTCGGCACGTTCAACCGCAATAAGCGCAGCCTGGCGGTGGATATCAAGGATCCGCGCGGCCTCGAGATCGTCCTGAAGCTGGCCGGGCGTTCAGACGTGTTCGGCGAGAATTTCAAGAGCGGCGCGATGGACCGCCTGGGCCTGGGCTATGCCGAGCTGTCGCGGCGCAACCCCCGGCTGGTCTACGTGTCGCACAAGGGGTTCCTGCCCGGGCCGTACGAACATCGCACCGCCCTGGACGAGGTCGTGCAGATGATGGGCGGGCTGGCCTACATGACAGGCCCGGAAGGAAAGCCATTGCGCGCGGGCACTAGCGTCAACGACATCATGGGCGGCATGTTCGGCGCGATCGGCGCCATGGCGGCGCTGGCCGAGCGCGATCGGACGGGGCGAGGGCAGCACGTGCAGAGCGCGCTGTTCGAGAACAACGTACTCCTGGTGGCGCAGCACATGATGCAGTACGCGGTCACGGGCAAGGCGGCGGCGCCCATGCCCGACCGCATTTCCGCCTGGGCCGTGTACGACGTCTTCCCGGCCAGCGACGGCGGACAGATCTTCCTGGCCGTCGTTTCCGATACCCAGTGGTCTCTGTTCTGCGACGCGTTCGGGCTGGACGAACTGAAGGCCGACCCTCGCCTGCTGAGCAATCATCTGCGCGTGCAGGCGCGCCAGTGGCTGATCCCGCTGCTGCGCGAGCGCATGGCGCGTTTCAGCGTTGACGAAATCGCGGCGATCTTCGAACGGTATAGCCTGCCCTATGCGCCCATTGCGCGTCCGGAGCAGCTGTTCGACGATCCGCACTTGCGGGCCACCGGCGGCCTGGCGGAAGTGACGATTCCCGCGGACGGCAGCCGTGCCGGCGCGCCGGTCCGGACCGCGACTCCGCTGCTGCCGCTGGCGATGGACGGAGAGCGGCTGCCGCTGCGCTGCGGGCCGCCGGGCCTCGGCCAGGATACGCTGTCGCTGCTGGCCGAACTGGGCTACACCCCGGAGCAGCAGGCTGCCTTGCTGGAGGACCGCATCGTGGCGGGCCCGGGGCCTGTCGCCGGAGCCGATGTCCCGGTGCCCCCGGCATAAGCCCGGTATCCCCGGCATAAAATCTGCGGCAACGACCTGTTCAAGGATTCTGCCATGCCGCGCAAACCCCAGACCCCATCCCTGGCGGACGAGATCGCCGCGCGGGATGGGGTGGCCGCCGTCGACAGGGCCTTGTCGCTGCTGGCGGTATTCCGCCCGGGCGACGAGGCGCTCACCCTCGCCGCGCTGGCCGAACGTACGCGGCTCTACAAGAGCACGGTCCTGAGGCTGCTGGCCTCCCTGGTGAACATGCGCTTCGTCCAGCGCCTGGATGACGGCCGGTATGCCCTGGGTCCCGAGATCGCCAGGCTGCATGGGATCTACGCGTCTTCCTTTTCGGTCGAGCGCGTGGTCATGCCCGTGCTGCGGGATCTGGTGGATATCACCCAGGAGAGTGCCGCCTATCACGTGATACAGGGAGACATGCGTCTTTGCCAGTATCGCGTGAATTCACCCCTAGCCGTGCGCGACCACACCCGGGCCGGAGACCTGTTGCCGCTGCGGACCGGCGCGGGCGGCCGGATCCTGACCGCGTTCAGCGGCATTCCCGCCGATGCCGGCGCGGCGGACCGGCGTCTCCTGGCGCGGATCAAGCGGGTAGGCCACTACGCGGCGATCGGCGACAGGGATCCGGAAATCGCCGGGATTTCGGCGCCGGTATTCCACGCCGACGGGCGGATCGCCGCGGCGCTCACGCTCACCATGCCCGCGCACCGCTTCGACATGGGCTACGTGCAGCCGGTTGCGGAAGCAGCCAGGAAACTCAGCGGCCTGGTTTGATGCGCCAGGGGCGACGCCCAGGCCGGAGCCTGTCTTCGGAAACCCGCCCGAGACAATTCCACCGTTTCGCGGCCGGAAGTCTGCGGTGTCGCGGCCGGGAGATGCGCATAAGCTTGGCGCGACGGACATTGACCGGCCTGCGCGGCAGGGGGGCCGATGCTCTATCCTATGGCCACGCAAGGATGCGTGGGGTGGCCACCATCATTCACCAAGGAGAACTCATGACCCTTACCTCGACCCGGACGCTCGCCGCGGCCAACGTGCCCTCGTGGCTGCGCGGACAATCCGTGGCCACCAAGGTACTGGCCGTTCTGCTGGGCACGCTGGTGCTCGCCGCCTCGTCCCACGTCAGCGTGCCGATGGTGCCCGTGCCGATGTCCATGCAGACGCTGGCGGTGACACTGGTCGGGGCATTGTATGGCTGGCGCCTGGGAGGGCTCACGATTCTCGTCTGGCTGGCCCTGGGGGCGCTCGGCCTTCCGGTCTTTGCCGGCGGCACGGGAGGCTACGCCCGCTTCCTGGGGCCGACCGGGGGGTATCTGTTCGCGTTTCCCATTGCCGGAGCGCTTACCGGCTGGCTCGTCGAGCACGGCTGGAACGGCCGCCGGTTTCCCCTTGCCCTTGCCGCCATGTTGCTTGGCAATGCCTTGTGCCTGCTGGTGGGCGCGGCATGGCTGGCGTCGATGGTCGGCATGCAGAAAGCGGTCGCCGTGGGCGTCATGCCTTTCGTCCCCGGCGCCCTGCTCAAGTCCGTGCTGGGGGCGGCGCTGCTCAAGGTTGTCGACGGATTTTCCGGCAAAGGGCAAGATGCGGGCTGAGCCGTGCGCTGGCGCAACTGCGCCGGCGTTTATCCGCAACCGACACCGGAAGTCTTTCCCGTTCCCGCAAATGAAATCATGGCAAATATCGCGCTATTCGTGATCTTCGTCGCGCTGGCCGTTTATGCGCAGAACGTGACGGGGTTTGCGCTGGCGCTGGTGCTGCTTGGCCTCGTGGGGGCAACGGACCTGTTCCCGTTGCCGGATGCCGTCAACGCAGTGTCCGTCATTGTGCTGCTCAATGCCGCGCTGTTCCTGTACAAGCGCCGGGCCCTGCGGCTGGAGCGGCTGTTGTGGCCGGTGCTGCCCGCCAGCCTGGCGGGCACCGTCCTGGGTGTCATGGCGCTGGCCTGGATCATGGGAAATGCCTATGAGGCGCTTCGCTTGTTGCTCGGACTGAGCATCGTGTACTGCGCATGGATGCTGTGGCGGCGTGCGGCGCCCCTTGCCACGCCATCGACGCCTGCCTCCTTCCTGTCCATCGGCTTGCTTTCCGGTTTGATGGGCGGTCTTTTCTCCGCGGGCGGCCCGCCCCTGGTGTACCAGGTCTATCGCCAGCCCTGGACCTCGTCGCGGATACGGGAATCCCTGGTTTTCCTGAACGGCGCCGGGGCCCTGCTGCGGCTCGTGGTCGCCATGCCGACGGTCGGCTTCAACCAGCAGTCCTTGAAGCTGTCGGCTATCGCCGTGCCCGTCGTCCTGCTGGTGACGACGCTGACGGCGCGCAGAGCGCCGCCCCTGCCGCCGAGGGTGCTCAAGCTGCTCGTGTGCGGATTGCTGGCCGGCACCGGCGTCACGATGATCTACGCGGCGGTTTCCGTTCTGGTGCCGGTATGACGGCCGACTACCAGCGGTAAGGGGCGGAGCGCCCGCGATCAGGCCCTGGATTACCAGCTTCTCAATCGCCTCCACCGGCGCGTATGGTACAGGTACGTCAGCCGTTTTCCGCTGGACCGCCTATCGGGAAATTGCCTTGACGATCTGATCGGTATTGAAGCGCATCAGCTTCTCATACGTAGGCACGGGCCCATTCGATTCCGACAACGCTTCAGGGTACAGTTCGCCCCCCGGATTTGCCCCGGTCGCCTGCGCGATCTGCCTGACCAACCTGGGATCGTTCGAATTCTCGATGAAGTAGACGGTGACCTGATCGGCCTTGATCTGGTCGATAAGCTTCGCAACATCGGCGGCCGAGGCCTCGGTTTCCGTCGAAAGCCCCTGGGGAGCGAGAAACTGCACCCCATACTCCTTCCCGTAGTAGCCCAAAGCGTCGTGGCTGGTCAGCACCTTGCGCTGGTCTGCGGGGACGGCGCCAATCTCGGCGCGGATCGACGCATCGAGCGCCTGCAGGCGTTTGCGGTAGGCCGCGGCATTCTGGCGGAAGGCGGTGGCGTCTTCGGGGTCCGCTTTGGCAAGGGCCCGCTCGATGTTGTCGACCCAGACCAGCACATTGGGAATGCTGTTCCAAACATGGGGATCCGTAAGCGTCCTGCCGTCTTCCTCGAACGTGTGCGTCTGAATACCATTGGAGACGACGACGGGCGGAACCTTCGCGCCCGCCGCCTTCGCCAATCGCTGGAACCACGTTTCCAGGCCCTCGCCGCTGATGAAGGTGACTGCCGCCCGGCCGACGGCCATTGCATCGGCGGGCGAGGGCTCGAAGTCGTGAGGATCGCCATTGGGCGCCACCAGGCTCTTGACGGACACGTGGTCGCCGCCAACGTTCCTGACGACGTCGGCCAGGATGGTGAAGCTGGCCACCACATCAATCGTCTTGGCGGACGCCGGGCTCGTTATGGCAAAGCAGCACATGGCGCTGCCCGCGGCGAGGCGCAACAGGGTCTTGAAATTCATATGGAGCTCCCTTGGATTCAGCCCACCAGGTGTGGACGCTTGAGCCGCCGCCGGAGAATGCCCGAGGGAGCACAAACGAGCGACAGAAGATAGATGACGGTTGCCACAAGAATGATCGTGGGTCCCGACGCGAAGTGCAGGTGATACGAGAACAACAGCCCGAGAAAGCCCGAGAAGGCGGCGACGCAGGCCGCAATGATGGCCATGGCAAGTAGCGTGCGTCCCCAGAGCTGCGCGACCGCGGCCGGCAGCATCATCATGCCGACCGACATCAGCGTTCCCAGTGTCTGAAATCCAGCCACGAGATTGATGACCAAGAGGAACAGGAAAAGCAGGTGATAAAGCGCCCCGCGTCCCCTGACCGAACGCAGGAACGACGGATCGAAACACTCCGCGACCAATGGGCGGTAGATCAGGGCCAGCGTGATCAGCGTGAATGACGTGATGGCGCCGACCATGAAAATGGCATCATGGTCGATGGATAGAATCGTGCCGAACAACACATGCAACAGGTCGATATTCGATCCTCGCAGCGATACGATCAGCACCCCCAGCGCCAGGGAGGCAAGATAGAAACTTGCGAAGCTGGCGTCTTCCTTCAGCACGGTTCCGCGACTGACCATGCCGGACAGCAGCGCTACGCTGAGTCCGGCAATGATGCCTCCCACGCCCATCGCGAACAGCGACAGCCCGCCCGATACGAGAAACCCTATCGCCGCGCCCGGCAATACCGCATGGCTCATCGCGTCGCCGACCAGACTCATTCGGCGCAGCATTAGTATGACCCCGACCGGTCCGGCGCCGAGGCCGAGCGAAATGGACGCCAGCAAAGCCCGCCGCATGAAACCGTATTCGAGAAAGGGAAGCGCAACGGATGAATAAAGACTCATATCCGCGCCTCCGATTCGACGCAGATACCGGCACCTTCCTGCCACGCTTCGGACGCTCCCCGTGCGCGCGCGAGGTTTTCGTCCGTCATGACGTCTGCCGTCTTTCCCCACGCGACCACCCGGCGCGATATCAACAGGGTTTCCGGGAAGTACGACCGCACCTGCTCGAAGTCGTGGAGCACGGCAATGACGGTGCGGCCATCGAGATGCCAGCGTTGCACGACGCCAAAGAGATCGCGGGTCGTTGCGCCGTCTATCGACGTGAAGGGTTCGTCGAGAAGCAGTACACGGGCATCTTGCAGCAACAGTCGCGCAAAGAGGACGCGCTGCATCTGACCACCCGAAAGCGAGCCGACCTGGCGGCGCTCGAAGCCCTTCAGACCCACGGCGGCGAGCGCCGATGCGGCCTCGCGGGCAATGGCGCGGGTAACGCCGCGGAATGGCCCGATCCGCCTCCAGGCCCCGAGCAGAACCACATCGGCGACCATCAGCGGGAACTGGCGTTCGAGGCTGGCTGCCTGGGGCAGATAGCCGAAGTCATGTGGCTTGAGAGAGCCGAAGTCGATCCGTCCTTCGACTTGGCATTCCTCGCCCACCAGCGACTTGAGCAAGGTGGATTTCCCCGCGCCATTCGGCCCCACCACGGCGGTCAAACTTCCCGTCTCGAACACCCCGGACAAATGATGAACGGCGGGGTGCCGGTCGTAGCTCAACGTTACATCGGAGAAGCGAATCGCGTGACTACTCATGGGAGCGCTGCCGCCCAGACGATTGCAGTCCACAGTGCCCCTAGCACGATCAGCGCACAAGCCAGGCGGTACGTCGCGCCGCGGGCCATGGCGGATTGCATGAACGCGTCGTTTTCGTCGGCAGCAGGTTTTTTATGTCGCATCGCGCAGATATTCAGTCCTTACCGAGGGTATGGCCCGAGGTAACTAGGATGTTATATCATAACAATAAATGGGCGTTGCGTTGCGTTGCGCTGTGCGACAGGATTTCCCCCAGCGCGCGACTCCTCGCCCATACCCGCCGCCTACTGCTTGCAGTCGGGATCCGCGCGGGGCCAGTCCAGTCCCTGACGTAATATAGCCAAGGCGCACGACGTAGATCGGGCAGAGCTCCCGTATTCGACAGCTTGAGGAAGTGGGGAAGCTCGGGGAGGCGCAAATAAAGGTTATAGGTCGCCGGCAGTCTGGGCGTCGAAGACGAGAAACGGGCCCAGACCGGTCACGCTGACATGCTGGTGACGGGCGATGTCGACCTTCTCGCCATGCGTGACGCATTTCCAGGACTGATCCTGACGGCGGACGAGTTGGCGCAAGCACAACGCGCTGATGTGGCACAACCTGCTCGTGACAACGTGAGGATGGCTCGGAAACGCGACCACCTAAAGTTTGGCAACGGCGTTTTTGGCACGGTCATCCGGTGGAACCGTTCATAGTGGAGATTCGACCCGCATCCTAAACTTTCGAAATTTGGTCGGCCGCGCTGCACGCGACGGCACCCCGAATAGCTTTCTGGCCGGCAATCAGGCGGATCGATTCTGGACTTGGGCCCGCTCCAACGGGCATCCGTTATGGTTTGCTGGCGTCGAGTCGTGAACGCCTGTTTTAGGCTGACTTTGAGACGATTCGGCGGCATATCTCCGCAGGCTGCAACGGGTCAAAACCTGCCGATCGCCAAGGGATGTTTTTGATTGGGAAAGCCTGTTGTCCATAGGCTTTGCCAGCCGTCTGGGTATGTTGGGTCGCTGAAGGTTTCATGCCGCGAATCGATAGCCTACGCCGACTTCGGTGAGAAGGTAGAGCGGCTGGGCCGGGTCAGCTTCGAGTTTTTGGCGTAGGTGGCCCATGTAGATGCGCAGGTAATGACTGCTTTCCACATGGGTCGGGCCCCATACCTCACGTAGCAGTTCGCGATGTGTAAGCACCTTGCCGCGTTGAGCCAATAGGGTTGCGAGCAAGCGGTATTCGATCTGAGTCAAATGCACGGGTTGGTCTGTCCGCGTGACGAGGCGCCGGGCCAGGTCGACGCGGACGTCGCCGAAAGAGATCTCGGCAACGTTGGCGGCATCGCGAGCGTGCCGACGCAACAGCACCCGAAGCCGGGCAAGCAGTTCTCCCACGCCGAAGGGTTTGCTCAGGTAATCATCGGCACCCGCGTCTAGCGCGGCGATCTTGTCGGTTTCATGGCTACGAGCCGATAGCACCATCACCGGCACCTTAGTCCAGCCGCGCAGTTCGCGGATCACCGTCATGCCGTCGGCATCGGGTAGTCCCAGGTCGAGTATCACGATGTCAGGCCGGCGCGTACCAGCATCGACCAAGCCTCGGCTGACTGTATCAGCCTCGTAGACCTCGCATCCCTCCGCTTCGAGTGCATCACGCACGAATCGGCGGATGTGGGCATCGTCTTCGATCAGCAGCACAGTCGGGCGGTAGTCGAACATGGCTATCGGCGCCTCATCGAGGTTCGGGGGCCAGCGTGGGCGGCACGCCCAGCGGCAGGGCGAAGACAAAGCGGGCCCCTGCATCGATATCCGGATCGACCCATACGCGTCCGCGGTGCGCCTCCAGAATGGCCCGGCATACCGCCAAGCCCAGGCCCACGCCTGGCGTGGCAGACTCGCTGTTCCCCCGGGTGAATTTCTCGAAAATCCTCTGATGCTCGGCGGGCGGCACACCCGGCCCGCGATCGCTGATGGCTACCCGCATCTCGTCATCCTGCACCCAGGCAGCAATGTGAATCGGCGAACCTGATGGCGTGTACTTGGCGGCATTTTCCAGCAAGTTGCACAGCACGCGCTCGATGAGCACACCGTCGCACTCCACCAGCGGCAGGTCGGATAACGGATCGATCGCGACGGGACGGCCAGCCAGGCTCTCCTTCATGTCGGCCAGGGCCACACCCACCAATTCTTCGACGGACTGCCATTCGCGCCGCAACGGGGTCTCGTGGCTCTGCAGGCGCGCCATATCCAGCAGGTTGACGACCAGCGCGTGCATGCGCCGGGCCTGGTGGCGCATGGCAACGATCAGCTCCCGTGCTGGGGCGGGCAGAATTTCAGCGTCTCGGGTCAGTGTGTCGGCCATGCCGATCAGACTAGTCAGTGGGGTGCGCAGGTCGTGTGACACGGCCGCGAGCAAGGAATTCCTTAAACGCTCCGATTCGATGCTGACGAGAGCCTGTTGCGCGACTTCCACGTAGTGCAGGCGTTCCAGCGCGATCGCAATCAATGTGGCATAGGCATCGAGCTGGCGGCGGGTTTCCGGTTTCGCGTAGAGCGTGCGCTTGGGCGCATCCAGTGTCAGCACACCGCGCACACGCATCGGCGCACGCAATGGGAGGTAAAGCAGCGGGCCGGTGCTGAGTGTCGCTGTGCCGGCGCCGCAGGCCTGCCCGTGGTCGTAAGTCCATTGCGCCAGCGCGGCATCAGGCTTGTTGATGTCGGCATCCGTGGCAACTGAAAGGTGCAGGTTGTCGTCCAGGCCCTGTACGTACAACGCACTCCGTGCACCAAAGGTCACTTTCAGGAAGGTATCCGCTGCGCTGACGATCTGTTCCGCCTGCAGGGCCGAGGACAGCTCACGCGCGAATTCGTACAGGCCGCGCGTATCGGCCTCGCGCTTGGCCGAGTCGTGGGCTTGCGCGCGCAAGCCCGCCATCAATTGACCGATAAGCAATCCCACACCCAACAGCACCGTGAAGGTGAGCAGATACTGCACGTCAGATATCGCGAAGGACCATTGCGGTTGCACGAAGAAGAAATCAAAGAGGCCCACGCTGACTGCAGCCGCCAGCGCCGCGGGACCACGGCCGTGACGCAGGGCCGCGATTACCACCGCCAGCAGGTAGAACATGACGATGTTGGTCTGGTGTACGAGCGGGAAAGCGACACTCGAGGCCAGTGTGGCCACTGCGCAATAAATCGCGGCCCAGACATAACCGGCCGGCTGGCGGAACGCCTCGTCGGCCGTTGATGGGGCGGCACCTGTGTAGTCGGGGGGGGCAGCAACGGTAGCAGGCGTGGCGATGCGTATGACGTCGACATCGGGGCAAAACCGGGACAGGAGCCCGGCCAGGCTGCCGTGCCGCCATTGCGTTCTGGCGATGCTTAGCAGCGTGTCGAGCCAGGCGGCAGTCCGGCTGAGGGTTTCGTCGCGTCCGACCACGACCTTGGTGATATTGTGTCGGCGGATATAGTGCACGATGGTCTGCGCCGGGTCGGCGCCGGCCAGGGTTTCGATACGTGCGCCCAATTGTTCCGCCTGCGCCATGGCCTCCTCAAGATGGCGCTGGCTGGCCGGCGACAGGGCGGCGATGCGCGGGGTTGCGACAGTGACCACGTGCAGGTCGCACTCGAGTTGCCGGGCTAGTCGATGGCTGCTGCGCACCACGTATCCGGCCTGCGGACCGGGAACAATGCAAGCCAGCACCGTTTCGCGCGTGCGCCAGACGGGCGCGATGGCGCGTTCGTGGCGATAGGCGCGCACGTCGTCGTCGACATGATCGGCCGTGCGGCGCAGGGCGAGCTCGCGCAGCGCGATCAAATTCCCCTTGCGGAAGAAATTCCGGCCGGCATGGCGCGCCTGTTCGGGCAAATAGACTCGGCCTTCCTGCAACCGGCGCAGCAACTCGTCAGCGGACAGATCCACGAGGATGATCTCGTCGGCGGCATCGAACACCAAATCTGGCACGGTTTCCCAGACCTTGATGCCAGTGATGCCGCCGACCGCCTCGTTGAGGCTGTCCAGGTGCTGCACATTCAGCGTGGTCCAGACGTCGATGCCAGCGTCGAGCAGTTCATCGACATCTTGCCAACGCTTGGCATGTCGGGCTCCAGGCATGTTGGAATGCGCCAGCTCGTCGATCAGCAGCAGCCGAGGATGACGCGCCAGGGCGCCAGGCAGATCGAATTCGTTCAGCGTGCGATCGCGATAGGCGATGGCTTGTAGAGGTAGTTGTTCCAGGCCATCGAGCAAACCGGCGGTTTCGCGCCGGCCATGCGTCTCGACCACCCCCGCGACGACGTCCACACCCTGGTCGCGTTGCGCTCGGGCGGCGGTCAACATAGCGTAGGTCTTGCCTACGCCCGCGGACGCGCCGAAGTAGATGCGCAGCCGGCCGCGCCGGGCGGTGTCGGCTGTGTCGTCCAGGTGCTTGAGCAGTTGATCGGGGTCAGGACGCGTTGTGTCGGGGTCGGCCATATAACGGGCAGCGGAAAAGGATGAAGGCCGGATAGAACTCAGCCGACAGGAAGAGAAGCGGCTGTTTTGATCGTGCCCGATCCCTTGGATACGCAGAGGTAGCGGCGAATGTCACGCCGCGTTTATCTACATCGTACTCAACCTAGCCCGCTCCCGCAGGGCAGTCGGTCCTGGTACTCAGTTTTTCGGGGTGGCCAGCCGATCCAGTGCCAGGTTCAGTTCCAGTACATTGACCTTGGGGTCGCCAATGAGCCCCATCCAGGCGCCCGGTTCGGCGTGTTCTTGCACCAGATTGCGTACGGCGTCTTCGGGTAGCTTGCGGGCCTGAGCGACACGATGGATTTGGTAGTTGGCGGCGGCGGGGCTGATGTCCGGGTCTAGGCCGCTGGCCGAGGCCGTGACCAGGTCCTGTGGCACCGGTGCGGCGTTGTCCGGATCGGCGGCCTTGAGCGCGGCGATGCGATCCTCCACGGCCTGGGTGAGGTCGCTGTTGGTCGGGCCCAGGTTCGAGCCACTGGAGGCCGCAGCGTTGTAGGGCATGGGCGAAGTAGCCGACGGCCGGCCCCAGAAATAGCCCGGCGAGCTGAAGGCCTGGCCGATCAGTTCCGAACCGATGACCTTGCCGTCGCGCTCGATCAGCGAGCCCGAGGCCTGGTGTGGGAAAAGCAGCCTGGCCACGCCGGTGGTGGCCAGGGGATAGGCCAAGCCGGTAATGGCCGACAGGATGACGAAAACCGCCAGGGCCGGACGCAGCAGGGCGGGATTGCGTGGGGTTGCTTGCATGATGGGTTCCTCGATTTCAGACGCGAACGGGGCTCAGGCCCAGCCCATGGCGGCCAGGATCATGTCGATCACTTTGATCCCGGCGAAGGGCACCAGCAGGCCGCCCAGGCCATAGATCAGAAGGTTGCGCCGTAGCAGAATGGCCGCGCCCAGCGGACGGTAGCGCACACCCTTCAGGGCCAGCGGGATCAGCGCGATGATGATGAGCGCGTTGAAGATCACAGCCGACAGGATGGACGAGGCCGGCGTGGCCAGGTGCATGATGTTGAGCACGCCCAGTTGCGGGTACACCGCGGCGAAGGCGGCCGGGATGATGGCGAAATACTTCGCCACGTCGTTGGCGATGCTGAAGGTGGTGAGCGAGCCGCGCGTCATCAGCATCTGCTTGCCGATCTCCACGATCTCGATCAGCTTGGTGGGGTTGGAGTCCAGGTCCACCATATTGCCCGCCTCTTTCGCGGCCTGCGTGCCGGAATTCATGGCGACCGCCACGTCAGCTTGCGCCAGCGCAGGGGCATCGTTGGTGCCATCGCCGGTCATCGCCACCAGCCGGCCCTCCTGGTGGTAGGTGCGGATCAGCTTGAGCTTGGCCTCGGGTGTGGCTTCGGCCAGGAAGTCGTCCACGCCGGCCTCGGCGGCGATGGCCGCGGCAGTCAGCTTGTTGTCGCCGGTGATCATCACTGTCTTGATGCCCATTCGGCGTAGTTCGGCGAAGCGCGGCTGGATCTCCGGCTTGACGATGTCCTTGAGTTCAATCACGCCCAGCGCTCGCTGGCCGTCGACCACGGCCAGCGGCGTACTGCCGCGCCGTGCGACGGTCTCGGCATCTCGCGTCAGTTGTGCGGGCAATGTGGTGCTGCTCTCGCGCAGCCAGCCGGCCACCGCGTCGACCGCGCCCTTGCGGATAGCGCGACCGTTCAGGTTCACGCCGCTCATGCGGGTTTGTGCGGTAAAGGGCACGAATTCGGCGTCCTGCATGGCGGCGGCCTGCGCACCTAGCTGGCGATCGGCCAGGGCCACGATGCTGCGGCCCTCGGGCGTCTCGTCGGCCAGCGAGGCCAGGTGTGCCGCATTGGCCAACTCGCGCTCGCTCACGCCGGGGGCAGGCAGGAAGGCGGCGGCCTGCCGGTTGCCGAAGGTGATGGTGCCGGTCTTGTCCAGCAGCAGCACGTCCACGTCGCCGGCGGCCTCCACCGCGCGGCCCGATGTGGCGATCACGTTGGCCTGCATCATGCGGCTCATGCCCGCTACGCCGATGGCCGACAGCAGGCCGCCGATGGTGGTGGGAATCAGGCAGACTAGCAGGGCCACCAGCGCGGTCACCGCTACGACACTGCCGCCGCCAGCCGCGTCGACCGCATAGGCCGAGAAGGGTAGCAGCGTTACGCATACCAGCAGGAACACCAGGGTCAGGCCCACCAGCAGGATGGTCAGCGCCAGTTCGTTTGGGGTCTTCTGGCGCTTGGCGCCTTCCACCATCGAGATCATGCGGTCGAGGAAGCTCTCGCCCGGGTTGGCTGCGATGCGCACGAAGATCCAGTCCGACAGCACGCGCGTGCCGCCCGTCACCGAGGAGAAGTCGCCGCCGGATTCACGGATTACCGGCGCCGATTCGCCGGTGATGGCGCTTTCGTCCACCGAGGCGATGCCGGCGACGACCTGGCCGTCGCCCGGGATGGTTTCACCGGCCAGCACCAGTACGGCGTCACCCTTGCGCAGGTCTCCGGAGTGCTTTGAAACGCTGCGGTCGCGCCAGACCTCGGGCGTGGCGTCGCGCAGGGTCCGGTCGCTGGAAACCTTGAGCACACGGGCCTGGATGGTTGTGCGCAGGCCGCGCAGCGTGGCGGCCTGTTGTTTGCCGCGGCCTTCGGCCAGCGCTTCGGCGAAGTGGGCGAATAGCACTGTGAACCATAGCCAGGCCGAGATGGCCAGGATGAAGCCCGCCGGCGCTTCGGCATGCCCCGGGAGGGCCATGATCCACAGCAGGGTGGTGAGAATACTGCCGATGTAGACGACGAACATCACGGGGTTGCGCCACTGGGTGGCGGGGGCCAGCTTCACCAGGCTGTCGCGCAGCGCCGGGCCCACGAGCGCGGGCGACCAGAAGCCGAACGAGCGAGGATGGGCGGCGGGCGCCTCATTCGACGTAGCGGGCGAGCCGGTAGGGGATAGACGATGAGTATCCATGATCATTCCAGCGTATGCATCAATGTTGCAGGGCTTCGGCAACGGGGCCTAGCGCAAGGGCCGGCACGTAGGTCAGCGCGCCCACCAGCAGGACGGAGCCGATCAGCAGCACCACGAAAAGCGCGCCGGTGGTCGGCATGGTGCCCGGGCCGGCTGCGAGGCGCGGCTTGGCGGCCAGCGACCCAGCCAGGCCCAGGATGGCGACGATGGGCGCGTAGCGGCCCAGCCAGACTGCGATACCCAGCATGATGTTGTAGAAAGGTGTGTTGGCCGACAGACCGGCGAAGGCGCTGCCATTGTTGTTGGCCGCCGACGAGAAGGCGTAGAGGATTTCCGAGTAGCCGTGGATGCCCGAATTGAAGATGCCCGCGCGGCCGGTGTCGACCAGCACGGCCACCGCGGTGCCGGCCAGCACCAGGAAGGGCGTGGCCAGCAGCACGATGGACACCATCTTCATGTCGAAGGCCTCGATCTTCTTGCCTAGGTATTCGGGCGTGCGGCCTATCATCAGCCCGGCGATGAATACCGCCAGGATGGCGAAGGCCAGCATGCCGTAGAGTCCCGAACCTACGCCGCCGAAGATGGTCTCGCCCAGTTGCATCAGGAGCAGCGGCGAGAACCCGCCCATGGCCGTGAACGAGTCGTGCATGGCGTTTACCGCACCGCACGAAGCCGCTGTGGTGATCGTGGCGAAGAGCGCCGAGGGGCCGATGCCGAAGCGGGCTTCCTTGCCCTCCATATTGCCGGCGTCGGGCGCGAAGCCTGCGTGCGCCAATGCGGGTGAGGCTTGGTACTCGTAGTGCGCGGTGATCAAAGCGAAGGCGATGAACATCAGCGTCATCGTCGCCACGATGACGATGCCCTGCTTGCGGTTGCCGGCCATTTCCCCAAAGCTGAAACACAGCGCCGCGGGGATGAGGAAAATCGCCAGCATTTGCAGCAGGTTGGCCAGCGGCGTGGGATTCTCGAACGGGTGGGCCGAGTTGGCGTTGAAGAAGCCGCCGCCGTTGGTGCCCAGCATCTTGATGGCTTCTTGCGAAGCCATCGGGCCCATGGCGATGCTTTGCGTCCGGGTGCTCAGGCTTTCCGTGACGGGCTTGCCCTGGGCGTCCTGAACAGGCTGGCCTTGTGCGTCGAGCTTGGGCGCATCGTACTGCACCGCCTCGACGGTCTGCGCCTGCACATAGGGGCCGAAATTCTGGATGGCACCCTGGCTGACGAAGACCAGCGCCAGCAGGAACGAGATCGGCAGCAGGACATACAGCGTGACGCGCGTCATGTCGACCCAGAAGTTGCCGATGGCGCGCGAGCTATGGCGCGTCAGGCCACGGATAAGCGCAAACACGACGGCAATGCCCAATGCGGCCGAAAGGAAGTTCTGCACCGTCAGCGCCAGCATCTGCGTGAGATAGCTCATCGTCGATTCGCCACCATAACCTTGCCAATTGGTGTTGGTGACGAACGAAACGGCGGTGTTGAACGAGGAGTCTGGGGATACGGCACCCATCGCCGCGGGATTGAATGGCAGCATCCCCTGCAAACGTTGCAGGACATAGACGGCGACCACGCCCAACACGCTGAAGAGCAGTACGGCCAGGGAGTAGGCCTTCCAGCCCATTTCGGCTTGCGGATCCACGCCGGCAATCCGGTAGAGCGCGCGCTCGATGGGGCGGCCCCAGGCGGTGAGGCAGTAGCGGCCGTTTTCCATGGCCTCGCGGATATAGCGACCCAGGAACGGTGCAAGAGCCAGCAGGATCACGAGGAACACCGCCAGCAAGACAACGAAGCGGGTACCCATCAGAATTTCTCCGGCTTGAACAAGGCAATCAGCAGGTAGGCAAGCAGCAAAGCAGACAGGATGCCGCTGATCCAGTAGATGGCGTTCATGAGCGCTCTCCCTGGAATAGGGCCGAGCAGAACTTGACCAGGCCCCAGATCAGGCCGGCCAGCGCGCCGAAAATGGCGAAATACAGCAAGTCCACGTTTTTCTCCCCGGGGCAGATGCCCCTTCGTGCAAACTCGGCGCGTCAGAGACGTCGAGGCTGTGCAGGTTACGGAGACGGGAATAAAAACGGGATAAAGTTTCTATGCGTTGATATAAAAAATGCGTAAAAACTCTTCTGTCCGATCATTCGGGGGCATGGAGAGTCGCAGACAGGTCGGGGCGTTTCTCGCACGGGTTTTCGGCTTTGCGCGATAGCAAATATGCTTCGATTCGAGCTGGTATCGTGTCGCACACAGCCGGTAAATACCGTATTGCTCTTTGTACGGGTCAGTCCATTGGCTGCTTTGCATTCAAAGGCAATAAGCCCAAGGGAATGGGGATAAGGGGCAATGGGCCTACCTTCAAAAGGTAAAACGCAAAAGGCACATTGCCCCGTCGCGCTTCTCGCCCGAACAGGCCTGACGTGCCGCCAGGCCGTATTCCTTATTTAGCAATCCCGAGGAACAGCGCCAGGCATCGTTCCACTTCGACCAGCGCATCAGCGCCGAGCCGCCCGAAGGTCGGGCCTACCTTGTCGCGCTTGACCGTCATGATCTTGTCGATCATCACCTGCGACGGCTTTTGCAGGCCGTTTTCCGCGTCCGGCCGGACTTTGATCCGCAGCAGCGGCGCCGCCACCAGCGTGCTGGTCACGGGCAGCACGGTGACGGTCGCGCTTTCGCTGAAATGGTTGGCCTGAATCACCAGCGCCGGGCGCGGCTTGCCGAAATCGCCTTGCATGGCGATGGTCACGAAATCGCCGCGCATCATTCGGTCCAGCCGTCCACGTCAGCCAGGGTGTCGTCCAGCAACTGCTGCAGGTCGGTGTCGGCCTGGTCGGCCTGGGCCACCAGTTTGGCTTGACGATGGCATTCCTGCTCGAAATCGGGCCGCCGAGTATCGGGCACCCAAATCTGCACCGGGCGCAGTCCCGCCTGACGCAGGGCATCGCGGTGCTTCTGTACGCGGGAATTGACGTGGGCCATGCGTGCCTCCATCTCGTTACATGTAACACCATACGCCTTTTGAGCGTTACATGCAACACCTTCTGTTGGCTGGCGGTGCGACGTGTCCACGGGCCGCCTCGAAAAAGGAGTTCGTAGGAACATCACGCTACCTCCGCAAGGCTGGCAGGCGTCGGGGGACTACCGCCCGGGTTTGAAGCCTGCGCCGAGGGGGCGCTGTACCAGCGCCCGCAAATACGCCTCGATGCTCCCCGGCGCCTGCGGCATCCACGGCAGCTTGGGCCGCTCGACGGGATCACCCGCTTCCCACCGATCCACGCGGTCCGCCCACTCCTGCATCATCCGCCGGCGCGGTTCGATGTAGGCGGCGTGGTTATAGGCCGCCCGTACAGGGTCTTTGTCGGCATGGGACAGTTGGACCCCGACCCATTCCTTGGGGTAGGCCAGTTCGTTCAAAGCCGTCGAAATCGTCGCGCGGATGCCGTGGCCGGTCAGGCGGTTGCGGTAGCCCAGGCTGTGCAGGGCGTAATTCAGCGTGTTCTCGCTGATGCGCCGCTTGAGGTCGGTGCGGTGGGGCAGCAGATAACGCTGGGCCGGGCGCTTGGCCTGGGCGTGCAGCAGTTCCCGCACGATGGCGATGGCCTGCCTGGACAGGGGCACGACATACGGTTCGATGGTCTTGCCTTCCTTGCGCAGCTTCACCTGCAACTGCTTGACGATGACGGGCGGGATGATCCACAAACCCCGGTCAAGGTCGAACTGCGAGGGCTCGGCCTGGCGCAGTTCCCCGGTGCGCACGCCGGTCAGCAGCAGCAAGCGCAGCCCGAGCTGCGTCAGCTTCTGGCCGCCATAACGGCGCAGCGCCCACAGAAAATCCGGCGGTTCCTCCATGCGCAGGAAGGGATTGTTCGATACCGGCGGCTTGGGTGCGGCCACGATATCCAGGTCGCTGGCCGCCTTGCATTGCAGGCGATGGATGCGTGGATCAACGCCGCGCGTGACCTGAGCGCGCAGGTCGTCGCGCTGCTCGCGGGCATCCTTGAGCGACAGTTCGGGATAGGGGCCAATGGACAGGTGTTGCTGCTTGCCTTGCAGGTGAAGCGGAAATGCCACTTCTTGGCGCCGCGCCCAGTGACGAACAGCACCAGGCCATCGGAATCGTTGAGGGTGTAGTCCTTGCCAGTGATCTTGGCTTGCCGGACAACGGCATCGGTCAGTGCCATAGCGGTACTCTCCTTGAGGATAGGAGAGGTGTACCGAGCCTAGCGGGGGCAGTTCAGCAAACAATCCGGTCTGGCGGCTACCCCGATTTCACCGTACTGATTTGTGTACTGATTCGGCATGGCTGACAGTGGAATTCAGTGGAACTTGCTGGACGACCCGCAGGGCGAAATCCCTGCGGAATCAAAGGCCGACAGACTTCAGTGGACGTCTGTGGAAGAATTCTTGGAGCGGGAAACGAGTCTCGAACTCGCGACCTCAACCTTGGCAAGGTTGCGCTCTACCAACTGAGCTATTCCCGCATTTGCTCCGGAGCGCATGACTTGCATGCGTTTACCGAAGGCCGTAATTATAACCGAAATTGCGCTGTACTGTCTTGCGTGACATTCATTTTCACGCCCTCCGCCCCGCCTTGCCAGGCCGCCCGCCGCAGCTTGAACCACCGGCTCGCGCTTGCCTTCAAGGTAATATGAGCGAAGACAGAAACTATAGCACGAAATCCCTAGTGTACGCACCTCTTGCCCCGGCTCCCGCCGCCGAAACCTCCCCCCTGGCGGTCCAGTCCCGCGATCTCCGGACGCTGAACACCCTCGGCCTGCTTTCACGGGCCCGGGCGTATGCGCGCGTGACCCATCCCGGCCAATTGCCGGAACTGTCCGCGCTGGCGGCGCGCCACGGCGCGCCGCTGGTGCTGGGCGGCGGTAGCAACCTGGTGCTGCCGCCCGAAGTCGATGCCCTGGTGGCGCACATGGGCATCGCGGGCGTGCGTTTGCTGGACGAGCGTCCGGACGCCTGGGTCGTCGAGGCCGGGGCAGGGGAGAGTTGGCACGGGTTCGTCGCCGCCTGCATCGAGCGCGGCTGGGACGGCCTGGAAAACCTGGCGTTGATCCCCGGCACGGTGGGCGCGGCGCCGGTGCAGAACATAGGCGCCTACGGGGTCGAGCTGGCGGAGCGTTTCCAGGGCCTGACCGCATGGAATATCCCGGAGCGCCGCCTGGTCGAAATGTCGGCCGCCGAGTGCCGCTACGGCTACCGCGACAGTCTCTTCAAGCATGAGCCCGCCGGGCGCTGGGCGATCGTCTCGGTGCGCTTCGCCCTGCCGCGTCCCTGGCGGCCGGTGCTCGGATATCCCGATCTGCGGCGCGACGAGATCCTGGCCCGGGCGGAAGGCTCGCCGTCGGCGCGCGATGTGTTCGACGCGGTCTGCCGCATCCGGCGCGCCAAGCTGCCCGATCCGGCGGTGCTGGGCAATGCCGGGAGCTTTTTCAAGAATCCCGTCGTCGACGCCGCGCGCTACGGGGAATTGGCCGGCCGCTTTCCGGGCCTGGTCGGCTACCAGCAACCCGGCGGCCGCTACAAGCTGGCCGCCGGCTGGCTGATCGACCGCTGCGGCTGGAAAGGCCGGCGCATGGGGCCGGCAGGGGTGCACGAGCGGCAGGCGCTGGTGCTGGTCAACCACGGCGGGGCCAAGGCGGCGGACATCCTGGCGCTGGCCGCGGCCGTGCGGGCCGACGTGCGGCAGCGCTACGGCGTGGACCTGGAGCCGGAGCCGGTGGTGGTGGGCGAAACAGGCGCGGCCGGCGGTTAGCCTGACCCCGCCAGGCCCGCATCGGCGCGGGGTGCGCCATGAGCCGGCCCGCGCGGCATGCGGGCCGGGCGGCGGATCAGCCCAGTCCCAGCACCGCCTGCATGTCGTACAGGCCGTGACTGCGCCCTTGCAGGAAGCGCGCCGCGCGCAGGCTGCCTTCGGCGTAGGTGGCGCGGCTGCCGGCCCGGTGGGTGATTTCGATCCGTTCGCCGATCCCGCAGAAATAAACGGTATGGTCGCCCACGATGTCGCCGCCGCGGGCCACGGAAAACCCGATGCTGCCGGTCTTGCGCGGGCCGGTCTCGCCGTGGCGGGCCCAGGTGGCGATATCCGCCAGCGACACGCCCCAGGCCGCCGCCACGGTTTCGCCCATCTTGAGCGCCGTGCCCGAGGGCGCGTCCACCTTGTTGCGGTGGTGGGCTTCGAAGACTTCGACGTCGTAGCCGGAATCCAGGATGCGCGCGGCCATGTCCAGCAGCTTGAGGACCGCGTTCACGCCCACGCTCATGTTGGGCGCGAACACGATGCCGATCCGCTCGGACGCGGCCTGGATGGCCTTGCGCCCGGCGTCGTCGAAGCCAGTGGTGCCGATCACCATCTTGACCCCGCGTTCCACGCAGACTTCGAGATGGGCCAGCGTGCCTTCCGGGCGAGTGAAATCGATGAGGCAGTCCGCCCGGGCGAGCGCGTCCATGTCGTCGGTCATGGTCACGCCGGTGCTGCGCCCGAGAAAGGCGGCGGCGTCCTGGCCCAGCTGGGGGGCGCCGGGGCGGTCCAGCGCGGCGGCCAGCGTGAGGTCGTCGGCGTTCAATACGGATTCGATGAGCATGCGGCCCATGCGGCCGCTGGCTCCGGCGATGGCGATGCGCATGCGGGTCCTTAATGCAGGGGTTCGGGTTGGCCGGGCTGGCCGGGTTCGGCCCCCGGGTCGTCTTCGACGATATCGTTGCCCACCTGGACGTTCACGCCGGACCGGATATGCCGGCCTTCGGCGTCGGCCTTGTCGCGCTCGGTCTGGAGCTGGTCCTCCCGGTCTTCCTTCCGGGATTCGGCCACGTCCTGCTTGGCCTGCTGGAAGGGCTGCAGTTCGGGCTGCTCGTCGCCGCTCCAGCGCGCCAGGCGGTCGTTATCGAACCAGACCGTGAACTTGCGCTCCTGCGGCTTGCCGTAGCCGGGCTGGTAGAAGTACGGGTAGTCCCAGCGGTCGGCGTGGAGCACGCTCGTCAGGGTAGGGCTGCCCAGGGCGAAGCGCACCTGGTCGCGGGTCATGCCGACCTGGAGCAGTTCGACCTGCTCCTGGGTGATCCAGTTGCCTTGCTGGACGCCGGCCCGGTAGGGGAAGCCCCATTTGCCGGACGCGCATCCGGCCAGCAGAGCGGCGCATGCCAGGATGGCGAGCGCCAGGCCGCCGCGCAGCCGCGATGAGAAGGGAGTGTCGGTGGGCACTGCAAACCCCTAGTAGTCAAACCAGCCAAAACCGTTATCATAAAGGTTTGGATGAATCCGCGGGGTGGCAGGCCTGGGGTGTTGTCGGCCAGTATGCGTCACTTCATACGGCAGGATCATTCCAGGCCTGGCCGTAACGCAGACAGAGAGCGTACATACCATGAGCGACCAGAGCGATCTCAAGAACATGGGGCTGAAGGCGACTTTCCCGCGCCTGAAGATCCTGGACATCTTCCGCAAGTCGGATGAGCGCCACCTGAGCGCCGAAGACGTCTACCGGGCGCTGATCGGCGAAAACGTCGAAATCGGCCTGGCCACGGTCTACCGGGTCCTGACCCAGTTCGAGCAGGCCGGCATCCTGTCCCGCAGCCAGTTCGACGGCGGCAAGGCCGTGTTCGAACTGAACGACGGCGACCACCACGACCACATGATCTGCACCAATTGCGGCAAGGTCATCGAGTTTTCCGACGCCGAAATCGAAAAGCGCCAGCACAAGATCGCGCGCGACCACGGGCTGACCCTGGAAAGCCATCACATGGTCCTGTACGGCGTGTGCCAGGACTGCAGCCGCGCCGGCCGCTGAGCGCCGCGCCGCGGGGCAGGCTCCGCGGCCGCCTCGCCCCGGCGGGCGCGCGGTTCAGGCGCCCAGCATTTCCCGCGCGTGCCGACGCGTCGTATCGGTGATCCTGATGCCGCCCAGCATGCGGGCGATTTCCTCCACCCGCCCGCTGTCGTCCAGCGCCCCGATGCGCGAACGGGCGCTGCCGTCGGCGGCTTCCTTGGCGACCTGGTAATGCGTGTTGCCGCAGGCTGCCACCTGCGGCAAATGAGTCACGCACAGCACCTGGTGGCGCTGGCCGAGCTCGCGCAGCAGGCGGCCCACGACTTCGGCCACCGCCCCGCCCACGCCGCTGTCGACTTCGTCGAAGATCAGCGTGGGCACGCGGGCGGCGCGGCTGGCGATCACCGACAGCGCCAGCGAAATCCGCGCCAGTTCGCCGCCGGAGGCCACCTTGGCCAGCGGACGGGGCGTGGCGCCGGCGTGGCCGGCCACCAGGAATTCCACTTGTTCCGCGCCGTGCCCCGAGGGCTGGCCGGCCGCCAATTCCACCCGGAACCTGCCGCCGGCCATGGACAGCGTCTGCATGGCTTCGGTGACGTGCTTGCCGAGATCGCGCGCGGCCTTGGCGCGCGCGGCCGACAGCTTGCCCGCGGCGGCGTCGTATGCGGCGCGCGCGGCCTCGGCCTGGGCCCGCAGGGCGTCGATGTCGGCGGCGGCCTGCATGTCGGCCAGCTTCTCGTGCACGGAATCGCGCAGGGCGGGCAGGGCCTCGGGTTCGACCTTGTACTTGCGGGCAGTCTCGAACACGGCGCTCATGCGGGTGTCGACTTCGGCCAGGCGGCCGGGATCGAGATCCACGCGCCCCAGATAGGCATTGAGGTCCGACACCGCTTCGGACACCGCGATGCGGGCCGAGTCGATCTCGTCGAAGATGCCCTGCAGCCCGGCGTCGTGGCGCGTGAGCGCGCCGATGCGCTGGGCGGCCGCGACCAGGCGGGCGCGGGCGGCGTCTTCGTCGTCGAGCAGCGACAGGGCCTGCGAAGCGCCGTCCAGCAGGGCCTGGGCGTGCGCCAGCCGCGTCTGTTCCGATTGCAGGCTGTCCCATTCGCCGGCCTGCAGGTCCAGGCGGTCCAGGTCGTCGGCCTGCCATTGCAGGCGTTCGCGCTCCTGCGCCAGGGCGCCCGCATCGCGCTCGGCGCTTTCCAGGCGGCGAGACAGGCCGCTCCAGGTCTTCCAGGCCTGGGCCACGGCCTGGCGCAGCTCGGCATGGCCGCCGTGGGCGTCGAGCATGTCGCGCTGGGCGTCGGCGCGCAGCAGGCTCTGGTGGGCGTGCTGGCCGTGGATATCGACCAGGAATTCGCCCAGCTCGCGCAGTTGGCCCACCGTGGCGGGCGCGCCGTTGATGTAGGCCCGGCTGCGCCCCTGGCTGTCGACCACCCGGCGCAGCACCAGTTCGGCGTCCGCGTCCAGGTCGCGCTCGGCCAGCCAGTCGCGCACGTGGGGCGGCGGATCGAAGACCGCGCTGACGTCGGCGCGCGCGGCGCCTTCGCGCAGTATTCCCGCGTCGGTCCGTTCGCCCAGGGTCAGCGCCAGGGCGTCGACCAGGATCGACTTGCCGGCGCCCGTTTCGCCGGAAAATACCGTGAACCCTGGTCCGAAGCCGATTTCGGCCTGATCGACGATGACGAAATCGCGGATATGCAGGGTGCGCAGCATGGCGGCCTATTCGTTGTCGATCGCCTGCGGCAACAGGTTCCAGTGCAGCTTGCGGCGCAGCGTGGTGAAAAAGCTGTAGCCGGTGGGGTGCAGGAAACGTATGGTGTGCGGCGCGCGCCGGACCTCGATGCGGTCGCCGGGCTGCAGGTCGGACCAGGTCTGCATGTCGAAGTGCACGCTGGCGCCGAGCTCGACCCGGCCCATGGCGGTCAGCGTCATGCTCAGCACGCCGTCGGCGGGAATGACGATGGGGCGGTTCGACAGCGCCTGCGGGGCCACCGGCACCAGGACCATGGCGTTGAGCGCCGGGTGCAGGATGGGCCCGTTGGCCGAGAGCGCGTAGGCGGTGGAGCCCGTCGGGGTGGCGATGATCAGGCCGTCGGCCCGCTGGGTATACATGTAGTTGCCGTCGACCTCGACCCGGACCTCGATCATGCCGCCGCGGCCCGCGCGGTTGAGCACGACGTCGTTCAGCGCCGAGGCCGAGAACATGACCTCGTCGGCGCGGATCACGTTGCCCTGCAGCAGCATGCGCGCCTCGGTTTCGTAGCGCCCCTGGAGCAGGTCGTCGATGGCGTTGTGCGCGTTCTCGACCGGGATGTCGGTGATGAAGCCCAGGCGCCCGTGGTTGATGCCGACCACCGGCACGTCGTAGGGCGCCAGGTGACGCGCCGCGCCCAGCATGGTACCGTCGCCGCCCATGACCACCGCCAGCGCCGCGCGCTTGCCGATTTCGCCGATGTCCGCCGCCGGGTATTCCGTGACCCCGGTGTTGCGCGCGGTGTCGGCCTCGATCAGCACGGTGCGGCCGGCTTCGGCGAGCCTGCGCGCCAGCGCCCGCAAGGGGCTGTCCAGGCCGGTGTCCTGGTGCCTGCCGATCAGGGCGATGGTGGGAAAATGCATGAGCGGAATGCCATGGAGGTCGATTCGGGGGATTATATGGGGCAGGACCGTCCCGTGCGGGACAAAATCGGCGCGCCGCCGGCTGGGCGGCCGGCCTGTCTATTCCGCTTGCGGCTTTGGTCCCTGCCCATAAAATAGAGCCACTATGGACGACCGTGCACGCTCGCTGCTTACCGCGCTGATCGAACGCTATATCGCGGAGGGCCAGCCCGTGGGTTCGCGCACCCTGTCCAAGATCTTCGACCTGTCGCCGGCCACTATCCGCAACGTGATGGCCGACCTCGAGGAACTCGGACTGATCCACAGCCCCCATACGTCGGCGGGCCGCGTGCCCACGCCGCGCGGTTACCGCATGTTCGTCGACACCCTGCTGGCGGCCCGCCCCCTGGAAGTCGTGCCGCCTTCCGAGATCCGCACGCTGCTGCCGGCCTCCGAGCCGACGCGGGCCGTCAACGCCGCCGCCGCGCTGCTGTCGAACCTGACCCAGTTCGCGGGCGTGGTCCTCACGCCCAAGCGTACGCAGATCTTCCGCCAGATCGAATTCATCCGCCTGTCCGACAAGCGGGTGCTGCTCATCATCGTCACGCCGGACGGCGACGTGCAGAACCGCATCCTGTTCGTGTCGCGCGACTACTCCGACCAGGAACTGCTGGAAGCCGGCAACTTCTTCAATGTCCATTTCGCCGGCAAGTCGTTCGACGCGGTGCGCCGCACGCTGGCCACCGAACTGGCCCAGTTGCGCGACGACATCTCGCGCCTGATGCAGGCCGCGGTCGAGGCCGGCACGGAAGCGCTGGAAGATGGCGAGGCCGTGGTGATTTCCGGCGAGCGCAAGCTGCTGGACGTCACCGACATCGCTTCCGACATGGACCGGCTGCGCAAGATGTTCGCGCTGTTCGAAAAGAAGACCGACCTGCTGCAACTGCTGGACGTGTCCAGCCGCGCCCAGGGCGTCCAGATCTATATCGGCGGCGATTCGCGCCTGGTGCCCATGGAAGACCTCAGCGTCATCACGGCGCCCTACGGCGTCGACGGCCGCGTGGTCGGCACCCTGGGCGTCATCGGACCCACCCGTATGGCCTACGAGCGCGTGATCCCCATCGTGGACATCACCGCGCGCCTGCTGTCCAACGCCCTGAGCCAGAACCCGTCCTGAATGCCGGTCCCGGCGCGCCCGGACGGGTCCTTCCCCGAGGTGCCTTCGTGTTTCTCCGTACGTTCAAGTATCTGTGGCCCGAGCGCTACCGGGCCGAGCCCGAGCAGGCCGATCCCTACGACACCGATCCGCCGCCGGCGGGACCGGGGCGCGTGGGCGTCATGCTGGTCAACCTGGGCACGCCCGACGCGCCGACCCCGCCGGCGATCCGCCGCTATCTCAAGGAATTCCTGTCCGACCCGCGGGTGGTCGAGATCCCGCGCTATCTCTGGATGCCCATCCTGCACGGGCTGGTGCTGACGGCAAGGCCGCGCAGGGCCGCGCCGCGCTACGCCGGGGTCTGGATGGCCGAAGGCTCGCCCCTCATGGTCTGGAGCCAGCGCCAGGCCGACGCCGTGCGCCGCCTGCTGGGCGAGCGCGGCGTCCAGGCCGAGGTCGAGCTGGCCATGCGCTACGGGCGGCCGGGGCTGGCCGAAGTCATCGACCGGTTGCGCGAGCGCGGCTGCGACCACATCCTGGCCGTGCCGCTGTATCCCCAGTATTCGGCCAGCACCACGGCCACCGTGGTCGACGAGATCGGCCGCTGCGCCGCCCGGCTCCGCGACCAGCCGGCGCTGCGCTTCGTCAAGCGCTTCCATGCCCGGCGCGGCTATATCGACGCCCTGGCCGGGCGCGTCGAATCTTTCTGGCAGGCCCAGGGCAGGGGGCGCAAGCTGGTCATGAGCTTCCATGGCGTGCCCCGCTATTCGATCGAGCTGGGAGACCCGTACTACCGCGATTGCCTGGAAACCGCCCGGCTGCTGCGCGAGCGGCTGGGACTGGCGCCCGATGCGGTCGAGGTCACGTTCCAGAGCCGTTTCGGCTCGGCCCGCTGGCTCGAGCCCTACACCGAGCCCACCCTGCGCGAACTGGCCCACCAGGGCGTGGACGAGGTCGACGTCATCTGCCCCGGCTTCGTCGCCGACTGCCTCGAAACCCTGGAGGAAATCGACCAGGAATGCCGGGCGGCCTTCCTGGCGGCGGGCGGCAGGCGGTTTCGCTATATTCCCGCGCTGAACGACGATCCCGCCTGGGTGTCGGACCTGGCCGCGCTGGTACAAGAACAGTTGCAAGGATGGCCGTCCACGCGCGCCTGAACGGCTATACACTGTCCGCCACGGGGGCGGTCCCGCCGGCCCCGATTTCCCAGGAGGCGGCCATGAACCGCGACAAGCAGTCCAAACCCTTGCCCTCCATCGGCACCGCGTCCAAGCCGGGCCATGCCCGGCTGCGGGAGGATCCCGACGAGCGCGAGCTGGACGAAGCCCTGATGGAAACCTTTCCCGCCAGCGATCCCATCGCCGTCGAAACCGACACGCCGACGCGCAAGCCGCCCAGGCTGCGGCGCTGAGCCGCAGGCCCGCAGTCCCGCGCGGCGCGGAAGGACGCCCCGGCCGGGCAGTCGTCCGGGCGAGGGGCCGGCCCCGCCGGTCCCCGGCAGGGCCGCGGCAAGGATCCCGAATATTTTTCGGCACGGCCCCTTGAAATAGGGGCCGGTGCCCCCATTCTGCTTGCGAACCCAAACAGACTGTGGAGGATTTCCCCATGACGGCACCGCACGAGCCCGCCGATCCGCGACCCGACGAGCCCGCTGCCCAGGACCCCGCCGCCCAGGCGCCAGGCTCGACGCCGGCCGATTCCCTGGCCGAGCTCCAGGCCCGGCTGGATGCCGCCCAGGCCCAGGCCACCGACCACTACGACCAGTTGCTGCGCGCCCGCGCGGAAATGGAAAACGTCCGGCGGCGCGCCCAGGACGACGTGGCCAAGGCCCGCAAGTTCGGCATCGAGTCATTCGCGGAAAGCCTGGTCCCGGTCAAGGACAGCCTGGAGGCGGCCCTGGCCCAGGCCGAGCAGACGGCCGAGACGCTGCGCGAAGGCGTGGACGTCACGCTCAAGCAGTTGACGGCGGCCTTCGAGCGCAATCACCTCAAGGAAATCCATCCCCAGCAGGGCGACAAGTTCGATCCCCACCTGCACCAGGCGATTTCCACCGTCCCGGCCGACCAGCCCGCCAATACGGTGGTCCAGACCCTGCAAAAGGGCTATATGATCGCCGACCGCGTGCTGCGGCCGGCGCTGGTCATCGTGGCGGCGCAAGGCTGAGCGATCGCCATGGGCGCCGCGGCCGAGTTCGATCCGTCCCAGGTATTCCAGGCGTTCGACATGCGCCGCGTCGGCAGCGCCGGCTTCGACGCCGCCGTCCTGGCCCCGGGCGACGACCTGCGCTGCGTATTCTTCTGGGGCAACGACTGTTTCAACTGCAATCTGTTCAAGCAGGCCGCCCTGCTGCACCGCCAGGCGCTCCAGGAACTGGGCCTGACCTGGTTCGAGGCCAACGTCTACCAGGACGAGGCCCTGGGCCTGCGGTTCGGCCTGCACGGGGTGCCGACCTTCGTGCTGTTCCGCGGGGGCAAGCGGCTCGGGCGGATCACCGGCTGGCCGGGCCTGCCGCGGTTCTCCGAGGCCATCGGGAAATTGCGGGCCCCGGGCGCCCTTGAAAAACCCTGATCCGGACCCCAGTTATCCAGCATCCCGTTTTCAAACCCGAATTCCAGTTTCCACCAAGGTATCCATCATGAGCAAGATCATCGGCATCGACCTGGGCACTACCAACAGCTGCGTCGCCATCATGGACGGCGGGCAGGTCAAGATCATCGAAAACGCCGAAGGCGCCCGCACGACGCCTTCCATCGTCGCCTACATGGACGACGGCGAGACGCTGGTCGGCGCGCCCGCCAAGCGGCAGGCCGTGACCAATCCCAAGAACACCCTGTATGCCGTCAAGCGCCTGATCGGCCGCAAGTTCCAGGAAGACGCGGTCCAGAAGGACATCCACCTGATGCCCTACAAGATCATCAAGGCCGAGAACGGCGACGCCTGGGTCGAGGCCCAGGGCAAGAAGCTGGCGCCCCCCCAGGTGTCGGCCGACGTGCTGCGCAAAATGAAGAAGACCGCCGAGGACTACCTGGGCGAGGAAGTCACCGAAGCCGTGATCACGGTGCCGGCCTATTTCAACGACAGCCAGCGCCAGGCCACCAAGGACGCCGGTCGCATCGCCGGCCTGGAAGTCAAGCGCATCATCAACGAGCCGACCGCGGCCGCGCTGGCCTTCGGCCTGGACAAGACCGAGAAGGGCGACCGCAAGATCGCGGTCTATGACCTGGGCGGCGGCACCTTCGATGTTTCCATCATCGAGATCGCCGACGTCGACGGCGAGAAGCAGTTCGAAGTGCTGTCGACCAACGGCGACACCTTCCTGGGCGGCGAGGACTTCGACCAGCGCATCATCGACTACATCATCGGCGAATTCAAGAAAGAGCAGGGCGTGGACCTGTCCAAGGACGTCCTGGCCCTGCAGCGCCTGAAAGAGGCCGCCGAAAAGGCCAAGATCGAGCTGTCCTCGAGCCAGCAGACCGAGATCAACCTGCCGTATATCACGGCCGACGCCTCCGGTCCCAAGCACCTCAACCTCAAGGTGACGCGCGCCAAGCTCGAAGCCCTGGTGGAAGAGCTCATCGAGCGCACGATCGAACCCTGCCGCATCGCCATCAAGGACGCCGGCGTCAAGGTCTCGGACATCGACGACGTGATCCTGGTCGGCGGCATGACCCGCATGCCCAAGGTCCAGGAAAAGGTCAAGGAATTCTTCGGCAAGGATCCGCGGCGCGACGTCAACCCCGACGAGGCGGTGGCGGCGGGCGCGGCCATCCAGGGTTCCGTGCTGTCGGGCGACCGCAAGGACGTGCTGCTGCTCGACGTGACCCCGCTGTCGCTGGGCATCGAGACCCTGGGCGGCGTCATGACCAAGATGATCCAGAAGAACACCACGATTCCCACCCGCTTCTCGCAGGTGTTCTCGACCGCCGACGATAACCAGCCGGCGGTGACCATCAAGGTGTTCCAGGGCGAGCGCGAGATCGCGGCCGGCAACAAGACGCTGGGCGAGTTCAACCTGGAAGGCATCCCGCCGGCGCCGCGCGGCGTGCCGCAGATCGAGGTCACGTTCGACATCGACGCCAACGGCATCCTGCACGTCTCGGCCAAGGACAAGGGCACCGGCAAGGAAAACAAGATCACCATCAAGGCCAACTCCGGCCTGACGGAAGACGAAATCCAGCGCATGGTCAAGGACGCCGAGGCCAACGCCGAGGAAGACCACCGCGTGGCCGAGCTGGCCCAGGCCCGCAACCAGGCCGACGCGCTGGTGCACGCCACGCGCAAGTCGCTGACCGAGTACGGCGAGAAGCTCGACGCCGCCGAGAAGGAGTCGATCGAGACGGCCATCAAGGAGCTCGAGGACACCCTCAAGGACGGCGACAAGGCGGCGATCGACGCCAAGGCCGAAGCCCTGTCCCAGGCCTCGCAGAAGCTGGGCGAGAAGATGTACGCCGACATGCAGGCCCAGTCGGCGGCCCAGTCCGAGCAGGCGGCGGACGACGCCAAGCCGGCCGACGATAATGTGGTCGACGCCGACTTCAAGGAAGTCAAGCGCGACCAGTAATGGCCGCCGGCCCATCCCGTCACGCCCGGTGCCGCATGAGCGGCACCGGGCGCTCTTGTTCCGACTGACCGCAAGGCGCGGCACCCACACTCATGGCAAAACGCGATTACTACGAGATCCTCGGCGTCGCCAAGAACGTCACGGATGAAGAACTCAAGAAGGCCTACCGGAAGCTGGCCATGAAATACCACCCGGACCGCAATCCGGGCAACAAGGAAGCCGAAGAGAGATTCAAGGAGGCCAAGGAGGCCTACGAGATCCTGTCCGACGAGGCCAGGCGCGGCGCCTACGACCGCTACGGGCACGCGGGCGTCGATCCCAACGCCGCGGGCATGGGCGCCGGCATGGGCGGGGGCTTCGCCGATGCCTTCGGCGACATCTTCGGGGAAATCTTCGGCGGCGCCCGCCGCGGAGGGGGCGGCGGCCCGCAGGTCTACCGCGGCGCGGACCTCAAGTACGCCCTGGAAATCACGCTGGAGCAGGCCTCCGCCGGCTTCGACACCGAAATCCGCGTGCCGAGCTGGGAAACCTGCGAGACCTGCCACGGCAGCGGCGCCAAGCCCGGCACCCAGCCCAAGACCTGCCGCACTTGCGGCGGCAACGGCGCGGTGCGCATGCAGCAGGGGTTCTTCAGCGTCCAGCAGACCTGCCCCACCTGCCATGGCACCGGCAAGGAAATCGCCGATCCCTGCCCGTCCTGCGACGGCGTGGGCCGCCTCCGGCGCAACAAGACCCTGCAGGTCAAGATCCCGGCCGGCATCGACGACGGCATGCGCATCCGCTCTTCCGGCAACGGCGAGCCGGGCATCAACGGCGGTCCGCCGGGCGATTTGTACGTCGAGATCCACATCCGGCCGCACAAGATTTTCCAGCGCGACGGCGACGACCTGCACTGCGAGCTGACGATTCCGTTCACCACCGCCGCCCTGGGCGGGGAACTGCAGGTGCCGACGCTCAACGGCAAGGCCGAGATCTCGATTCCGGAAGGCACCCAGTCCGGCAAGACCTTCCGCCTGCGCGGCAAGGGCATCCGGGGCGTGCGGGCCAGCTATCCGGGCGACCTGTATTGCCACGTCGTGGTCGAGACCCCGGTGCGCCTGACCGACGAGCAGAAGAACATCCTGCGCCAGTTCGAGGCGTCCCTCAACGACGGTGGCGATCGCCATTCGCCCCAGAGCAAGTCCTGGACCGACCGCGTCAAGGAGTTTTTCAGCTGAACCAAAGCGGTCCCGTGCGTTCCAAGGACCGGTGTGCGTCGAAATAAGGGTTCCGTATCATGTCCGCAAATCTGCCTGCCCTGTCCCGCCTGCTGGTCGGCGTGGTCAGTTCCCTGATCGGCTGGAACGCCGCCTGGGCCGCCGCCGAACCCACGAAGGTCGCCTCGGTCGAGGGCATCACCGAATACCGGCTGGACAACGGCCTGCGGGTGCTCCTGGCGCCCGACGCCTCCAAGCCGACCACCACCGTCAACATGACCTACCTGGTCGGCTCGCGGCGCGAGGGCACCGGGCAGACCGGCATGGCCCACCTGCTGGAGCACATGCTGTTCAAGGGCACGCCCACCACCCGCAACGCGCTGGGCGAGTTTTCCCGGCGCGGCCTGCAGGCCAACGGCTCGACCTCGGCCGACCGCACCAATTTCTTCGCCAGCTTCGCCTCCGACCCCGAAACCCTGGACTGGTACCTGGGCTGGCAGGCGGACGCCATGATCCATTCGCTCATCGCCCGGCAGGATCTCGATTCCGAGATGACGGTGGTGCGCAACGAAATGGAGAGCGGAGAGAACAGCCCGTTCCGCGTGCTCATGCAGAGAATGCAGGCCGTCGCCTACCAGTGGCACAACTACGGCAAGAGCACCATCGGGGCGCGCTCGGATGTCGAAAACGTCGACATCGCGCAGTTGCAGGCGTTCTACCACAAGTACTACCAGCCGGATAACGCCGTGCTGATCGTCGCCGGCAAATTCGATCCGGAGTCCACGCTCAAGGTCATCGGCGAGGCCTTCGGCAAGATTCCCCGCCCGACCCGCGTGCTGCCGACCGAATACACGGTCGAGCCGGTGCAGGACGGCGAGCGCAGCGTGATCCTGCGCCGCGCCGGCGGCACGCCGCTGGCGGCCGCCATCTACCACATCCCGCCGGGATCCAGCGCCGACTTCGTCGACATCGACCTGGCCACCATGATGCTGTCGGACACGCCCTCGGGCCGTCTCTATCGCGAGCTGGTGCCGACCAGGAAGGCGTCCGAGGTCTTCGGCTTCACCATGGACCAGCACGATCCCGGACTGGCCATGTTCGGCGCGCAGCTTCAACCCGGCATGGATCCGTCCGAGGCCCTGGCCACCCTGACCTCGGTGCTGGAATCGTCGGCCGGACATCCCTTCACCCAGGAAGACCTGGAGCGCGCCCGCAGCCAGTGGCTCACCGCCTGGGACCAGACTTACGGCGATCCCGAAAAGCTCGGCGTGGCCTTGTCCGAGGCCATCGCGGCCGGCGACTGGCGCCTGTTCTTCCTGCAGCGCGACCGCGCGCGCGACGCCGGGCTGGCGGACGTGCAACGCGCGGCGCAGGCCTATTTCGTGGCGAGCAACCGCACGGAAGGGCGGTACATCCCCACCGACAAACCGGTGCGCGCGCCGCTGCCCGGCAAGCCGGACCTGGCCGCCATGTTCAAGGATTACCGAGGCGACCCGGATTTCAAGCAGGCCGAGGCCTTCGACCCGACGCCGGCCAATATCGACAGCCGTACGCAGCGCAAGACGCTGGACCTGCCCAACGGGCCGGTCCAACTGGCCCTGCTGCCCAAGGCCACGCGCGGCGGACGGGTCCAGGCCGAACTGCAGATCCAGTTCGGCGACGCCGACAGCCTGCGCGGCTCGCGCGCCGTGGCGGCCGCCACGGCCGACCTGCTGGCGCGCGGCACCGACAAGCTGAGCCGCCAGGAGATCCGCGACCGCATCGACCGCCTGCGCGCCGATGTCTCGCTGTCGGGCGGCGGCACGGACGTGGTCGCCCGCATGTCGACCACCCGCGACAACCTGCCCGAACTGGTGTCGCTGGTCCTGGACGTCATGCGCCACGCCAGTTTCCCGCAGGCCGAGATCGACGAATACGTCCGGCAATCGACGACGGCGCTGCGCAGCGCCATGAGCGAGCCGACGGCCCTGGCCCAGCGTGCCCTGGCGCGGCACGATAATCCCTGGCCCAGGGACGATCCCCGCTACGTGCCCAGCTTCGAAGAGTCGCTGGCCGATCTCGAGAATCTGAAGCGCGACGCGATCGCGGCCTTCCACGACAAGTTCTACGGCGCCGGGAATGTGGCGTTCACCGCGGTGGGCGACTTCGACGACGCGGCGGTCGAGCAGGCGCTGACCAAGGGGCTGGAAGGCTGGCGGCGCGCGCCCGCATACCAGCGGCTGGCCGATCCCTACCACGACGTGGCGGCCAGGCAATTCGAACTGGACACGCCCGACAAGGCCAACGCCTTCTATATCGCGCGGCAGCCGCTGTCCCTGCAGGACACGGATCCCGATTTCCCCGCCCTGTACCTGGCCAATTTCCTGCTGGGCACCTCGGAGACCTCCCGGTTGTGGAACCGGGTGCGCGAAAAGGAAGGCCTGTCCTATAACGTGCGCAGTTCGCTGTCGGTATCGGCCTTCGAGCCGTCGGCGTCCTGGACCCTGTACGCCATCTATGCGCCGCAGAACCGCCAGCGGCTGGAGCAGGCGATTGCGGAGGAGCTGGCGCGCGCGCTCAAGGACGGGTTCACCGAAACCGAGGTCCGCGACGGCATCGCCGCGCTGCTGAACTATCGCCGCCTGGCCCGCGCCCAGGACAGCGTGCTGGCCGACACCTGGATGGATTACATCGAGCGCAAGCGCACATTCGCCTGGTCGGCCGACATCGACCGCAAGATCTCCGCCTTGACCCCGGACGCGGTCAACGCGGCGCTGCGCAAGTATCTCAGGCCCCAGGACCTGAGCAGCGCCGTGGCGGGCGACTTCTCCAAGGCCAAGGCCCGTTGACGGGCCGGCGCCGTTGAAAACGCGAACGGCGGGGTGAGACCCCGCCGTTCGCGTTTTTACCGTCCGCGTGCGCGATCAGACCGTTCCGTCGCCTGCCCGGCTGCGGTCCATGCTGAAGGCCCCGGGCCCGGCCGCGACCAGGTACAGGAAAACGAAGCAGAACAGGATCGCGGCATCGCCCCCGTTGAGCACCGGAAAGGCGCTGCGCGGCGCATGCCCGATGAAATAGGCGAAGGCCATTTCGCCGGCCACGACGAAGGCGGCGGGCCGGGTCAGCAACCCCAGCACGATCAGCACGCCGCCGACGAATTCCAGCACGCCCGCCAGTCCCAGCAGCGAGAACAGCTCCGGTTGCGGGTTCGGCCCCATGGGAAAGCCGAACAGTTTCTGCGTTCCGTGTTCCAGGAACAACAGGCCGGCGACAATGCGCAGGATGCCCAGCATGCGCGGCGCCCAGGTTTCGGTCCATTCAGTGTTTCTCATTGATTTTCCTAGGAAAAATTAAAGGAAACCACGGCCGGCCGGTACCTTCCGGGGCCGGCTGGCGCCTACGTTACGCGCTTTCCCCGCGGCGCGCCAGGCGTGACGGATCCGACCGATTGGTCTATGGTCGAGGTTCGATCCACAATTCGGGACAGGGGAATGGAAGCGATCGATAATTTCGTCAATCAATTGAACGGCCTCGTCTGGGGTCCTCCCATGCTGGTGCTGATTCTCGGCACCGGTCTGTATCTCATGCTGGGGCTGAAGTTCATGCCGCTGGCGCGCCTGGCGTCCGGATTCCGGCTGCTCTGGCGAGGCCGCGCCAAGGGCGACGAGCGGACCGGCGAGATCAGCCCCTTCCAGGCGCTGATGACATGCCTGGCGGCCACCGTGGGCACCGGCAATATCGCCGGCGTGGCGACGGCCATCTTCCTGGGCGGGCCGGGGGCCCTCTTCTGGATGTGGTGTACGGCGCTGGTTGGCATGGCCACCAAATACGCGGAAGTCGTTCTGGCTGTGGAGTACCGCGAGAAAGACGACCGCGGCGAATATGTCGGCGGGCCCATGTATGCGATCAAGAACGGCCTCGGCGCCCGCTGGGCGTGGCTGGGCGGGTTGTTCGCGCTGTTCGGCGGCCTGGCCGGCTTCGGGATCGGCAATATGGTCCAGGTCAACAGCATGGCCGACGCGCTCCAGGTTTCCATGGGCGTGCCGGACTGGGTGACCGGCCTGGTGGTCATGGTCGTGACGGGGCTGGTGATCCTGGGCGGCATCCGGCGCATCGGGGCGGTGGCCGCCAGTCTGGTGCCTTTCATGTGCGTGGCCTACCTGATCGCCGCGGTGGTGGTGTTGATCGTCAACGCGTCGGCCATCCCGACGGCGCTGGGCCTGATTTTCACGCATGCCTTCAGCCCCGCCGCCGCCGCCGGCGGCTTCGCGGGCGCGGCGGTCATGGCGGCGATCCGGTTCGGCGTGGCGCGCGGCATTTTCTCCAACGAGGCCGGACTGGGCACGGCCGGCATCGCGCAGGCGGCCGGCACGACGACCAGCGCGGTGCGGTCGGGGCTGATCGGCATGATGGGCACCTTCATCGACACCATCATCATCTGCTCGCTCACGGGGCTGGCGATCATCACGTCCGGCGTCTGGACCAGCGGCGAGAGCGGCGCCGCGCTGTCTTCGGCGGCCTTCGAGTCCGCCATGCCGGGATTCGGGCACTACGTCCTGACCCTGGCGCTGGCGATTTTCGCCTATACCACCATCCTGGGCTGGAGCTACTACGGGGAACGCTGCTGGGAATATCTCCTGGGCACCAGGGCGGTGTTGCCGTTCAGGATCGTGTGGACTCTTGCGATCCCGGTGGGCGCCGTGGCGCAGCTCGACTTCGCCTGGCTGGTGGCCGACACGCTCAATGCGCTGATGGCGGTGCCCAACCTGATCGCCCTGCTGCTGCTCAGCCCGGTGGTGTACCGGTTGACCCGCGAGTACTTCGCGGATCCGGTCAATCGGGAATAGTTCCGGGGCGGAGGGTCGCGCGCGGGGCCGTTCGCCGCCCCGCGCGGGGCTTATTTCGAAAGTACCCGCATGGCCTGTTCCAGGCCGGCCACGGTGACCGGATACATCCGGTCCTGCATGATGTTGCGGACCAGGGAAATCGACTGGCGGTATTGCCAGGACCCGGCGGGTTCGGGATTGAGCCACACCGATTTGGGCCAGGCTTCGAGCAGGCGCTGCAGCCAGACGGCCCCGGCTTCCTTGTTGTAGTGCTCGACCGAGCCGCCGGGCTGGACGATTTCATAGGGGCTCATGGTGGCGTCGCCGACGATGATCAGCCGCCAGTCGCCGTTGAACCGGCGCAGGATGTCCCAGGTGTCGAAGCGCTCGCCGTGCCGCCGGCTGTTGGACTGCCACAGGCTCTCGTACGGGCAGTTGTGGAAGTAGTACACCTCCAGGTTGCGGAACTCGCTGCGCGCGGCCGAGAACAGTTCCTCGACCCGGGCGATGTGGTCGTCCATGCTGCCGCCGACATCCAGCAGCATCAGCACCTTGACCGTGTTGTGGCGCTCCGGGACCAGGCGCAGGTCCAGGTGGCCGGCGTTGCGCGCCGTGCTGGCGATGGTGTCGTCCAGGTCCAGCTCCAGGTCGGCGCCTTCGCGGGCGAAGCGGCGCAGGCGGCGCAGCGCCACCTTGAAATTGCGCGTGCCCAGCTCGATCTGGTCGTCGTAGTCGCGGAACTGGCGCATGTCCCACACCTTGACGGCGGTGCGGTTGCCGGCGGATTCGCCGCCCACCCGTATGCCTTCCGGATGGTAGCCGCCGTGGCCGAAGGGCGACGAGCCGCCCGTGCCTATCCATTTGCTGCCGCCGGCGTGGCGTTCCTTCTGTTCTTCGAGTCGCTGCTTGAAAAGCTCCATGAGCTTTTCCCAGCCGTGCTTCTGGAGCTCGGCCTTTTGTTCCGGGGTCAGGCTGCGCTCGAATTCCTTGATCAGCCAGTCCAGCGGGATTTCCTTGCCCGGCGGCAGCTTGGCTTCCAAGCCCTTGAAGTAGCTGCCGAAGGCCTGGTCGAAACGGTCGTAGAGAGTTTCGTCCTTGACCAGCGTGGCGCGCGCCAGGTAGTAGAAGTCGTCCAGCGTGGGCGGCATCAGGTCGCGGCGCAGCGCGTCGATCAGCGTCAGGTACTCGTTGACCGAGACCGGCAGCCGGTGGTCCCGCAGGTGGTAGAAGAAATCAATCAGCATGGCGGGAAAGCTGGTGGAGCAGGTGTTGCCGGACTTCCGGCCACTCGCCTGCCAGCAGGCTGTACATGACGGTGTCGCGCACCGTGCCGTCGCGCCGCGGCTGATGATGGCGGATCACGCCGTCGCGGCGCGCGCCCAGGCGCTCGATCGCGCGCTGCGACGCCAGGTTGTAGTTGTCGGTGCGCCAGCCCACGACCCGCGCGCCCAACGCCTCGAAGGCGTGTTCGAGCAGCAGCAGCTTGCAGGCGGTGTTGACGTGCGTGCGCTGGCGGCTCCTGGCGTACCAGGTGTAGCCGATCTCCAGCCGCGCGACGGATGGCACGATGTCGTGGTAGCGCGTGGAGCCGATCACCTGTCCGCTGTCCGGGTCGAGCACCGCGAAAGGCAGCATGTGGCCGGCGTCCTGGCCGTCGAGCGCGGCCCGCACGTAGGCCGGCTCGGCGCCCGGTTCCGGCACCGAGGTGATGCGCAGCTTCCAGAGTTCGCCATCGGCCGCCGCCCTGGCCAGCGCGGCGGCATGGTCCGCCTGCAGGGGCTCCAGCCGGACGCCGTGGCCGGCAAGCACCACGGGGGAGGGTGTCTGGACGAACGTGGCGGGGACGGCGGGCGGCATGGCGGTCTCCGTGGCTCAGCGGCGTTGGCTCGACCGCGTCATGGCGGCCAGCCGTTCCAGCAGGTGCATGTCCTGTTCGTTCTTGAGAAGCGCGCCCGCCATCAGGGGCACGGCGGTCGCGGCGTGGGCGTCGATCTCGGCGGCCGGCACGCCTTCGGCCAGCAGGAGCCGCAGCCAGTCCAGCAATTCGGAGGTCGACGGTTTTTTCTTGAGGCCGGGCGCGTCGCGCAGCATGAAGAAAGTGTCCAGCGCCGCGCGCAGGACTTCCTGCTTGACGTCGGGAAAATGCACGCCGACGATCTCGCGCATGGTGTCGCGGTCGGGAAAGCGGATGTAGTGGAAGAAGCAGCGGCGCAGGAAGGCGTCGGGCAGGTCCTTCTCGTTGTTGGAGGTGATGATGACCAGCGGCCGATGGCGGGCGGCGACCGTCTGGCGCGTCTCGTAGACGTGGAATTCCATGCGGTCCAGCTCGCGCAGCAGGTCGTTGGGGAACTCGATGTCCGCCTTGTCGATCTCGTCGATCAGCAGCACCACCGGCTCGGGGGCCTCGAAGGCCTGCCACAGCACCCCCTGCACGATGTAGTTGCGGATGTCCCGGACCTTTTCGTCGCCCAGTTGCGAATCGCGCAGCCGCGAGACGGCGTCATATTCGTACAGGCCCTGGTGGGCCTTGGTGGTCGACTTGATATGCCATTGCAGCAGCGGCCGGCCCAGGGCCCGCGCGACTTCCTCGGCCAGCATGGTCTTGCCGGTGCCGGGCTCGCCCTTGATCAGCAGCGGGCGCTGCAGCGTCAGGGCGGCGTTGACCGCGAGCTTGAGGTCGTCGGTGGCGACGTAGCGGTCGGTGCCCTCGAAGCGGGCGGCGGAGGATTGCGGAGTAGGCGAAGCGGCAGTCATCGGCGGGACAGGTAGGGCGCGCATGGCGCGACGTGGCGGGATGGCCGGGCCGTCGAGGGACGGCCCGGCCCCGTGGAACTGCGTATCCTACAATTATCGTACAATCGCAGGGTTTTGCGGTCGGGCCCGTGCCCGGAAACAGTATTCAAGCCAAACCAAGAGTCACTCCATGATGTTGCGAACCACCTTGATGCGCGCACTGTCCGTGCTGGCCGTGACGGCTTCCTGTGCGATCGCCAGCCCGGCGCACGCGGCCGATCCGGTCGTCGGCAACGCCGAGGCCGCCCGCGCCAAAGTCTCCATGTGCATCGGCTGTCACGGCATCCCGGGCTACAAATCGAGCTTCCCCGAGGTGTATCACGTCCCCATGATCGCCGGGCAGAACGCCAAGTACATCGAGGCCGCCCTCCGAGAGTACGCCAGCGGCGCGCGCAGCCATCCCACCATGGACTCGGTCGCCAAGAGCCTGTCCGAGCAGGACATCGCCGACGTGGCCGCGTACTACGCCAATCTCAAGTAAAGCGGGGGCAACATGAAACGCATCACCCTGGCCCTTGCGGGCGCCGTCCTGGCCGTCGCCGGGAATGCCGCCGTCGCGGGCGACCTCGAGGCCGGCAAGGCCGTTTTCCAGAAGTTCAACTGTGCGTCCTGCCACGGCGCGGACGCCAAGACCGCGGCCGATCCGGCCTATCCGATCCTGGCCGGCCAGCATCCCGATTACCTGGCCCATGCCCTGCGCGCCTACCAGCGGGGCCAGTCGGGCGCGCCGGCCTCGGCCAACGTGCGCAAGAACCCGATCATGGGCGCGTTCGCCGTGCAGCTTTCGGACCAGGACATCGACAATGTCGCGGCGTGGCTGTCCAGCCTGCCCAGCGACCTGGGCGTGCGCAAGTAGCGCGGCGCGCCTCGTGCACCGCGGGATCGAACCGCCGGCCTTGCCGGCGGTTTTGTTTTTGGCGCCGCCGCGAGCTCCGGGAAGGCGCACGCGCTAGCGTCCTGCGCGACGCCGGATCAGGTCGATATAGGCCTCGCTGTCCAGCGGCGTGCCCAGGCGCTGGGCTTCCCAGACTACCTGGCCCAGGCATTCCATGATCTCGTGCGCCGCCTGGTGGGCGTCGGTGCGGCGGACCAGCCTTTGATAGGCCTCGCGGATGCCGGGAGGGTGATCGATCGACAGTTGCTCGGCGATCGCCAGGTGCATGGACAGGTGCAGGAACGGATTGGTGCGGCCGGCCTGCACCGGATACTCGGCCGTCATGGCGTCCGCGGCTTCGAGGTCCGGATGGTATTCGGGATGTTCCTGGATCCAGTCCAGCGCCATGGTTTCCAGGGCGGTGGGGACTTCGCCGGCCCGGTGCTTGCGCCAGGCCTCGATGAAGAACCGGCGCGCCTGATCGCGTGAAGGATTGAACATGGTGCGGAATGAGCGGCTATCCGGCCATTTTACCGCCCGTTCCGGACGCCGGCCGGCAGCGCGGGCCAATGCAGGATAAAATCGACGATTGTTCGCCCTCGGGCGCGGGCCGCGCGATCGCGCCCGCCTGCCGGGGGCAGCGATCATCCACCCGGAGCAACTGGAGCATTCATGTCCTACCAGCATATCAAGGTCCCGGCAGGGGGCCAGAAAATCAAGGTCAACGCCGACTTCTCGCTCAGCGTTCCCGATGAGCCCATCGTCCCCTACATCGAGGGCGACGGCACCGGCGCCGACATTACTCCCGTCATGCTCAAGGTGGTGGACGCCGCTGTCCAGAAGGCCTACGGCGGCAAGCGCAAGATCCACTGGATGGAAATCTACGCCGGCGAAAAGTCCACCAAGATCTACGGCCCCGATGTCTGGCTGCCCGACGAAACGCTGGAAGCCGTCAAGGAATACGTCGTTTCCATCAAGGGCCCGCTGACCACTCCGGTCGGAGGCGGCATCCGCTCGCTGAACGTGGCCCTGCGCCAGCAACTGGACCTGTACGTCTGCCTGCGCCCGGTGCGCTACTTCAAGGGCGTGCCCTCGCCCGTGCGCGAGCCGGAAAAGACCGACATGGTCATCTTCCGCGAGAACTCGGAAGACATCTACGCCGGCATCGAATTCACGGCCGAATCCGAGCAGGCCAAGCAACTGATCGATTTCCTGCAGACCAAGCTGGGCGTCAAGAAGATCCGCTTCCCCGCCACGTCGGGCATCGGCGTCAAGCCGGTCTCGCGCGAAGGCACCTCGCGCCTGGTGCGCAAGGCCATCCAGTACGCGATCGACAACGACCGCGCCTCGGTGACGCTGGTGCACAAGGGCAACATCATGAAGTACACGGAAGGCGCCTTCCGCGATTGGGGCTACGAGCTGGCCCAGAAGGAATTCGGCGCCCAGCCGATCGACGGCGGTCCGTGGTGCAAGTTCAAGAACCCCAAGACGGGCCGCGAGATCATCGTCAAGGATTCGATCGCCGACGCCTTCCTGCAGCAGATCCTGCTGCGCCCGGCCGAATACGACGTCATCGCCACGCTGAACCTGAACGGCGACTACGTGTCCGACGCCCTGGCGGCCCAGGTCGGCGGCATCGGCATCGCCCCCGGCGCCAACCTGTCGGATTCGGTGGCCATGTTCGAAGCCACCCACGGCACGGCCCCGAAGTACGCCGGCAAGGACTACGTCAACCCCGGCTCGGAAATCCTTTCCGCCGAAATGATGCTGCGCCACATGGGCTGGACCGAAGCGGCCGACCTGATCATCGCCAGCATGGAAAAATCCATCCTGTCCAAGCAGGTCACCTATGACTTCGCCCGCCTGCTCGAAGGCGCGACCCAGGTGTCGTGCTCGGGCTTCGGCCAGGTCATGATCGACAACATGTGATCGTCCCGGCGCTGGACTGACGTTCCGGCAGGCCCGGTTCTCCGCGGAGAACCGGGCCTGCCTGTTTCATGCTGGCGCCGCGGGGCCGTCGGAAGGACTGCGGGCGATCCTGGCCGGCGAGCCGCCCAGCCCCCGAACTTGAATCCGCAATAGAACAGTTCGATGTCCGTGAATGCGGCCTCGCCGAGCAGATGGACATCCTGCTGTGGAGCGGTTCGCTACCTTGAAGGCCATGCGCCTCCGGCTCAGGCTCGGTACCGCCCTCGTTCTCGCGCATCACAGCTTTCCCCGGAAGAGCCCCGGGGCAGACGTCTGGCTCAAGCGCATTTCGTCGGATGGATCCACGCCGTCGAATTGCCAGCTTGGCTGCATCTCGGCAAAGGCTTTCAGCGCCAGCCCGCCACCCGCTCCAAGCACCAACATGCGGCCCGAGGCCGGCGCACGCCCGGCTGGCAGCACGCCCGCCATGCGGTACAGGTCCCGCAGGCCGGGCACGATTTTCGACGTGCTCCCGGCATAGCCGGAGACGATCGCGGGATCCGAAAACAGCGTCACGGGGCGGACGCACCTTGCGCCGCCGGAGGGTTTCCGGCCAGCGCAGCGAACGGTGCGTCCGGACCTCGGCCATGGCGCCGTTGCCCACGACCAGCGATACCGGGTGCCGGGCCTGCGCCACATCGCCGCAGGCGAATATCCCGGGCACCGCGGTACCGCTTTCGATGTCGGTGCGCACGTGCGTGCCCAACGGCGTCTCTTCCAGCGCGCAGCCGGCCGCTTGCGTAAGAGAGCCGGACGGCGCGCAGCGCACCGCGGTGAACAGGCCCGCGAAACGCAGCAGCCCGCCGTCCGCCATGCGGACGTCGGCATGGCCTTCGACCTGGTCGACGAGCCCTTCCTCGATTTGAGGGGAGACAACCGTCCCCGGGATGTCCGCTTCCCCCGATTCCGTGCCGACATGCCGGACATTTTCGCAGCCGATCCCGAGTGGGCGATGGCGGGTGCTCGCTTCCATGCCGTAAAAGCCGAGGCGAGTTTCGGATATCCATATAGTGATCAAAAAAGTCGAATTGCTTACGATGGCAGGTGCTAGGATAAGCGCAATGGCTGATTCCTTGATTTATAGATATCCATAAAATGGACATCAGCCCGATGCAGGCAGAAGCTGGCGTAGTAGATACAACGTCCATTAATTATTAAATGGGGAACGAGATGAGTATCTATCGGGCATTCTCAGTAGCGATATTCACGGTATTGCTGTTCGTGGCGGGATCGCGCTCCGTTCAGGCCGAAACACCCACCTTGCGTGTTTTCACGGGCAGCACCGCTCATTGGGCGGATCTGATCGTTGCCATCAAGAAGGGGTTTTTCACGGAGCAGGGCCTGACCGTGCAGCCGACCTTCTTTACTACCGGCGCGGCGGCCACCGAGTCTTTCCTGGCGGGAAACGGCGATGTCGTCCTGACCTGTGAACTCGCGTCGATCGGCATGTGGAAGCGTGGCAGCGTGGTGGGCATTTCGCGACAGGCGCGATTGTTCGACCAGGAATTCCTGGTGGTCCGCGGCGATATCGAAAAACCGTCCGATTTGGAAGGGAAGATAATCGCCACGCGGTATGGATCCACCGTCGAGTATTTTCTGAGGAAATATCTTCGGGAAGAAGGCGTCGCGCTGGATAAGCTGAAAATCATCAACCTGGAACCGGCGGATACTGTGATCGCGCTGGATAAGGGGGAAATAGACGGCTATACGAATTACATACCCTTTCCCCAGCTATCGCTGCTTGCCACCAAGTCGGCGAAAGTATTGGCGACCTCGGGGAAATATATCGACGAAAACTGTATATACAGCGCCAGCAAGAAGGCAATCAGCGAAAAAAAAACCAGTCTGGTGAAGTTCCTCAAGGCGATCCGCAAGGCGCAGTCCTATATCCCCGCGAATATGGATGAAGCCGTGAGCATATCGGTGGCCCAGTTCAGGGGAAAACCGGACGATGTCCGCTTTCTGCTGGAGCACATGAAATTCCAGCTCGGCTATGACAGGATCCTGCGCAAGAATGTCGAGGAAGTCGCCGATTTCTTCGATATGGGAAAGATCGACTGGCAGAACTGGTTCGATCCCTCGGTGCTGGCGCAGGCGGCTCCCGATCTCGTGGAAGAAAAGTGAAATGGCCGTCCTCGAACCTATGCGTGCAGGGCGCGGGGATCCGGAATCGCGCGAGGGGCCCGGCGGGGGGATTTTGCTTTCCCGGATTTCGAAGTCGTTCCGGTCTAGCGGCGGGGCTATCCAGGACGTCCTTCATGACGTGGATCTCCACGTGGCTGCCGGAAGTTTCTGCTGCATATTGGGCCCCAGCGGGTGCGGCAAGACGACGATCCTGAACATGATCGCGGGCTTCGAAAGCCCGACCAGCGGCAGGTTGCTTCTTCACGGCGATCCGATCGCGGCGGCGGGGCCGGACAGGGCCGTCGTATTTCAGGACGTCGGGGCGGCGTTGTTTCCCTGGCTGACCGTGGAGGAGAATGTAGCCTTCGGGCCCAAGATGCGCGGACAGCCCGCGCAATGCTATCGGGCGGAGGTGAGGAAGCTGCTCGACATGGTCCGGCTCGCGGCCCATTCGAAAAAGTATCCGTTCGAATTGTCGGGAGGCATGAAGCAGCGGGTGCAGATTGCCAGGGCGCTGGCGAACAATCCCGACATTCTATTGATGGACGAGCCGTTCGCGGCGCTGGACGCCATCACCAAGAAAGGCCTCCAGGTCGAACTCAGTTCGATCTGGCAGCGCGCGCGCAAGACCGTCGTCTACATCACCCACGATATTTCCGAGGCGGTTCTGCTCGGGCAGCAGATCGTCGTCATGAGCGGCGGGCCCCGGGCCGGAATCAAGCACCGGATGGACGTCGACCTGCCCTATCCCCGCTCGCTGTTGTCACCGGAAGCTTCCGCCATCCAGTTGCTGCTGGAGCAGCATCTTCATCCCGGGGAGCGGCAAAATGACTGATGGGAAAGCATTGATCCGCCGTCGGCTGAGAGCCGCACTGGTCGCGTGCGCGTCGATCGCGACGGCGTTCCTCGTGTGGCAGCTTCTGACGCTGTTCGTGTTCAATCCCGTCCTGGTGCCGTCGCCGGTCGCGGTGGCTTCCGAGGCGTTGGCGATGATCAGGACGCATGAGCTCTTCGGGCATGTGGCGGTCAGCATGAAGCGGATAATCGTCGGGTTCGTGGCGGGGTCCACCACGGGAATCTTCCTGGGGTTGCTGATCGGCCGGATCCGAATCGTGCAAGAGGCGCTGGATCCCATTATCGAACTGATCCGGCCCATTTCTCCGGTGGCCATCATCCCCTTATCCATCCTGTGGTTCGGCATCGGCGAAATGTCCCGATATTTCATCATTTTCTATGCCACGGTCGTTGTCGTCACATTGAACACGGCCGCGGGCGTATCGTCGCTGCCGGTCAGCAGGATCCGGGCCGCGGTCAGCCTGGGCGCCGGTGAACTGAAGATGTTCATTCACGTCGTGCTGCCGTCGGCCGTGCCCTACATATTGACCGGGATGCGGATCGCCATAGGATTTTCGTTCATGGGCGTGGTGGCGGCCGAAATGATAGGCGCCGACAGCGGGATCGGTTATCTCATCATGCAATCCCGCCTGATGGTCCAGCCGGAACGGATGTTCGTGGGCCTGCTGAGCCTGAGCGTCGTCGGGCTGCTGACGGATCAGGTTTTCAGGATCAGCGTGAACTGGGCCACCAGACGATTCACGCAATATCAGGAAAGAGCCTGACCACGGCTCTGTCATGGATTTCATACAGGGAATCCGGATATCGCGGGCAGGCGCGGAATGTTGCGTGCATGCCAAGGTCCGGGAGCATTTGGCTTCAATTCACGGGAGGTTGTGATGTCGTCTCAGAATTCGGGAAACGCCGGATGCCTGATCCGGGCGGACAGGGTCGTCGATGGCAATGGGAACGTTTTCGAGCAGGGAGAGGTGTTCATCGAGGGCAGCCGGATCTCGCACTCCGGTCCCCGCGCGTCCGTGCCCACGCCCCCGGGTGTCAGGATCATGGATTTCGCCGGATGCACGGTTCTTCCCGGGCTGATAGACGCCCACATCCATCTCGGCGCCCAAAATGTCTACAACTTCGAAAATTACCGCACCGCCACGTTCGAAGTGACCCCTCAATTGCAGCAGATGTATGCCCTGCTGCATGCCCAGATGTGTCTGGAGATGGGTTTTACGACGTTGCGGGACATGTCATGGGTCACCCCTTGGGGACTGTTCACCGACGAGATGGTGGCTGTCAGGGACGCCATCGTGCAGGGCATCTATCCCGGCCCCCGGATACAAACGGGAGGCTGGGCGGTAATGACCTATGCGCATCTGGAGCTGCTGCTTCCCCATCATGCCATCCGGGCGCCGAATACGACCGCGGATGGCCCGTGGGAATTGCGCAAGATGGTCCGCGATCAGCTCAGGCGCGGCTGCGACTTCATCAAGACATGCGCTTCCGGGGGCGGGGGAACGGATCATCAGGACGCCCGGGGCATTCTGAACCTGACGGAAGAAGAGCTCGATGCGATCGTCGACGAGGCCCATCTCCTGGGCAAGCATGTGGCAACGCACGCATGGACGCCGGAATCCCAGAAGCGGGCAATGCGGGCGGGCACGGACACGCTGGAGCACTGCGTCCGGACCGACGACGAGGCGATCGAGATGATGCTTGAAAGGGGCACGCCGATCGTCCCGACGCTGGCCGTCAGAACCGAGCATGCATTGAAGCTGGTGGAGCAGGCGGGCGCGTCGAAGTTCGTGATGGAGAATTACCGAAGGCACCAGCGGTATGCATTCGAGAATTTCCAGAAGCTGTATCGGGCTGGTGTGAAGATCGCGCTCGGCACCGATACCAACGTCCAGCCCAATATGGGAGAAAACGCCTTGGAGCTGGAAGTCTACGTGCAACTGGGAATGACGCCGATGGAAGCGATATTGTCGGCGACGCGCCATGCTGCGGAAGCCATCGGCATGGGGAAGGAAATCGGGACCTTGGACCCCGGGAAATCCGCGGATTTGATCGCGGTCCGGGGCAACGTGCTCGAGAACGTGTCGCTGTTGCGCGAAAAGGCCAATATCGAATTGGTGATGCGGGAAGGCGAACTGCTGGTCCACAACGATGGAAACACGGTCAAACGGCCGATTTTCCGCAACAATTGGGACTGGACCCGGATCGGCGGCGCGCGCGCCGGAGGATGCTGCGGCGTCGACCGCTGAATACCGGTCGTGCCGGAAAAACCGGAGTTCGACCCTGGCGCCGGGGTGGTCAGCGAATTTTTTCAAAGGGGCGGTGCGGTGGCAAGGCCCATATCCTCAGCCAAGGGATCTCAGAGCATCGAACGCGCCCTGAATCTCATCAAAGAGATCCACATGTGCGGCAAGGACGGCGCGCGCACCACCGACCTGGTGCGGCGCTGCCAAATGGAATATCCGACGACTCACCGGATACTCAGCGTGCTGGTGGAGCAGCGCGTATTGCGCAAGGATGCCGGAACCAGAAGATATTTCCTAGGCCAATTGATCTATGAGCTGGGTCTGTCCGTGGAGCCGCGGGTGGATATCCGGCGACATTGCGACGAGATGATGCGCAAGCTGGCCAACGAGGCCGAGGACACGATTTTCCTGAGCATCCGCAGCGGCTTGGATGTCGTCTGCATCGATCGCAAAGAAGGGGCGTTTCCCATTAAAACCTTCGTTTTCGACGTGGGCAGCAGGCGTCCGCTGGGTATCGGGGCCGCGGGGCTTGCCTTGCTCATGGCGGATCCACCCGAAGAGGTCGCCAGAATTCTCAAAGCGAATCGGGTCCACGTTACCCGGTACGGCAAGAAGCTGACGGTCGACGAATTGGTGGCGATCGTGGATTACGGCCGCGCGTCCGGCTACATCATGGTCGACGATACGGCGTTTCCCGGCGTGCGGGCCATCAGCATCCCGTTCGATCTCGGCCCGGAAGCGCCCAGGGCGGCCGTGAGCATCGCCGCGGTGTCCGCCCGGCTACCGCCGCGCAGGGTGCGCGACCTGGTGGCGGTCATCCGGACCGAAATAGATAATCTATGCCCCATAGGGCGGCTGGATTGAGGGCAGGCCGCTTGCAGCCTGCCCGGACCGCGCTCCGGTTCGGGGTTTTCGCCGGCGGCCCGCTTCGGCAGGATTTTTTGTCCGGCCGCGCCATGTCACGGGATGTTCAGGGCTTGGCGCCCGACGTCCGTATCGCCTTTCCCCATTTTTCGTTTTCGCTCCTGAGGAAATCCATGGCCTGTCCAGGTGTGCCTCCGACGGCGAGCGCGCCTACGTTCAGGAGCTGCTTCTGGACTTCGGGATCGTTGGCCGCCTTGGTGGCCTCTTCGGCGAAGCGGTTCAGTATCCCGGGGGGAGTGCCCTTGGGCGCCACGATGAGCACCCAGGAGTTCATGTCGAACCCGGACGACGTGACCTCTCCGATCGTCGGTATGTCCGGCAGATCCCGCCAGCGGGCGGCGGAGGTAATGGCGACGATGCGTATCCTGTCGCCGGCCAGTTGAGAGGCGAATGAGGGCAGGCCGTCTATGACGAAGTCCACGTGGCCGCCCGCAAGCGCCACGACCGCCGGCCCTCCGCCCCGGAACGGGATATGGTTGGCCTTGGCCTTGATCTGGGCCAGAAAGGTTTCGGTGATCAAATGGCCCGTCGAGCCGTTCCCGGACGAGCCATAGTTCAATCCCCCGGGCGTGCCGCGTATCCGTTCGATGAATTTCCCGGCGTCGTCGCCGGCATACTTCGCGCCGACCGCGAGCATCTGCGGGAACTTGGCGATCTGCACCACGGGCGTGAAGTCGCGGAACGCGTCGTAGGGCAGCGAGTCGAAAAAATTGGGATTGATGGCCAGGGTGCCGGGCGACCCGACCAGGAACGTGTAGCCGTCGGGCGAGGCCCGGGCCACGGTTTCCGTGCCGATGATCCCGCTGCCTCCGGTCCGGTTGTCGACCACGAATTGCTGGCCCGTTTGCTGGCTGACCTTCGCCATGACGATGCGGGTCACCACGTCGGCGGCGCCGCCGGCGGCAAACGGGAGCACCAGTCTCACCGTCTGCTGCGGCCATTCCTGGGACCAGGCGCCGGGCAGGAGACACAGCAGGGCTACGAGCAAGGCGATCCGCTTTTTCATGGCACTCACTCCCATATCGGCTCGACGGTCCGCCGGCGGCGGGATTACGCGCACAGGGCGTACGCGGCAAGGGCGCAGGTGCGCGCCGTGGTTCTCAGTTCGTCTATGTGCACCCGTTCGTCCGGCGCCGGCCATTCGGGATACAGCTTGATATTGCCCGGCCCGAATTGGATCGAGGGAATGCCCGCCGCATGGAGGACGTTTCCATCCCCGAAATTCCCGATGCGCTCGACGCTGCCGATGCGGGCGGGCTGCCCGGTGGCGGCCTGGTATCCCTGCGCCACGGCCTGCACCAGTTCGTGATCCGGCAGGAGTTCGGTGGGCTCCATGAAGAACGGATCGTCCGGCCCGTTGGCGGGAATGGTGACCTCGCAATCGAAGGTGGGATGCGTGTCCTTCAGGTGCCGGATGACTTTTTCGACATCGCGCCGGACCGACGCCAGCGTCATGCCCGGCACGGTCCGGATCTGGAAAACCAGATCGCACCACCGGCCGTAGTGATCTTTGTGGATGACGTCGTACCGGATCATCGGGAAGTCGGGCAGTTCGGGGTGGCGGGTGAAGGTCAGCCAGGAATCCTCGGGCACGGGCAAGAGGCTGGGACCGAAGGCGGACAGGCAAAGGGCCTGCTGTTCGATAGAGTTGAAGTACCGGCTCCGCGCTTCGTCCGTGAAGCGAAAGAAAAGCCCGGGGGTCGTGGTGCGTATCTTCACCCGCACGGACCCGACGATCACCGATCCCACCGTATTGGCCGCGTGTTCGATGTTGATGCAGTAGTCGGCCGTCACGCCTTTCTTCAGCAAGGTCCGGGTGCCGGTGCCGCCCAGCTTGTGCGTCGCGACGGGACAGTACAGCAGGTCTCCCTTCAATTCGATTCCCGACCGCCCGAAGGCCTCGATGGCCAGGAACGCCGCGGCCAGCCCGCCTTTGTCGTCCTGCGCGCCCAGGCCCCATATCCAGCCGTCTTCGTAGCGTCCCGCATGGGGATCCACCGTCCAGCCGGGCATGAGCACGTTGACGTCCATGTGTCCGTTGAACATCAGCGTGGGGCCGCCTCCGGTGCCCTTCAGGCGTCCGATGGGCTGCCGGGTGGTCTTGGGTTCGGTGGGGTGCTCGACCTCCATCATGGTGGTTTCCATTCCCGCGCTCTTCATTTTCTCGTACAGGAAGTCCGCCACCTCGCCTTCGCCGAAGTTCGGGCTGGGTATGGCGATCAGTTGGCGCGCGAGACTCACGATCTCATCGTCGGCGATTGCGGAAAAGAGACGGTCGGCTGCTTCGGGCTTCTGCATGGCGGGGTTCCAGTCAATTGGCGGAAATGTGCTTTTCCTCGATGAGGACTTTCCACTCCGCGGCCTGCTTGTCCAGAAAGGCCTGCGCGTCGTGGGCGGTGCCTCCTACGGGTTCGATGGAAAGGTCGTTCAGGCGCTTGGCGATCCGCGGATCGCCAAGCGCCTTGTTGAACACCGTATTGAGTCTGTCGATGATCGCGGCAGGGGTGCCCGCCGGCACGACCAGCATCGACCAGGCCGCCACGGAATAGTCCGGCAATCCCGACTCTTTTATCGTCGGCACCTGCGGCAGGCTGGGCGCTCTTTTGCCTGTGCTCACGCCGAGCGCCTTCAGCCTGCCGTCCGACAGGTACGGCATCGCCTCGGGGACGCTGACGATCATGAAATCCACGCGTCCGCCGGCGATGTCCGGCAGCGCCAGGGCCGATCCTTTATAGGGAACGTGCAGGACCTTGATGCGGGCCAGCTCGTTGAACCGTTCTCCCGCCAGATGGGATGCCGAACCCACCCCGGAAGAGGCCATGGACAATTCGCCGGGCCTGGAGCGCGCAAGCTCGACGAGTTGCTGCACGGTATCGACCCCGAGCTTCGGATGCACCACGAGCACATTGGGGACCTCGGCCGCGACCATGACGGGCGCCAGGTCCGCCGGATTCCATGCGAGATTCCGGAAAAGAAAGGCATTGGTGGCGCAGCCGAAGGTGCACATCAGGACGGTATAGCCGTCCGGCGGGGCCTTGGCCCCCACGGCAAAACCGATATTCCCGCCCGCGCCCGTGCGGTTTTCGACCAGGATTTCCTGGCCCAGGTCCTTCGCGGCGTGCTCCGCCAGGACCCTGGCGACGATATCGGGCGCCCCGCCGGCGGCGAAGGGCACGATCAACCGTATGGGGGCGGTCGGGTAATCGGTGCCCGACCATGCCGGCGGTCCGGACAACGAGGTGGCAAGCAGGCCGATCGCGACAAGCCTTGTGAACCGAATGATGTATTTCACTGCCCCTCTCCTTGATAGAAAGGAATGCTGCGTTTACTTCACGTGGAATCACATTCGATGCAGAAAAGATCAGGAACCGTGGAAAACGCCGTCCGGCGTTGTCCGCCGTGGCGGGAGGTTGCGCGGGATCCGCCAGGCTGCTGCTTCGAACTGTACAGGTTCGGCGCGCTTCGGGATAGAGCGGCGTCGCAGGATCACTCACGATGTGAAAAGAAAGGGAAGACGACGCCGGCGGGACGCTGGCGCAGCCAGGATGGATGTGATACCGGAGCTGGCCGGGCGCGGTCAGCGGGCGCCGGGGGAGGGCGAAGCCGCGGCGGCTGACAGTTCTCTGACGAGCATGTCGGTAACGAACATATTGCCCGGGGCATGAACGATGATTTCCTCGATGCCGCTGGCGAGCGCCACGGCCTGCACGGTAATGCCGCAGGCCCAGAACATGGGGGTCTGGCCGGCGCCGACGACGTTGCGCCGGCCCCAGTCCACTTGCGACAGGTCGGGAATGCCGATTTGCGCCGGGTCTCCGATATGGACCGGCGCGCCATGACTCAGCGGGAAGCGGGAAGTGAGCTCGATCAGCGGGACGACCCGTTCGTTGTCGACCGGACGCAGGCTCACCACCAGTGGACCGGCGAACGGCCCGGCCGGCACGCAAGGGATGGAAGAGCGGTACTGGGCGGGAAAGGCCGCTTCGTCCACCAAATGCGGCAACGGTATGCCCGATTCCAGCATCACGCGGTCCAGCGACAGGTTGCACCCGGTGAGGAACGCGACGTGATCATCCCGCCAATACGGAACCAGCGTATCCACGCGCTCCACGGGCTTGCCGCGGCGCAGGATCAGGTATCCGCCGACATCGGTGCGCAGGTCGGCTTGCGGCGCGGCCCGCGGCGGGCAGGGGTTGCCCGGCTCGCAAACGTCCAGGAGCGGCAAGGCCTTGGGATTGCCGAAGCAGAACCGCATGAAATCGAAGGCCAGGGCCTTCGGGACGATCGTGACATTTGCCTGGTGGTATCCGAGCGCCAGGCGCTTGGTCACGCCTTGCCAGCGCTTTTCCCGTATGGCCTGCCTGACCACTCCCGGAGGAGCGGCCTCCAACTCCGCGCGGTTCATGTGGTGGCTCCGTCAATGTGGAAGACAACAGGCTGGAAGACTACGGCTCCGCCGGCTTCGACGGCAAGCCGTGCGCCCGCCGGGAACGGCAGTGTCAGGGATTCCGGCTGGCAAGGGGACTGGACGGCCTCATTTTTATATCCAGGCCCGTCATTCGATCAAGCGGAAGGAGAATCGCGCACCATGGTGGGGCATGGACGGGTGCCGGATCCGCCTCAACCTAGGGCATTCCCTGAGTGCCGGAATCCCGCCCATGGTGCAGAATGCCGTCCATGCAGGTGAGGAGACAACGCCCTGCATGGGCAAAACCGGCGCTCCGGTATATAAAAAATAGCGGTAACCCATAAAAGCAAGAATGCGCGACGGCTGGCACTGATCGGTGCCAGCCGTTGTTGCGAATGCGCCCCCTATCGTCGCGCAATCTGCGTCTATCTGACGGAATGTCGGAATCCAGAGAACCCTGCTCACCGCACACCCGATACTGGCGGCACAACCTGCGGCGGATCGCGTTGCTGCTGGCCCTGTGGCTGCTTCTCACCGTCCTGCCCAGCTATTTCGCGCGGGCCCTGTTCCCCATCGATTTCTTCGGCTGGCCGCTGTCTTTCTGGCTGGCGGCCCATGGCGCTCCCCTCGGCTATCTCCTTCTCATCGGCATCTATGCCGGCTGCATGAACCGCTCCGACGCGCGCGCCGCTCCCCGTAGCCGGCGGGACGACTGATGCCGCTGGGCGGGGACAGCCAGAAAGAGGTGGGCCGGCGGCTGGTGCGGGCCTACGTGCTGTACACCGCCGGGTTCGTCCTGCTGATCATGGTGCTGGCGCTGCTCGAGATCCTGGGCATGGCGCGCAACTGGATCGGCTATGTCTTCCTGTTGACCACCGTCAGCCTGTACGCCGGCATCGGCATCATGTGCCGCACGTCGGACCCGGTCGAATACTACGTCGCCGGGCGCCGCGTGCCGGCCGTGTTCAACGGCATGGCCACCGCCGCCGACTGGATGTCGGTGGCGTCCTTCATCGGCGTGGCCGGCACGCTCTACCTGACCGGATACGGCGGCCTGGCCTATGTCATGGGCTGGACGGGAGGCTACGTACTGGTGGCGCTGCTGCTGGCGCCCTACCTGCGCAAGTTCGCCCGCTATACCGTGCCCGATTTCCTCGGCGCCCGCTACGGAGGCAACCTGCCCAGGCTGCTCGGCGTGCTGTGCGCGGTGCTGTGCTCCTTCACCTACCTGGTGGCGCAGATCTACGGCGTGGGTATCATCACCACGCGGCTGACCGGCATTTCCTTCGAACTGGGCATCTTTGTGGCGCTGGGCGGCATGCTGGTCTGTTCCTTCCTGGGCGGCATGCGCGCGGTCACCTGGACCCAGGTCGGCCAGTACATCATCATGGTGATCGCCTACCTGGTGCCCGTGGTCTGGCTGTCCGTCAAGCATACGGGCGAGCCGGTTCCGCAGGTATCGGCCAGCGTCGTCCTGCAGGAGATCGTCCACAAAGAAGCGCAATTCCGCGGCGATCCGCGGGAGATCCAGGTGCGTCGGCTGTGGCAGGAGCAGGCCGACGAGATGCAGGCGCGCCTGGACGGGTTGCCGGCGTCCCTGAACGACCAGCGCGAGGCGCTGCGCGGGCGGCTCAATGCGCTCAAGGGGTCGGCCGACGCCTCCATGGTCGAGATCCGCTCGATCGAGCGCGAGCTGGCGGCGTATCCGGATAGCGTGGAGGAGGCCCGCGCGGCCTGGTCGCGGGCGCGCGACCGCTTCCAGGCGCGCGCCGCCCCGCCCGTGCCGCACGCCGTGCCTTTTCCCGACGTAGAGCCGCAGGCCCGGGAAGACCTGCGCAACAACTTCCTGACGCTGGTGCTCTGCCTGATGCTGGGCACCGCCGGCATGCCGCATATCCTCATGCGGTGCTACACCACGCCTTCGGTGGCCGAGACCAGGCGCTCGGTCACCTGGTCGCTGGGCTTCATCCTGCTCCTGTACTTCATGGCGCCGGCGCTGGCGCTGCTGGTCAAGTTCGAGATCTACACCCAGGTCGTCGGCACGCATTTTTCCCACCTGCCGGCATGGGTCAACGCGTGGAGCGCGGTGGATCCGAATCTGCTGGAGGTGCAGGACATCAACCGCGACGGCATCGTGCAACTGGCCGAGATCCGGCTGGCGAGCGACGTGGTGGTGCTGGCCATGCCGGAGATCGGCGGCCTGCCGTATGTCATCTCCGGGCTGGTGGCGGCCGGGGGATTGGCCGCCGCGCTTTCCACCGCCGACGGACTGCTGCTGACGCTGTCCAATTCGCTGTCGCACGACACCTGGTTCCGCGTGGTCTCGCCCCGGATGTCGCCGGCGCGGCGCGTCATGGTTTCCAAGATCCTGCTGCTGGCCGTGGCCTTCGGCGCCGCCTGGCTGGCCTCGCACAAGCCGGCCGACATCCTGTTCATGGTGGCCGCGGCGTTCTCCTTCGCCGCCTGCACGTTCTTCCCGGTCCTGGTCGCGGGCATTTTCTGGAAACGCGCCAACAAGTGGGGCGCCGTCAGCGGCATGCTGACGGGACTGGCCGTCACGGCCTGGTACATGTGCCGCACCCAGCCCGCGCTGCGCGAGTGGATGTTCGGGATCGCGCGCGACGTGCCGGTCCAGCTATGGTGGGGCATCCAGCCCCTGTCGGCCGGCGTGTTCGGCGTGCCGGCGGCCCTGGCCGCGATCGTCGTCGCGTCCTTGGTGACCGCGCCGCCCGATCGCGCCACGCGCGAACTGGTGGATTTCGTCAGGCGTCCGGACGCCTGAGCGCCGCGGGCGATCCCGGCTGCCTACGCCGAGGCATCGTACAGTCCGCGATCGCGGCCATCGCAAGCCAGGTGCAGGACCCGTCCATTGGGCGGAATGGACAGCTCCTGGTAATAGATCGGACTGCCGCGCCCGACGAAGGCATGGGCGTTCAGCCGTTGTCCCGCCGTGCCGGCGCGCACCCCGATGGCGCGGCAGATCTCCGTTCCGAACTTGCGCACGGCCAGGAACTGGTCGATGCGCCCGATCGGCTGCGCGGTCTCGCGCATGATGATTTCCTTGAAGTTCTCCGTCGCCAGCTTCTTGACCGGCAGGTCGAGGAAGGCGGGCACGCGTTCCGGGTCGGCGTAGAAGCGCGAAAACACCGAGAACTCGTTGCCGATGGCCAGCACGCGCTCGATGCAGACCACGCGCTGGCACCGCAGGTGGCCGGTCCAGGGGCCGCTTTCGTCGAGCTCGTAGCGCGCGGAAATCTTGGGATAGACGGGGAGATAGCTCGCGCCGTCGTCGGCCACGAAGCGGCAGTGCAGGGGGGCGTGCATGGAGCCGTCGTCGCGGCCGGCCACGAACGTGCCGCTGCCTTGCTGGCGCACGATGACCCCGTCGTCCGCCAGCATGCGCAGGGCGCGCTGGATCGTGCCCACGCTCAACGGCAATTCGGCCGCCCATTCGATTTCGGTGGGCAGCCGGGTGCCGGGCGTCCAGGCCCCGCTGGCCACGGCATGCGCGATGGCGTCGCGCATGGCCATGTACTTGGGAATGCCGGGCCGCACGTAGCGGTCGAGGCGGCGACGCAGGTCGACGCCCAGGGAATTCTGAGCTTGATCCATATTACTTTAATACTATATAGTAATAGTGCAATTTAGCGGAGCGAGGCATGAGTTCGAACAATCTCGTAGTTATTATGTCCGATGAGCACAACCCCAAGGTAATGGGCTGCTCCGGGCATCCGGTGGTCGAGACCCCCCACCTGGATGCCCTGGCCCGGCGCGGCACGCGCTTTTCGAGCGCCTACACCACCAGTCCGGTCTGCATCCCGGCGCGCGCCGGCTTCGCCTGCGGCAAGTACATCCACCAGATCGGTTTCTGGGACAACGCCGACGCGTACGATGGCACCGTGCCCAGTTGGCACCACGTGCTGCGCGAGCGCGGCCACGAGGTCGTGTCCATCGGCAAGCTGCATTTCCGGCTGCCGCAGGAGGACCACGGCTTTACCGAGGAACAGATCCCCATGCACGTCATCGAGGGCAAGGGGGATCTCATGGGCCTGGTGCGCGAGGACCTGCCGCGGCGCGGCGGCGCCAAGAAGATGGCGGCCATGGCGGGTCCCGGCGAAAGCCCCTATACCTTCTACGACCGGGAAATCTGTGCCCGCGCCCAGGTGTGGCTGCGCGAGCAGGGCACCCGCAGGCACGACAAGCCCTGGGTGCTGTTCGTGTCCTTCGTGGCCCCGCATTTCCCGCTGACCGCGCCGCCGGAGCACTATTACCGCTACTGGAACCGCGACCTGCCCATGCCCCTGATGTACGCCCGCGAGCAGCGGCCGCGGCATCCGTACCTGGAGGATTACCGCAACAGCTTCTGCTACGACGACTATTTCGAGTCCGAGCAGGACGTCAAGCGGGCGCTGGCGGGCTATTTCGGCCTGGTGTCCTTCCTGGACGAGAACATCGGCAAGGTGCTGGGCGCCCTCGAAGAGACCGGCCTGGCGTCGAACACGCGCGTCATCTATACCAGCGACCACGGGGACAACCTCGGCGCCCGCGGCCTGTGGGGCAAGTCGACCATGTACGACGAGATCGCCGGCGTGCCCCTGATCATGAGCGGCCCGGGCGTGCCCGCCGGCAAGGTGACCGGCACGCCGGTCAGCCATGTGGACTGCTACCCCACCATCGTCGACACCGTCGGCGTGCCCTTCGAGTCGGTGCGCGAAGGCCATCCCGGCGTGGACCTGCGCGGGGTGGCCGAGGGCGGGGAGCCCGACCGCACCGTGCTGTCCGAATACCACGGCATGGGCTCGACCACCGGCGCCTTCGCCATCCGCCACGGCCGCTACAAGTACATCCATTACGCCAAGTACGCGCCGCAGTTGTTTGACCTGGAAAAGGATCCCGACGAGACCGAGGACCTGGCCGGCCGGCCCGACCATGCCGATGTGCTCGAGCAATGCCGGCAGCGGCTGTATTCGGTCTGCGACCCGCAGGAAGTCGACCGTCGCGCCAAGGCTCGCCAGGCGGAACTGCTGGCGGCCAACGGCGGACGCGAGGCGGTGATCGCGCGCGGCGACCTGGGCTTTACCCCGGCGCCGGGATGCGCCGTGGATTTCCAGTAGCGCCTTGCGCGCTTCCATATTCGAACGAGGAGACGACATATGAAAACGATGCGACGCTTGCGTTGCGTGCTGGGCCTGCTGGCGGGCCTGACGGCGGCGGCGCCGGCCATGGCGGCCGATGCCTGGCCTTCCCGGGCGGTGCGGGTGATCGCGCCGTATCCCGCGGGAGGCGGCGTGGATTTCGTGACCCGGCTGATCGCGCAGAAGCTGTCGGCCAGGACCGGCCAGAGCTTCGTGGTCGAGAACCGCTCGGGCGCTTCCGGCCTGATCGGGGCCGACGCCGTGGCGAAGAGCGCGCCGGACGGCTACACCATGCTGGTGGCCTCGCCCGCCGAGGTCCTGGTTGGCGCCATCGCCGGCCAGCGCGCGCCGTACGACGCCCAGCGCGACCTGAAGGCGGTGACGCTGATCGGCGAGACGCCGCTGGTGATCGCGGTCAACCCGGCGGTGCCGGTCCAGTCCATGGGCGATCTCATCGCCCAGGCCAAGGAGGGCAAGCTGCAGCTGTCCTACGGTACGCCGGGCAACGGCAGTTCCATGCATTTCGCCGGCGAGTCGCTGAACATGATCGCCGGCACGTCCATCCTGCACGTGCCCTACAAGGGCGCGGCGCCGGCCGTGGCGGACCTGCTCGGCAACCAGATCCCCCTGGGGATCGTCGGCATGCCGCCCGTCGTGCCGCACCAGAAGAGCGGCAAGCTCAAGGTGCTGGCGGTCACCAGCCAGAAGCGCTCGAGCGCCATGCCCGACGTGCCGGCGATGGCGGAACTGCCGGGTTTCGAGCAGTACCGCTTCACCAACTGGATGGGGGTGTATGTGCCCGCCGGCACGCCGCAGGCCGTGGTGGACAAGCTGGCCACCGATATCGCCGAGGCCGTGCGCCAGGAAGACACCCGCAGGCAGTTGCTGGAGCAGGGGGTCGAGCCGGTGGGCAATACGCCGGCCGAGTTCGCCAAGTTCCTGGACTCCGAGCGCCAGCGCTACGAAACGATCGCGCGCCAGCGCAATATCCATATCGAATAAAGGACGTTGCCGGATCAGGCCGGGAGGATGCCGGGCGATGCGCCCGGCATGTTGTTTCCTGCGGGCCTGCCGGGGCCGGGCCCGGCGGATCCGCCGCTGCGCTAAGGGGATCCTGTCCCGGGAGAGCGGCCCGGCTGGGCCAGCAACGCGATGACGGCGCCTTCGCCGCCGTCGGCCTCCCCGGCCGGGACGTAGGCCAGCACCGCGGCCTGCTGCGCCAGCCAGGCCGCGACCCGCTCGCGCAGCACCGACACGCCGGACGGCGAGCCGTAGCCCTTGCCGTGCACGATGCGCACGCAACGTATGCCGTTGTCGGCGCATTGCGCCAGGAAGCGGTCGAGCGCGTCGCGGGCGGTGTCGACCGTCATGCCGTGCAGGTCGAGATTGGCCAGGACGGGCCATTGCCGGCGCCGCAGGCGCCGCGCCAGGTCGGCGCTCGCGCCGGGGCGCACATAGGAGCCGTCGGGATAGCGGCCCGCGGTGGCGGGGAATTCATCGGAAATGCCCGCGGCGGGCGCGGGGACGGGACCGCCGATCGCCCGTTCGCGCCTGGCCCGGGCGTCGGCCGGGGGCGCGGGCGGCGCATGCAGTGTCCTGCGGTCGGTCTTCAGAGGGATGGCGCCGCCGACGGCGCGGCGAAACAGCGCGCTGTCGGCCGCGGAGAGGTCGGCCGGAGCGGTGTCGGCGCGCTTGCGTTCGCGCTCGAGCCGCTCCCGTTCCAGCCGCTCGCGTTCCTTGCGTTCCTCGAGGGCGGCCTGTCGCAGGCGCCCGAGATCGCCGAAGCCCGGGCTACTCCCCCGCATTCTCCAACCACCGCTGGGCGTCGAGCGCCGCCATGCAGCCGGTGCCGGCGCTGGTGATGGCCTGCCGGTACACATGGTCCTGCACATCGCCCGCGGCGAACACCCCCGGCACCGACGTCATGGTCGCCAGGCCGTTGATGCCGCTGCGCGGGATGATGTAGCCGTTGGCCATGTCGAGCTGGCCCTCGAAGATCGAGGTGTTGGGCTGGTGGCCGATGGCGATGAACACGCCGCTGACGGCCAGGTCCTCGGTCGCGCCGGTGGCGGTGTGGCGCAGGCGCGCGCCGGTCACGCCGGAATCGTCGCCCAGGACTTCTTCGAGCTGGCAGAACAGCTTGAGCGACATATTGCCGCCGTTGACCTTTTCCATCATTTTGTCGACCAGGATGGGCTCGGCGCGGAACTTGTCGCGCCGGTGCACCACCGTGACCGAGCGGCAGATGTTCGACAGGTAGAGGGCTTCCTCGACGGCGGTGTTGCCGCCGCCCACCACGATCACGTCCTGGTCCTTGTAGAAGAAGCCGTCGCAGGTGGCGCAGCCCGACACGCCGCGGCCCATGAAGGATTCTTCCGACGGCAGGCCCAGGTACTTGGCCGAGGCGCCGGTGGCGATGATCAGCGCGTCGCAGGTGTAGACGGCCCCGGCGTCGCCGGTCAGCGTGAAGGGCCGGCGCGACAGGTCGACGCGGGCGACCTGATCGAATACGATCTCCGTGTTGAACCGTTCCGCGTGCTGCTGGAAGCGCTGCATGAGCTCGGGCCCCTGGACGCCCAGGGCGTCCGCGGGCCAATTGTCCACGTCGGTGGTGGTCATGAGCTGGCCGCCCTGGGCCAGGCCGGTGACCAGCATGGGGCTCAGGTTGGCGCGCGCGGCGTAGATGGCGGCGGTGTAGCCGGCGGGGCCGGATCCTAGAATCAGTACTTTGGCGTGCTTGGGCGTGGTCATGTGCGGGACTTTCGAGGGATAACGTCCAATTATAATGAGCCGTATGCCCCGTATTTCAGCCGCAACTCCCCGCGCGTCCCGCAATACCCGCAACGGGCCGTCCCCCCTGCAGACCCGGCTTTCGGCGCTGTTGCGCGAAGCCCGCTGGATCCTGTTCGCCGCCCTGGCGGTCTGGCTCACCCTGGTGCTGGCCACCTGGAGCGCGGCCGACCCCGGCTGGTCCCATTCGGTCGAGCCCGGCGTCGTGCTCAACCGGGGGGGCATGCTCGGGGCCTATCTCTCCGACATCCTGCTGTATCTGTTCGGATATTCGGCCTGGTGGTGGGTCGTCCTGCTGCTGCACCGGGTGCTGGCGGGCTACCGGCGCCTGGCCAGCCACCTGCGGGCCCACGGCCAGCCGGAAACCCTGCCCCGCGTGCAGTGGGAGCAGGGGGTGGGCTTCTTCCTGCTCATGGTGGGCTCGGTGGGCCTGGAGGCCCTGCGCCTGTATTCCCTGGGCACGGAACTGCCGGCCCGTTCCAGCGGCGGCAGCGGCGCGGGGGGCGTCATCGGCCAGTCGCTGGCGCAGGGCGCGTCCCAGGCCCTGGGATTCACCGGCGGCACGCTGACCCTGCTGGTGCTGCTGGCGGTGGGCGCCAGCCTGTTCTTCAGTTTCTCGTGGCTGCACCTGGCCGAGCGCGTCGGGGGCGGGATCGAGCGCCTGGTGCGCCGGGTGCGCGATTCCTACGCCGCCCGCGAGGACCGCAAGCTGGGCGAGGTCGCCCTGGCCGTGCGCACCGAACAGGTGGTGGCCAAGCAGGAAAAGCTGGTCCATGAGCAGCCGGTGCGCATCGAGCCGGCCATTACCGTGGTTCCGAAGTCGGATCGCGCCGAAAAGGAAAAGCAGCAGAAGCTGTTCGTCGATCCCCGCGAGCCCGGCCACAACGACCTGCCCACCATCGGGCTGCTGGACGCCCCGCTGGCCAACCAGGAAACGGTCTCGGCCGAGACCATAGAGTTCACCTCCCGGCTGATCGAGAAGAAACTGGCCGATTTCGGCGTGCAGGTCACCGTGGTGGCCGCCCAGGCCGGCCCGGTCATCACCCGCTACGAGATCGAGCCGGCCACCGGCGTCAAGGGCAGCCAGATCGTCAACCTGGCCAAGGACCTGGCGCGCGCCCTCAGCCTGGTCAGCATCCGGGTGGTCGAAACCATCCCCGGCAAGAACCTCATGGGGCTGGAACTGCCCAACCCGCGCCGGCAGATGGTCAAGCTCTCCGAGATCCTCGGTTCGCAGACCTATCACGCCAGCCATTCCGTGCTGACCATGGCGCTGGGCAAGGACATCGCCGGCCATCCGGTCGTGGCGGACCTGGCCAAGATGCCCCACCTGCTGGTGGCCGGCACGACCGGCTCGGGCAAGTCGGTCGGCATCAACGCCATGATCCTGTCGCTGCTGTACAAGGCCGACGCCAGCCAGACGCGGCTGATCCTGATCGACCCCAAGATGCTCGAAATGAGCGTCTACGAAGGCATTCCCCACCTGCTGGCGCCGGTCGTCACCGACATGCGCCACGCGGCCAACGCGCTGAACTGGTGCGTGGGCGAAATGGAAAAGCGCTACCGGCTCATGAGCAAGCTGGGGGTGCGCAACCTGGCCGGCTACAACACCAAGATCCGCGACGCCGCCAAGCGCGAGGAACCCATTCCCAATCCCTTCTCGCTGACGCCGGACGCGCCCGAGCCCTTGCAGGAACTGCCCATGATCGTCGTCGTCATCGACGAACTGGCCGACCTCATGATGGTCGTGGGCAAGAAAATCGAGGAACTCATCGCCCGCCTGGCCCAGAAGGCGCGGGCCGCCGGCATCCACCTGGTGCTGGCCACCCAGCGCCCCAGCGTGGACGTCATCACCGGCCTGATCAAGGCCAACATCCCGACCCGCATCGCCTTCCAGGTATCGTCCAAGATCGACTCGCGGACCATTCTCGACCAGATGGGCGCCGAAACGCTGCTGGGGCAGGGCGACATGCTCTACATGCCCCCGGGCACCGGCCTGCCCGTGCGCGTGCACGGCGCCTTCGTGTCGGACGACGAAGTGCACCGCGTGGTCGAGCATCTCAAGGCGCAGGGCGAGCCCAATTATGTCGAGGGCCTGCTCGAGGGCGGCACGGAAGGCGAGACCGGCGACGGCCTGGGCTCGGTCACCGGCTTCGCCGACAGCGAATCCGACCCCATGTACGACCAGGCGGTGGAGGTCGTGCTCAAGAATCGCCGCGCGTCCATTTCGCTGGTGCAGCGGCATTTGCGCATCGGCTACAACCGGGCCGCCCGGCTGCTCGAGCAGATGGAGCAATCGGGCCTGGTGTCCGCCATGCAGTCCAACGGCAATCGCGAGATCCTCGCGCCCGCCAAGGAGGAATGACCATGCGCGCCAGCCGCCTGTTGCCGGCCCTGGTCCTGGCCCTGTGTCCCGTGCTGGCGCACGCCGCGGGCGCCATCGCCCAGTTGCACGCCTTCGTCGAGAACGTCCATGCCGCGGAAGGCCGTTTCGCGCAGTCCACGGCGGCCGCGCAAGGGCCCGGCCGGCCGCCCCAGACCGGCTCGTTCACTTTCCAGCGCCCCGGCCGCTTCAAGTGGGCGGTCGAGCGGCCCTACGAACAGTTGGTCGTCTCCGACGGCAAGCAGGTATTCCAGTACGACCCCGACCTGAACCAGGTCACGGTGCGCAAGGTCGACCAGGCCATCGGCGCCTCGCCGGCCGCGATCCTGTTCGGGTCCGGCTCGCTGGAGCAGGCCTTCGACCTGTCGGAGCTCCCGGCGCGCGACGGCCTGGCCTGGCTGCGCGCCAAGCCGCGCACCGCCGACGCCGGCTTCGCCCAGGTCGATATCGGCTTTGCCGACAATCTGCCGGCGCGCATCGAGCTGCTGGACAACTTCGGCCAGACCACGCGCGTCGAGCTGACCGGCATCCGGCCCAATCCCTCGCTGCCGGCCGACGAATTCCACTTCACGCCTCCGGCCGGCGTCGATACGGTGCGCATGTAGCGCAATGAGCCCCGACCTGTTCGACCAGGCCCGGCCGGCGGGCAGCGTCCCGCTGGCGGAGCGCCTGCGTCCGCGCACGCTCGACGAAGTGGTCGGCCAGTCGCACCTGCTGGGGCCGGACAAGCCACTGCGGGTCGCCTTCGACTCCGGCCGGCCGCATTCCATGATTTTCTGGGGCCCGCCGGGCGTGGGCAAGACGACCCTGGCGCGGCTGATGGCCGCCGGCTTCGACGCCCAGTTCATCGCCATGTCGGCCGTGCTGGGCGGGGTCAAGGACATCCGCGACGCGGTGACCGCGGCCCAGGTGGCGCAGGGCCAGGGCCGGCGCACCATCCTGTTCGTCGACGAGGTGCACCGCTTCAACAAGGCCCAGCAGGATGCCTTCCTGCCCTACGTCGAGAGCGGGCTGTTCACGTTCATCGGCGCCACCACCGAGAATCCCTCGTTCGAGGTCAACTCGGCCCTGTTGTCGCGGGCCCGGGTCTATGTGCTGCAGCCTTTGTCGCAGGACGAGCTGCTGCAACTCGTGGACCGGGCCGTGCGGGCGCTGAACGAATCGGACGATCCGCCGGTGGCCTTCGACGACGCCGCGCGCGCCCAGTTGGCGGGCTGGGCCGACGGCGACGCGCGCCGCCTGATCAACGCCGTCGAGGTCGTGGCCGAGGCCGCCCGCGGCGCCGGGCGCGACACGGTCGATCCGGCCTGGCTGGAAACCGCGCTGTCGCAGAACCTGCGCCGCTTCGACAAGGGCGGCGACGCCTTCTACGACCAGATCAGCGCCCTGCACAAGTCGGTACGCGGCTCGGATCCGGACGCCTCGCTCTACTGGTTCGCCCGCATGCTCGACGGCGGGGCCGACCCGCGCTACCTGGCCCGGCGCATCGTGCGCATGGCCATCGAGGACGTGGGGCTGGCCGACCCGCGCGCCACCGAGCTGGCACTCAACGGCGCCGATATCTACGAGCGCCTGGGCTCGCCGGAAGGCGAGCTGGCGCTGGCGCAGGCCGTGGTCTACATGGCGTGCGCGGCCAAGTCCAATGCGGTCTACACCGCCTACAACGCCGCCCGCAAGTTCGCCGCGGAACACGGCAGCGCGCCGGTGCCCATGCACCTGCGCAACGCGCCGACCCGGCTCATGAAGGAACTCGGCCATGGCAAGGCCTACCGCTATGCGCAGGACGAGCCCCATGGCTACGCGGCGGACGAGCAGTATTTCCCCGACGGCGTGAACGCCACGTTCTATCGGCCGACCGATCGCGGGTTGGAGGCTAAAATCGCGCAAAAGCTGGCCTTCCTGCGCGAGCTCGACGCACAGGAGCGTTCCCGCAAGCGCTAGGCCCCGTATCCACGCCTGCCGTCCATGCGGCTCGTCGCGCCCTTCCAACCTCAAGCCTTTCATCATGCTAGATCCCACCCTGCTGCGCAAAGACCTGCTGTTCGTCGTCGATCGCCTCGCGGCGCGCGGCTTCGCCTTCGACCTGGACCGCTACAACGCGCTGGAGTCCCGCCGCAAGGCCGTGCAGACCGAGACGGAAACCCTGCAGGCGCGCCGCAACGCGCTGGCCAGGCAGATCGGCCAGCTCAAGGCCAAGGGAGAGGACGCCAGCCTGGTGCTGGCCGAATCGCAGCAGATCCCGGCCCAGCTCAAGCTGCTCGAAGAAGAGCTGGGCGGCTTGCAACGGCAATTGACCGAACTGCTCATGTCCGTGCCGAACCTGCCCCACGCCAGCGTGCCGGCGGGACAGTCCAGCGACGACAATCCCGAAGTGCGCCGGTGGCTGCCCGGGCCGGCCGGCGCCGATGGCAATCCGGCGCCGCTGCCGTTCGAGCCCCGGGACCACGTCGCGCTGGGCGAACCCTGCGGGCTGGACTTCGAAACGGCGACCAAGCTCTCGGGCGCCCGCTTCGCCTTCATGCGCGGCCCGGTCGCCCACTTGCACCGCGCGCTGGCGCAGTTCATGCTGGACCTGCAGACACGCACGCACGGCTATACCGAGTGCTATACGCCCTATATCGTCAACGGCTCCACGCTGTACGGCACCGGCCAACTGCCCAAGTTCAAGGACGACATGTTCTGGGTGACCAAGGGCGGCCAGGACGACGAGCCGCGCGTGGACGAGCAAGGCCAGCCGGTCGCGCACGAGGACCTTTACCTGATCTCCACGTCGGAGATCACGCTGACCAGCGTGGTGCGCGATTCCATCGTGACGCAGGCCGAGCTGCCCATCCGCCTGACCGCGCATACGCCGTGCTTCCGTTCGGAAGCCGGCAGCGGCGGACGCGATACGCGGGGCATGATCCGGCAGCACCAGTTCGACAAGGTCGAGATGGTGCAGATCGCGCATCCCGAGCAGTCCTACCAGGTGCTCGAGGAAATGGTCGGCCATGCCGAGCGCGTGCTGCAACTGCTCGGCCTGCCGTATCGCGTGGTCCTGCTGTGCGCGGGCGACATGGGTTTCGGCGCCGCCAAGACCTACGACCTCGAAGTCTGGCTGCCGGCGCAGAACACCTGGCGCGAGATCTCCTCGGTGTCCAACTGCGAGGCTTTCCAGGCGCGCCGCATGCAGGCCCGCTTCCGCAATGCCCAGGGCAAGCCCGAATATGTCCACACGCTGAACGGGTCGGGGCTGGCGGTGGGCCGCGCCTTGGTGGCCGTGCTGGAAAACGGCCAGCAGGCCGACGGCAGCGTGCGCATCCCGGAAGTGCTGCAGCCCTACATGGGCGGCATCGAAGTGCTCGCACCCTGATTCGCCAAAGGAAAGCCATGCCCTACGTCAAGATCGAACTGCTCAAAGGCCGCAACGAAGACCAGAAGGCCAGGATCGCCCAGGCCGTCACCGACGCCCTGGTCGAGCATGGCGGCGCGACGGCCGGGAGCGTGTTCGTGGTGTTCGACGACGTCGAGAAGCACGACTGGGCGGTCGGCGGCACGCTGCTGTCCCGGAAGGCGGCGGCCGGGCCGGCCGGCGGCTGAGTCCGGCAGGGCGGACGATGACCGTCGCGGTTGGACGGGGCTCCGGCGTGACGGCTGCTGCGTCGCGTCCCGTCCACGCCGCGACAGGTCCGCGGCGGCCCGTCTTCTGGCCCGGGTCGCCGGCATTTCGTTCCAATCCTGTCCCATTTCCCGCCAAAAGTTTCCAAAATGTGCGCGATGAACTAATCTTCCGCTGCGCATGGCGGGGATGCACCCGCACCGCCATGCGCAGCTTGTGTCGCACTACATCTTTCACGGATAGGAGGCGGTAATGAGCGGTTACTTTCACCTGAAGCGCAGCGGCGCCCAATACCTGTTCAACCTGAAGGCCGGCAATCACGAACCGATACTGACCAGCCAGCGATACGACAGCAAGGCGTCGGCGCAGGGGGGCATACTGTCCGTGCAGCAGAACGCCGGCATCGACGAACGCTACAAGCGGCAGACCGCCAAGAACGGGTCGCCGTATTTCACGCTGACGGCGGGCAACGGACAGGTCATCGGCACCAGCGAAATGTATTCCAGCGCGTCGGCCCGCGATAACGGTATCGCGTCGGTCAAGGCCAACGCGCCGAGCGCGCAGATCCGCGACGAAAGCTGAAGCCGGACGCCCGCCGGCATGCCGCGGGACAGGCCGGTGGCGCAGACCGCGCCCGCGTCGCCAGCGCGACCCGGGCGCATCGAAAGCAAGGAAGACGCATGGAGCGACCGCAGGATTTCGTCTACCGGGGATATCGGCTTCGGATCGAGGTGGACGAGCCGGCCACGGAAGCGGACAGCGGCATCCTGATGACTACCGTGACCGCCTGGCCGCTGCTGCCCGATGGCGCGCCGGGCGAAGGCGCCACGCTCGAGAAAAACTTCCGCGGCATCCATTCCCGCCGCGAATCCGCCTACGACGCGGCCGTCGCGCGGGCGCGGGCGCGCATCGACAAGCTCCTGGGCTGACGGGCCCGCCCGGTCGCCGCCCATCGCTTGCATCCGGCGGCGCGGCCCGACTTATACTTTCGGCCATCGCGCGCACCGCGGCATGCAGGTGGCGGCGCGGCGTTCCATTCCCGTTTCATCGCCGATACCAGGAGTCCCTCCGTGCCCGAACGATCCCCCCTGCGCTGCGCGGTCCTCGACGACTACCAAGGGGCGGCGCAACGCTATGCCGACTGGACCCCCCTGGAGGGCCGGGTCGCCGTCGAAGTTTTCCGCGAACACCTCGACAACGAGGACGCCCTGGCCGCGGCCTTGCGGGACTTCGATATCGTGATGCTGATGCGCGAGCGCACGCCGTTCCCGCGCACGCTCATCGAACGGCTGCCCGGGCTGCGCCTGTTGTCGACCACCGGCGCGCGCAACGCGTCGGTCGACGTGGCGGCCTGCCGGGACCACGGCGTGGTCTTCTGCGGCACGCGCAGTTCGGGCCACGCGGCGGCGGAACTGACCTGGGCGCTGATCCTGGCCCAATTGCGCCATCTGCCCCTGGAAAACGGCAACCTGCGCGCCGGCGGCGCGTGGCAATCGACCGAGGGCCTCGAACTGGCCGGCCGGCGCCTGGGCGTCATCGGCCTGGGCCGGCTGGGCATCGCGGTGGCCAAGGTAGGCAAGGCCTTCGGCATGGACGTCATGGCCTGGAGCCGGAACCTGGACGATGCGCGCTGCGCCGAGGCGGGGGCGGTCCGCGCGGGGGATTTGCGCGAACTGCTCGCCGAGTCGGATATCGTCACCCTGCATCTGCCGCTCAACGAGGATTCGCGCGGCATGATCGGGGCCGGGGAATTGCGGTCCATGAAGCGGGATGCCTTCCTGGTCAACACGTCGCGCGGTCCCATCGTGGACGAAGCCGCGCTGGTGCGCGCCCTGCGCGAAGGGTGGATCGCCGGCGCGGCGCTGGACGTCTTCGACCAGGAGCCGCTGCCGGCCGATCACCCATTGCGCACGCTGCCCAATGTGCTGGCGACGCCGCATATCGGCTATGTCACGGCCGAGGCCTATCGCCTGTTCTATGCCGATGCGGTCGAGAATATCGTCGCCTGGCTGGACGGCAAGCCGCTGCGGGTCATCGAGCCGCCCGTGTCCCAGGGGCGGCCGGGGTAGCGTGCGCCGTGGCGGCACGGCGTTTGCTGAAGGACTGTCCCCATCCAAGGAGACAGTCATGGCAAGACGCAAAGGCTTGACCCAGGCATGCTGCCTGGCGTGTGTGCTATGGGCGGGCGGCGCGTGGGCGCAGCCTGCCATGCAGAAGTCGCACGGCGGCGCCACTCCGTCGGCGCCCGCGACGCAGCCCACCAATCCGGGCACGGCCGGCCGCACGGATTCCGATCCCGCCCGCACCACGACCAGCCCCGGCGCCAGGAATCCGGCGCCCCAGCCGGCCCCCGCCGGCGCCGCGCCGCCGGTCCGGGAATCGGGACCGACGAACCCCGACGCGCGGGACGCCACGGTCAAAGGGCAGGGAACCGTCAAGGGATCGAGCGGCGTGCCGACCGAAGGCACGCAGCCCGGAGGGACGGCGGGCTCGGGCGGGCACAAACGAGGGGAATACGGCAGGTAGGCGCGGTGCTCAGCGCGCCGCGCGGTGCTCCGGAACGAGCATTTGCCGCAGTTGCTGCAGGCAGGGAGAGGTCGCGCCGTTCCACACCAGATGGGTTTCGCTGCGGCCGATGCGGGCGGGAACCGGGTGGCGCAGGACGGCCGCCGCGCGTACCGTGCGCAGCAGCGAAACGGGCACCAGCGCGAATCCCGTGCCGGCCGCCACGCAGGCGACGATGGCGTGATACGAGCCGAAGTCCAGCACGCGGGCCGGCGCCGCGCCGTCGGCCGCCAGCCATTCGTGCAGCCGGCGGCGATACGAGCAGCCGTCGCTGAACGCGATCATGGTCATGCCCTGCAGGTCGCCGGCGCGCCGCACCGGCGGTACGCCGCGGGCGGTGATCAGCACGAGTTCTTCCTCGAACGCCTTCGTCGATTGCAGGCCGGGCGCTTCATAGGGCTGCGAGACGAAAGCGGCTTCCAGTTCGTAGCGGGATACGCGCCGCAGCAGGGAGCCGGTGGTGCCCGTGGCCAATTCCACGACCACCCCCGGATGCTCGCGATGGAAGCGGGAGAGCAGGGGCGGCAAGCGGCTGGCCGCGGTGCTTTCCAGCGCGCCGATCTTCAGGAGGCCCTGCGGCGTGCCGGCCCGCAAGGCTTGTTCGGCCTCGTCGGCCAGGCGGAACAGGCGTTGCGAATAGGTCCACAGCAGTTCGCCTTCGCGCGACAGGACCAGCGAGCGGCCCTGCTTGCGGAAGAGCGGAGTGCCCAGGCGCTGTTCCAACTGCTTGATGCGCGTCGTGACGTTGGACTGCACCCGGTTCAAGGCCTGCGCGGCGCGCACGATCCCGCCTTGCTCCACCACCGCCCGGAATATCTCGAGGGAAGCCAGATCAATGGTTCTCATGGAAAGAAATGAATATCAAATAAATTCATTTGAACTGAATACCGATTTTGCTTCTAATGCCTGCATATGGCAATCCGGAATTTTCTTCGTTCGCCTGCGGCCATCGTCACGGCCGGGTTCCTGGCCCTGGCGGTGGCCATGGGTATCGGACGCTTCGCATTCACGCCCTTGCTGCCGCTCATGAACCAGGAAGGCAAGCTGACCGTGGCCCAGGGCGGTTGGCTGGCCGATGCGAACTACGTCGGCTATCTGCTTGGAGCGCTGTTCGCTGCCCGGCTGCGCCTGCGGCCCCCGGCGCTGGTCGCGGGCGGATTGGCGGCCATCGCTTTGTCCACCATGGCGATGGCCTTGCCCGGCATGGCCGCGTGGGTCGTGCTGCGGTTCGCGGCCGGCCTGTGTTCGGCGGCCGTTTTCGTGGCCGCCAGCATATGGAACCTGCAGGCGCTGAACGATCTCGGGCGGCCGGACCTGGTGGGCCGCGTCTATGCCGGCGTCGGCGCGGGCATCGCGCTTTCCGGCCTGCATGCGCTGGGAGCCGCCGCCGCCGGGCTGGCCTCGGAAGCGCTGTGGCTGCAGCTCGGCATCGCGGCGGCCGTTTGCTCGGCCTATGTCTGCGCGGTGCTGTGCGCCGCCGTCCCCGGGCACGCCGGCGCCTCGGCGCCGCCCCGGCCCGCGCGGGCGGGCGCGCCGTCCGATTCCCGCGGCACGGCCGGCATGATCCTGAGCTACGGCATCATGGGCTTCGGGTATATCCTGCCCGCCACCTTCCTGCCGGTGATGGCGCGTTCGGTCGTCGACGATCCGCGCGTCTTCGGCCTGGCGTGGCCGGTCTTCGGCGCCATGGCGCTCCTCTCCACGCTGGCGGCGGGAGCCTGGATCCGGCGCTGGACGCGTCTCAAGGTCTGGGCCTGGAGCCAGGCGATCATGGGGCTGGGCGTGGCCTTGCCCGGCCTGTGGCTGAGCCGCTGGACGGTGTTGTCGTCGGCGCTGCTGGTGGGCGGCACCCTGATGGTGATCACGCTGGCGGGCATCCAGGAAATCCGCGAGCGTTCCGGCCCGCGCGCGGTGGCGGGCGTGGGCTACATGACGGCGGCGTTCGCGGCCGGCCAGATCGCCGGTCCCGTCCTGTCGGCCCTGCTCCTGGGGAGCCTGCCGCATCCCGAAAAGGCCTTGCAGATCAGCTTTCTGGTCGCGGCCGCGGCATTGGCCGCGTCCGCCGCCTGGCTGCGGTCGCGGGCGATTCCCGCGACCGCCGGCGCGTCGCGCGGCGTGCGGTACCGATAGGCGGCAGCCGCGGCCGGAGCACGCCGGGCGCTTTTTCCCGGCGAGCCGGCCGCGGCTTTCAGGCGGGCGCCGCGCCGCGGGCGGTGCCGCCCAGTTGGCGCGTGAGCCGCGCACACGCGTCCATGACCAGCTTGACCAGGTCCGCCCGGCGGTGCTGCTCCATGCGGAACGATGGAACGGTGATGTTGATGCTGCCCGCGACGGCGTCGTGCGCGTCGAAGAAGGGCGCCGCGATGCCCCAGGAATCGGGGCTGCGCTGGGCGAAGGTCACGGCGTGGCCGGTTTCGCGGATGCCGGCCAGCGACTGCAGCAGCTCGGCCTTGTCCTGCGGCCGGGCATCTTGCGGCGACGGGTCCGCGCGCTCGACCACCGTCGCGATTTCCTCTTCCGACAAATGCGCCAGGATCACGCGCGCGGCCGCTCCCCAGTCCAGCGGCTCCAGGCGGTTGTGCTCGACCGTGTAGCGCAGCGGATGCGACGGCGACGCGCTCAGGGAAAAGAACATGCGCAGCTCGCGCCGCACCAGCAGGGCCAGCAGCGCGGTTTCGTCCGTGCGGTCGCGCACTTCCTGCAGGATGGGCAGGGCCAGGCGATGCATGGGCATGACGCTGGAAAGCTTGCCCGCCAGGCGGTAGAGCTCCAGCCCCGGCACGTAATGCCCGCGCTCATTCTGCGACACGTAGTCGAGCGGCTTGCACAGGTTGAGCAGCCGGTGCGCCGACGCCCGCGGCAAGCCGAGCGCGCGCGCCAGTTCGTTCAAGCCCCATTCGTCTTTCTCGGCGAAGCAGGAAAGGATGCGCAGCACGCGGCTGACGGTTCCCGTGTCGGCGTTCAAAGGGTGTCTCCGGAGCGATTGCGAAAGTGGGGTATAGTCTCGGTTTGTACCGGTCAACGGTATTCTGTTCCGATTAACGGAACATGTCAAGACCAAAAACCTAGGAGATCCCATGCATCCACGTGGACGCGCATTCGCTCGCCTGGCCGCCGTGGCGGCCATCGCTCTTCCCCTGTTGTCCGGCCCGGCGTTCGCCCAGCAGCCCGTCCAGGGCCCCATCACCCTGATCGTGCCTTTCGTGCCGGGCGGGTCCACCGATACGGTGGCCAGGCTGATCGCCCCGTATATTTCCCGGGACATGGGCGTGCCGGTGGTCGTCGAGAATCGCGCGGGCGCCGCCGGCAACGTCGGCCTGCTCGCCGTGGCCCATGCGAAGCCGGACGGCGCCACGCTGGGCATGACCGATTCCGCCTTCGTCGTGAATCCCGCCTTCGTCGATGACATGCCCTTCGACGCGCAGAAGGATTTCGCGCCGGTCGTGCTGGTGGCGTCCTCGCCCCAGGTGCTGATGGTCAATCCCAAGGTGCCGGCCCGGACCGTCGAGGAACTGGTGGCGCTGGCCAAGGACAAGCCCGGCCGTCTGTCGTTCGCGACGGCGGGCAAGGGCACCGCGATCCACATGGCCGCCGAGCAGCTCAAGCGGGCGGCCGGCATCGACCTCCTGCACGTGCCTTACAAAGGCCTGGGCCCGGCCATGATCGACACCATGAGCGGCCAGGTGACCATGGTGTTCGGCGGCCCGCACACCGCCCGCCAGCAGGTCGAGGGCGGCAAGCTGCGCGCGCTGGCCATCACCGGCTCCAGGCGTTCGCCCGCCATGCCCGATGTCGTGTCCTTCGCCGAAGCCGGCTATCCGCAGGTCGACATGGTCACCTCCAACGGCATCGTGGCGCCGGCCGGCACGCCCGCCGACGTGATCGCGCGCATCAACGCCGCGGTCAATCATGCGCTGAAGGAAAGCCCGGAACTCAAGGAACAGTTCGCCTCCCGCGGGCTGGACGCGGTGGGTGGGTCGCCCGCGGATTTCCGCGACTGGATCGCCTCGGAGCTGCCCAAGTGGCGCAAGCTGGTGCAGGACGCCCACCTCAAGGACGACTGAAGCATGGCGATCGCATCGATCCGGACTTTTCCGCTGCGCATTCCGTATGAGGTCGGCGGGCCCAAGCAGGAGTTCATGGGCCATCCGCGCACGCACCTGGAGGCGCTGTTCATCCGCGTGGAAACGCACGACGGGGTCGTCGGCTGGGGCGAGGCGTTCGGCATCAACATGTGGCCGACGGTGCGCGTGGCCCTCGACGATGTCATCGCGCCTTACGCCACCGGCAAGGACGAGGACGACCACCGTTCCCTGCTGCTCGACCTGAAGCGCCGGCTGCACGTGTACGGCCGCACGGGCCCCGTGATGTACGCGTTGTCGGGCCTGGACATCGCGCTCTGGGATATCGCCGCCCGCAAGGCCGGCAAGCCGCTGCACGCCCTGCTGGGCGGCGCGCGGCGCACCGAACTCGAGGCCTATGCCAGCCTGATGCGCTACGGCGCGCCCGAGCCGCTGGCGCGCAACTGCGAACAGGCCCTGGCGCTGGGCTATCGCTCGGTCAAGATCCACGAAACCACGATGGCGCAATGCGCCGCCGCGCGCGAGGCCCTGGGCGACGCGCCGCTCATGGTGGACACCAACTGCGCCTGGACGCTGGAGCAGGCGATCGGCTACCTGCCGGAGCTCGAGCGCCTGCGGCCGGCCTGGCTGGAAGAGCCCACCTGGCCGCCGGAGGATGTCGGCAACCACGCGCAACTGCGCGCGCGCACCGGCATCGCGCTCACCGCGGGCGAGAACGCCGCCACGCCGTGGGAGCTGCAGCAGCTCGCGGCTTCGGGGGCGCTGGCGGTGGTCCAGCCCAGCGTCACCAAGCTGGGCGGCGTCACGGACATGGTCGCGGCGCTGGCCGCGCTGCCCGCGTCCGTGCGCGCCATTCCGCACTCGCCGTATTTCGGTCCGGGCCTGCTGGCCACGCTGCACATCGCCGCCGCGGCCGAGTGCGAAACGCCGGTCGAACGGCTGTTCTGCGAATTCGCCTCGCACCCCCTGGGCGCGAGCATCGAAGCGCCCGGAGGGCGTTTCGCGGTGCCGCAAGGCCCCGGACTGGGCGCCGAACCCGACCTGCAATTGCTGGCCGAGTTCGCCGCCTGAGGACTTTCGTATTCATTATTTCCGGAGTTTTTTCATGAAGAGAAGAACTTTCACCGGGCTCGCGCTGGCGGGCCTGGCGATGTGCGCGGCGCCGGCCGCGTCCATGGCGGACACCTACCCCTCCCGCCCGGTCAAGCTGGTCGTCGGCTTCGCGCCGGGCGGCGCCACCGACGTGCTGGCGCGCGCCATCGCGACCCGCCTGGGCGCCAAGTATCCCAGCGGCGTGATCGTCGAGAACCGCACCGGCGCGGGCGGCACCATCGCCGCCAACGTGGTGGCCAAGGCCCAGCCGGACGGTTATACGCTGGCCTTCGCGTCGACCGGCGCGTTCTCGATCGCGCCGTCGCTGTATTCCAATCTGCAATACGATCCGCAGCAGGACTTCACGCCCGTGGCGCTGGTGGCCCAGGCCACCTATGTGCTGGTGGTCAATCCCAAGCTGCCGGTCGGGAACGTGGCGGAATTCGTCAGCTATGCCAAGGCCAACGGCGACAAGCTGTCGTACGGATCGTTCGGCAACGGTTCGGTCAGCCACCTGCTGGCCGAACTCCTGAAATCGGCCACCGGCACCCAGGCGCAGCACATTCCCTATGGCGGCAGCCCCGCCATGGCCATGGCCACGATCAGCGGCGAGGTCGCGTATTCGCTGGACACGCTGCAATCGGCGCTGCCGCACATCCGCGCCGGCAAGGTGCGCGCGCTGGCCGTGGTCGCGGCCAAGCGCTCGTCGGTCGCGCCCGACATCCCCACCTTCGCCGAGCAGGGCGTCAAGGGCCTGGACCTGCAGAACTGGTTCGGCGTGGTCGGCCCGGCCGGCATGCCGAAGGACATCGCCGAGCAACTGGGACGCGACATCGATGCCGTGGTCGCCGAGCCGGCCTTCAAGGAACTGTGCAGCAGCCAGGGTGCCGACGCGGCCCAGGCCACCGGCGCGGCCTTCGGTACCTTCCTGAAGGACCAGCAGGAGCGCTGGGGCGATCTGGCGCGGCAGTCGGGCGCGCGTATCGAGTGAGACCGGCCCGGGCCGCATGGCGGCTCGCGCCCGCCGGCGGCGACCGGGCCGTCGAGGAAAATCGCGAGCCTTGCGCTCGCGATTTTCCTAGCCGTCCAGCTTGACCTCGAACCCGCGCCTGACGCCCGGCCGCGCCATGAGAGTCTCGTACCACCGTTGCACGTTCGGGAAATCCGCCAGGTCCACCTGGTGCCGTTCGTGCCGCCAGGCCCAGCCCACGATGGCGAAATCGGCCACCGACAGCGCGCCCGCCACGAATTCCGCTTGCGCCAGCCGGCGATCCAGCACGCCGTACAGGCGGCGCGTTTCGTCCAGGTAGCGCTTGACGCCATAGCGGCGGTCGGCTTCGTCCTTCAGGCCCAGGAAGTGGTGCGCCTGGCCGGGCATGGGGCCGAAGCCGCCCATTTGCCACATCAGCCATTCCAGCACGGGGATGCGCTCGGCCAGGCGGGCCGGCAGGAATTTGCCGGTTTTCTCGCCCAGGTAGAGCAGGATCGCGCCCGATTCGAACACGCTGACCGGCTTGCCGTCGGGCCCGCCGGGATCAACGATGGCGGGAATGCGGTTGTTCGGGCTGATCCGCAGGAAAGCCGGCTCGAATTGTCTGCCGTTGCGGATATCCACGGGATGCACGGAATAGGGCAGCCCCATTTCCTCCAGCGCGACGCTGATCTTGCGGCCGTTGGGCGTGTCCCAGGTGTGGAGTTCGATAGTCATGCGCGGGTCCTCGTCGTGGGGGGAAGGCCGCCTGGCCGGCGGCGCTCGCAGCCTGCAACGATACTCCAGCCGGCGGGCGCTGCGCCCGCCGCGCGCTCAGACCGCGCCGCTCGCGCGCAGCGCCTGGATATCGGCGTCCGAGCGGCCCAGCCTGCGCAGGATCGCCTCGGTATCCTGCCCGACGTCCGGGATCGGATCCATCCGCGGCTGGTAGCGGTTGCTGGTGCCGGGCGGCAGCATCGCGGCGATATCCCCCCTGGACGTGCCCACCGTGCGCAGCCGGTCCCGCGCGCGCAACTGGGGGTGATCCCAGACCTGCGCCATGGTGCTGACCCGCGCGTTGGCGATCCGGGCCTGTTCCAGCCGGTCCACGACTTCGGCGGCCGTCATCGCGCCGAATACGTCCAGGATCAGCGCCCGCAGTTCGTCGCGGTGCGCGTTGCGCAGGCCGTTGCTGGCGAAGCGCGCGTCCGTGGCCAGTTCCGGCATGCGCATCACTTCGTCGCAGAAAGCCTTCCATTCGCGCTCGTTCTGCAGGCCGAACATGACCGTATTGCCGTCGCCCGCCGGGAACGGCCCGTAGGGGTAGATGGTGGCGTGCGCCGCGGCGCTGCGCGGCGGCGGCTCGGCGCCGTCGTAGGCGTAATACATGGGGAAGCCCATCCATTCCACCAGCGACTCGAGCATGGATACATCGATGTGCGAGCCCTGGCCGGTCTTTTCGCGATAGGCCAGCGCCGCCAGGACGTTGGAATAGGCGTACATGCCGGCGGCGATGTCGGCGATCGAGTTGCCGGACTTGCACATGGTGTCCGGAGTGCCGGTCACCGAGAGATAGCCGGCCTCGCTCTGGATCAGCAGGTCGTAGGCCTTCTTGTCGCGGTAGGGGCCATCGCCGCCGTAGCCGGAAATATCGCAGACGATCAGGCGCGGATTGAGCGACTGCAGGGTTTCGTAATCCAGTCCCATGCGGGCGGTGGCGCCCGGCGCCAGGTTCTGCACCAGCACGTCGGCCTGGGCCAGCAGTTCGCGCAGCACGTCCAGCGCCGCCGGCTGCTTCAGGTCCAGCGTCAGGCTTTCCTTGGAGCGGTTGACCCAGACGAAGTGGGACGCCAGGCCCTTGGCCCGGCTATCGTAGGCCCGCGCGAAGTCGCCCGCGCCCGGCCGTTCGACCTTGATGACCCGCGCGCCGAGGTCCGCCAACTGGCGCGTGCAGAAGGGGGCGGCGATCGCATGTTCCAGGGAAACGACCGTGATGTGATCGAGCGGAAGGGTCATCGGGCGGCTCCGTGCGGAACGCGGCGGGAAGAGAAGGCGGGCATGGAGTACCTCGTCATGGATCCGTTGTTTTTTCGCCCCGTGGATGATAGGCAGGGCGGGTCCGTTGCACAATCACCCATTTTGGAATAGAGGTTTCGGTAATGCCGAAACTTCGCCACGCCATGGAATACGATCTGGTCGGTTTGCGGCTTTTCGTCCTGACCGCCGAATTGCAGAGCCTGTCGCGCGCGGCCGAGGTCCGGCATATTTCGTTGGCGGCGGCCAGCGCCCGGATCAAGGCGCTGGAGCGCGAGGCCGGCCTGCCGCTGCTCCACCGCAAGGCGCGCGGCATGTCACCGACCCCGGCCGGCGAGGCCTTCCTGCGCCATGCGCGCCAGGTGCTGCGCCAGGCCGAGCAGTTGCGCCGCGACCTGGAAGAATACGAAGGGGGCCTGCGCGGCCAGTTGCGGATCTACGCCAATACGACCGCGGTGGACGATTTCCTGCCCGATATCCTGCCCGTTTTTCTCGCCGGGCATCCCCATGTCAACGTCGAACTCGAGGAAAAGCTGAACTCCGAGATCGCGCGCTGCGTGCTGGACGGCCGTGCCGATATCGGCATCGTCGCCGGGGCGGTGGACACCATGGGCCTGGAGTGCATCCATTTCAGCACCGACCGCCTGGTGCTGGTGGTGCCCAGGGGGCACCGGCTGGAAGGCCGCCGCCAAGTCGCCTTCGCCGAAATCCTCGACGAGCCGACGGTCGGCATGCACCCGGGCAGCACCTTGCAGACCTTTCTGACCGGCATTTGCGAAAGCCTGGGCAAGGCCCAGAGGTTGCGCGTGCAGGTCTCCAGCTTCAGCGCGATGTGCCGCATGGTCGGCGCCGGGGCGGGAGTGGGCATCGTGCCCGAGAGCGCGGCGCGGCGCTATGCGCGGGGCATGCGGCTGGCCGAGGTCGAACTGGCCGACGAATGGCGGGTGCGCGAGCGGTTCCTGCTGCTGCGCCACCAGGAACGGCTGCCCGAACATTCCCGCCGGCTGGTCGAGCTGGTGTGCGAATACCATCGGTCGAAATCGTCGGCCGGTCTCGCGGCCCGGCAGCGCCGCCAGTCGCTGACAAAAGACTGAATTCGAAAAAACAGAAGGCTTGTTTAGAAAATAAGTGATTGTTCTGTCCTGTCGGGAACCGTAACATCCGGGTAATCCCCTAATACCCAGATGGAATCACGCGCCCCATGCCGCCCAGCCACAACGAGCTCGTCCAGGGAATCCGACAATGGATCGAGTGCGAGTCCCCTTCGCGTTCGCCCGTCGAGCTGCGGCGGATGGCGGGCATCGTCACCGCCAAGGCGCGCGACGCCGGCCTGAATGTCGCCGAGACCGATCTCGGCGGCACGACAGGGCCGGCGCTGGTCCTGGGCAACCGGGCGCCGGGAGACGACCGCAAGGGCATCCTGATCCTGGGCCACTACGACACGGTGCATCCCGTGGGCACGCTGCAGAAGAATGCCTGCCGCATCGAGGACGGCAAGCTCTACGGGCCGGGCTCCTATGACATGAAGGGCGGCGCGTTTCTCGCGCTGACCGCGTTGGGCACGCTGTCCAGGGCCGGCGATACGCGCCTGCCGGTCGAATTCCTGATGGTGCCCGACGAAGAAGTCGGCAGCGATCTTTCCCGCGCGCTCACGGAATCCTGGGCGCCGCGCACCCGGTACACCCTGCTGCCCGAACCGGCGCGCGCCAACGGCGGGCGCTGCGTGACGGCCCGCAAGGGCACGGGCCTGGCCCGCATCACGGTCCACGGGCGCCCGGCCCACGCCGGCATCGCCCACGAAAAAGGCCGCAACGCCATTCTCGAGATGGCCCACCAGATCATCGCCATCGAAGCCATCACCGACTACGACGCGGGCGTCACGGTCAATGTCGGCACGATCGAAGGCGGCACCACTTCCAACGTCGTGCCCGGCCTGTGCCAGGTCGTGGTCGACTTCCGCCTGCCCAGCATGGAGGCGGCCCGCGCCATCCTGGCCAAGCTCGATGCGCTCAAGCCGGTCAATCCCGACCTGCGCATCGAGATCCAGGCCGAGGTCAACCGCCCGCCCATGCCGCGCACCGACGCCGTGGGCGAGCTGTTCCTGAAGGTCCGCGGCTTCGCCGCCGAGGTGGGCATCGATCTCGAGGAAGCGCCGATCAGCGGGGGCGGCAGCGATGGCAACTTCATCGCCGCCAAGGGGGTGCCCGTCCTGGACGCGCTGGGCGCGGACGGCGACGGCGCCCATACGCTCAAGGAACACATCCTGATCGAGACCCTGCCGCAACGCCTGGCGTTCTGGCAGACCATCCTGCGCGGGCTCGACTGAGCGCGCCGATTCCGCCGGGGCGCGGCTGGGTCCCGGAAGCAAAAACCCTAAAGTGAGAATTGCAATGAGCAAGACGTTCCGTACATTGGCGGCGGGGGCCGCGGTGGCGCTGGCATCGTTCGCGGCCGTCGCGGCCGGCAAGTATCCGTTCGACCCGGTGTCGATGGTGGTGCCTTATCCCGCCGGCGGCGTGGGCGACACCACCGGCCGCATCTTCAGCGACGCCATGGGCAAGCCCCTGGACACGCACGTGGTGGTCGAGAACGTGGGCGGCGCCGCCGGCGCCATCGGCGCGGCCAAGGTGCTCAACGCCCAGCCCGACGGTTCGATCTTCTTCCAGGGCTCGCAGAACGAGCTGATCCTGGCGCCCATGATCAACCACGCCATCCGCTACAAGGCGACCGACTTCCAGGCCGTGCAGCCGGTCACGGTGACGCCGCTGGTGCTGATGACCCGCGCCGACCTGCCCGCCAGCAACGTGGCCGAATTCGTGGAGCTGGCCAGGAAGCGCGGCGAGAAGCAGTCGCTGACCTACGGCACCACCGGCGTGGGCTCGCTCTATCACCTGGTCACCGCGCGCCTGGGCAAGGCCGCCGACATTCCGCTGACGCACGTGCCCTACAAGGGCGGCGCGCCGATCATCCAGGACCTGATCGGCGGCCAGATCGACTTCACGATCATCGCCTACCAGACCTCCATGAAGGACCTGGCCGACCAGGGCCGCGTCAAGATCCTGGCGATCTTCTCCAAGGACAACAAGCCCAGGAGCCTGGCGGACATGCCCAGCATCAGCGATACGCCGGTGTTCCACGATTTCGACTATGCCAGCTACGTGGGCTATTACGTCAAGAAGGGCACGTCGCCCGGGATCGTCCAGCAGTTGAACACGGCGCTGGGCAAGGCGCTGCAGGATCCCGGCGTGATCCGGAAGATCGAGGCCGACGGCCGCTCGGTGCTCAAACCCGGCTCGGTCGCCGACGCCGAAGCCTTCTACGACGGCGAAATCAGGAAGTACGACGAAATCGTCAAGACGCTGAACCTGACGTTCGAATGAGGCGCGGGCGGCCCGCGGATCGCGGGCCGCTCACCGTTGCGTCGCGGGCGACAGGGCGATGACCGCGGTCATTCGTTGCGGATGCCCGCAGCCTCGACCAACTGCGCGTTCCGCGCCAGTTCGGTCTTCAACAGCGTGCCGAAGGCCTGCGGCGTCGTGTCCCTGGCCGTCGATTCGAATCCCTGCCTGACCAGCACGTCCTGGATGTCGGGGTTGTCCAGGATTTCCGCAAGCGCCTGGTTGAGCGTGTGCACGACCGGCTGCGGCGTGCCCCGGCGCACCAGTACGCCGATCCATGAGCTGGCGACGAAGTCCGGCACGCCGGCTTCCGCGAATGTCGGCACGTCCGGCAGCGAGGCCAGCCGCCGGTCGCCGGTGACGGCCAGCGCCTTCAGGCTCCTGGCCTCCAGGCCGGCGAACAGATTGTTGGCGGTCTGGAATGTCATGTCGACGTCCCCGGCGATCGCCCCGTTGGTCGCCGGCGGGCCGCCGTTGTACGGCACATGGAGGATATTCACGCCGGCGCGGGCCTTGAACAGTTCGATCGACAGGTGGACGGCGGTGCCGACGCCCGAGGAGCCGGCGGTCAGCTCGCCGGGCCTGGATTTCGCCAGGGCGATCAGGTCCTTGACCGAATCCACCGGTAGCCGCGCGTTCACCGCCAGGACGTGCGGCGCGGCGGCCGCCAGGATCACCGGCGTGAAGTCGTGTTCCGTATCGTAGGGGATTTTCCTGCGCAGGCTGGGATTGACCGTGAAGCTGTTGGACGTCACCAGCAGGGTGTAGCCGTCGGCGTCGGCGTTCGCGACGAAGGCCGTGCCGATCAGCGTGGCGGCGCCCGCCTTGTTCTCGACCACCACCTGCCAGCCGCGCGATTCGGTCAGCTTCTGGGCCAGCAGGCGTCCCAGGAAATCGGCGACGCCGCCGGGCGGGTAGGGGACGACCAGGCGGATGGGCTTGTCGGGGTATGGCTGCGCAGCGGCAGCGCCCATGCCGACCCCGATTCCGGCGGCGACCAGGGCCGTGGCGATCCTACGGCGAAGCATGGATACCATCTGCGTCTCTCCTCTATCGATATTCATTCGGCCGGCCCCGGGGCGCGCCGTGCGCGCGTTCATCCTGCAGGCAAGGGATCGCCGCACGCGCCTTGCCCGCTCACATCCGGTCCGACGCGCGCGGGCGGCACGCCCAGGCGGTCCCCGGTGCCGTAGCGGTCGGCGAACACCGGATCCAGCGGCCGCGGCTGGTCGGGAGTGATCCACAGTCGCATCATGTGCCGCTTGAGCGCGGGATCGTCGTGGTCTTCGTATTCCGTGCGCGAGTGCAGGACCGAATGATTGTTCAGGAATTGCATGTCGCCGGGCAGGAGATCCATTTCCAGCCGCATGTCGTCGCGTTCGGCGATGCTGTTGAAGAGTTCCAGCAACCGCATGTCGTCGTCGCCGAGCGGCACGCCCGTCTTGCGCTGCGCGCGCACGATGGCGCTGTAGACGTAGCGGCAGCTCAGGCGGCCGTCATGCCAACTGAATACCGGAATCCGGTGCTCGGTGACCGAGGGGAACCCCGGGCGTTCCTCGCCGTGCAGGTCGTACCGGAAGCCTTCGTAGAGCCTGTCCAGGTACCGGGGGTGTTTTTCGAGGAACTCGTTGTAGCTCGCCATCGAGCTGGCGACGCTGCTGTAGCCGCCCGACTTGGCCTTGCGCAGGCACAGCAGGGCCACGATGTCGGCATTGTCGGTGTGGAACTTCTGGGCGCCGCGGGTCATGTATCCCCGGACGTTGGTTTCCCCGGCTGTCAGGCCTTCGTCCCGTACGTTGGTGATCAGGTCGCCCCTGGCGTTCTGCGAGATGAAATGCCCGAAGTGGGCGCTGATGCCGCAGAATGCCGCCGCGGCGTGTTCCACGTCATACTTGCGCATGGGCAGGCCGCGGACCAGGACGAAACCCCGGCCATTCTCGATTTCGTCGAGCAGCCGCTCCAGGTCGCGTTCCAGGCAGGGCAGGGGGAAATCGGCTTTCGTGATGGCCTCCGGCTTCAGGCCGCGGGCGCGGACGCCCGACAGCGCGGCATCGATATCCCGCAGCGCCTCTTGCGATAGTTCGAAGATCCACGACCGGGTGCCGGCCAGGTCCTTGCCTTTCCAGGCCATGGGCGCCGGCACCGGCGACATGAGTCGTTCCTTCATATCCTCTCCCTCGTAAAACCGCCTTCAGAACGCATAGCCTCCGACGCTCAGCCCGCCGCACACATAAAGAGTCTGTCCCGTGACGAAGCCGGTGCGCGGATCGGCCAGGTAGGCCACCGCGTGGGCGACGTCCTCGGGCGTGCCCATGCGCCGGACGGGCACGGCCTGCATCAGGCCCTTGGTCAGCGGGCTGTCCGGCGGATTGCCCTTCCGGAACATGTCGGTGGCGATGGGGCCCGGCGCGACGCAGTTCGCCGTGATGCCGAACTCGCCGAGCTCCAGCGCCCAGGTCCGCGTCATGCCGATCAGTCCCGCCTTGGACGCGGAGTACGCCGCCCGCAGCGGCTTGCCCAGGGCCGCGCGGCTGGCGATGTTGACCACCCGCCCCATGCCGCGGGCTTTCATGGCCGGCAGCGCGGCCTGCATCAAGCGCTGCGGGATTTCGAGATTCAGCGCCATGCTGACGCGCAGGTCTTCCACGCTGGCGACGTCGCAGGCACCGGGCCGGACCACCGCCGCATCGTTGACCAGGAGCTGTGCGTCGGCCCGGCCGACGGCGTCGGCGGCCGCCAGGGCCTGGGCTTCCACCAGCAGATCCGCCTGGTGGAAGTCCAGTCCGGCGGGCCGGTCGGGCGGCGGCTGCCGGTCGATCGACAGCACGCGGTAGCCGTCTTCGAGCAGGCGCCGCACGATGGTCAGTCCGATGCCGGAACTGCCGCCGGTGACGACGGCTCGCGCAAGCGGGGCGGAGGGAGTCGCGCGGGCCATGGTCATTTCCCCAGTCCGGCCGTCTCGACCGCGTCCGAGTAGTGGGCGGCCATCTGGCGAATGTAGTCGGCGAAATCCGCCGAATTCCGGTATTCGATCTGCCAGCCCGAGGCCTGCACGGCGTCCTTGAACCGTGGATCGTCCATGGCCTGGCGGAAGGCGTCGTGCAGGACCTTCACGGCGGCGGAATCCATGCCCTTGGGACCGGCGAAGCCGATCATGCTAGGCGCCGAAATCCCGTAGCCCAGTTCTTCGAGCGTGGGCACGTCGGGGAACTCGGCGTAGCGCTCGCCGTTGAACATGGCCAGCACGCGCATGCGCCCGTCGCGCACGTACGGCGCCCATTCGGCGGACTGGGCGGCGAAGTCGACGTCTCCCCGCATGGCGGCCAGGAGGGTTTCCGGTCCGTTCTTGTAGGGAACGTGTATCCACTTGATCCCCAGTTTCTTGCCCAGCAGCTCCATGGTCAGGTGCTGCGAGCTGCCGACGCCCGCGGTGCTGTAGCGCAGGCCGGGGTGGGCCTTGGCGTACGCGATGAGCTCGCCGAGATCCTTCCAGGGGGCGTCCTTCCGGACCACCAGGCCATAGGGCAGGTTGGCGAACATGATGATGGGGGTGAAATCCCGCGTCATGTCGTAGGCGGTGTCGCGCATGTACTGGTTGATGACCGCGCCGACCAGGATCGCGCCCACGGTGTAGCCGTCGGGGTTGCCGCGCGCCAGGCGGGTGGCCTGGATCGACGATCCGGCGCCGGGCTGGTTCTCCACGATGACGGGCTGGCCCAATGTCTTGCCGGCGGCATCGGCCAGCACGCGGACCAGCGAATCGGAGGCCCCGCCGGCCGCATAGCCGACGGTCACGGTGAGCGGGCGCTCGGGGTATTTGGCGTACGCGCCGGGCGTCGCGCACAGGGCGCAGCAAGCGAGCAGGAAAGAAAATGCAAGACTTCCGGATAATCGACGCATGCCTGTCTCCTTTTATAGTGTGTCCGTACATCCTCGACGGCGCCCGGTCCGCCGGGACGCCAGGGCCGGAACGCTGTCCGCGCATCGGGACCGGCGGCGCCGTCGGCCTAGGCGACCGTCTCCGTCATGCCGGATTCCTCGACCCAGCGAGTGGTGATTTCCCCCTTGCGAAAATCCGGGTGCGACAACGCGGCCCGATGAAAGGCGATGGTGGTCGCTATCCCATCCACCTGGAACCGTTCCAGGCTGTCCAGCAACCGGTCGATCGCGTCCTGGCGGTCCCGTCCGGCGACGATCAGCTTGGCGATCAGCGAGTCGTAGAAGGGCACGACGACATCGCCTTCCGCGCAGTGCGAGTCGAGCCGGACGCCCTGGCCCCGCGGCGGCCTCCATCGCGCGATCCTGCCCGGCGATGGCCGGAAACCCTGGCGGGGATCCTCGGCGTTGATCCGGCATTCGATCACATGGCCGCGCGCCGCGATGTCGCCCTGCTCGAGATCGAGCCGGCCCGTGGCGGCCACCGCGATCTGTTGCTTGACGATATCGATGCCGGTGAGCATCTCCGTCACCGGATGCTCGACCTGGATGCGGGTGTTCATCTCCAGGAAGAAGAATTCGCCAGTGTCGCTGTCGAGCAGGAACTCGATCGTGCCGGCGCCCCGGTAATCGACGGAGCGGGCCAGGCTCAGGGCGGCTTCCAGCATTCGCCCGCGGGTGCGCCCGTCCAGGACCGGCGAGGGCGCTTCCTCGATGAGTTTCTGGTGGCGCCGCTGCGTGGTGCAGTCGCGCTCGAACAGGTGCAGGACCTTGCCGCGCCCGTCGCCCAGCACCTGGACTTCTATGTGGCGGCCCCGCCGCACATACCGTTCGGCGTACAGCGCGCCGTCGCCGAAGGCCGAGTTGGCCTCGCTGGACGCTTCGGCGTAGGCCCGGGCCAGATCGTCCATCCGTTCCACGATGCGCATGCCCCGTCCGCCGCCGCCGGCCCGCGCCTTGAGCAGCAGGGGAAATCCCGTCGCCCGCCCGACTTCGCGGGCATGCCCGACGCCGTCTAGCAGGTCGCAGCCCGGCACCACCGGCACGCCCGCCCGGACGGCGATCGCCCGCGCATTGCTCTTGTCCCCCATGGCCTCGATCGATTCCGGGGCGGGCCCGATGAACCGGATGCCGGCATGCTCGCAGTCGCGCGCGAACGCCGCGCGTTCGGACAGAAAGCCGTAGCCCGGGTGCAGGGCGTCGCACCCGCTCGCCAGACAGGCGTGGAGCAGCAGGTCGCCGCGCAGGTAGCTCTGCGTCGCGCTGCTCGGACCCAGGCAGAGCGCGCGGTCGGCCAGCCGGGCCGCCATCGCGCCGCGGTCCGCCGCCGATACGCCCGCCACGGTCTCGATCCCCAGGTCCTTGCAGGCGCGTATGACGCGCACCGCGATCTCGCCCCGATTGGCGATGAAGATCCTCCGGATGGGATCGGCCGCCATGTCAGTCCACGCGCAGCGTCATCAAGGGCTGGTCGTGCTCGACCAGCGTGGCGTCCGGCACGTGGATTTCGGCCACGGTGCCGGCGACTTCCGATTCGATCGTGTTGAACAGCTTCATGACTTCGACGATGCCCAGCGCCTGGCCCGCCTCGACGCGGTCGCCCACGTTGACGAAGGGCGGCGCTCCCGGCGAAGGCGACCGGTAGAACGTGCCCAGCGTGGGCGACCTGACGGGCTCCAGCCTGTCCGGCCCGCCCGGGTCCGGGACGGAGCGGGAAGGCGGCGCGGCAGGACGGCCGCGGTCCGGCCCGGCCCGGCCGGGCGCCGGGGATCCGTCTCGCGCATCCGCGCGTCCGGCCCCGTCCAGGGGCTGGCTGGACACCCGGATATACAGTTCGTCCAGCCGGATCTCGGCATCCTCGAACCCGGACTCGGCAAGGGCTTTCATGATGTCCGAGACGTCTTTGGCGTTGACCACGTGCGCTTCCTTCTGAATGCCGGTGGGGATCAGTCCCGGGAGATGCCCTTGGCCTGCAAGGCGCGATCGAGTTGTTCCCTGGCGTCGTCCAGGGTCCGGTAGACGTAGTTGTCCTTCTCGCGCGTTTTCTTGTAGCGCGACGCCACTTTCTCCGGGTTTTCGAAGGCCTCTTCCAGCGCCCGCCACATCGGCAGCCCCAGGATGCCCATGCGCTCGCCGTTGTCCATCACGTCCTCCAGCCAGCGGCCGATATCGTGGGGCGCGGCCATCAGGTCCCGGATGTAGCGCTGCGTGATCGTCATGTGCATGTGCAGCAGGTGGTTGGCGTAGTTGAGCATCGTCCAGCCCATGTCCTCGAGCTGGGCGACGGACGGCACCGCCCGCCTGGGCTGGTCCCTGGGCGTGAAGATCAGGCCGGCGCTCAGGCTGGCGATCAGGGGAACGCCGAGCTTGCGCATCTCGCTGCCCATGAACTCCCACTCTTCCATGGTCTCCATGCCGTGGGGCATGAGCGTTTCCGCGCCCGCCTCGACGTAGGCGCGGCAGCGCCGGACCAGCTCGTCCATGCCGCCGCCGACGGCCAGCTTGGCGTCGCAGCGAGCGGCGATGATGACGTCCGGGTCTTCCCGCGCATAGCGCACGGCCTTGATCTTGTTGGTCATGTCCTCGAGCGGGATGATCTGCTTGCCCGGGATGTATCCGCTGAAATGCCCGGTCGGCTGGTCCTCGATCTGTATCAGGGCCGCGCTGGTGCGCTCGTATTCGCGGAAGGCGCGTATGGTGGCCAGCGTATTGCCGCCCTGGGCGATCGAGACCTTGCCCGGAATCCGGGTGCTGCCCAGGATGCGGTGCGCGGCGTGGATCATCTCGGTCGAGGTCACCACGCCGCATTCCGGCTCGCCGGTCCAGACGGCGGTGGGCGCGGCGCCGGCCACGTTCAGATGCTCGACGCCCGCTTCCTCGAAGATGCGGGCCGTGACGCAGTCGTGCGCCGTGGGCGCCAGGATGGCCTTGCCCTGGCTGTAGCGCTCGGCGACCAGCCTTCGCAGGCGGGTCGATCTGCGTTCCAGCGGCGGCAGCCCGGAGTTGTCGAAAGTCTTGGCTTCGAATGTGTGGTTCATGGCGCGGGATCCGGTCGTTGGGGCAGGGCGCGGCGCCTGCCGGTGAAGGAGAATCGTCCCTGGCGGATCTCCAGGTGGGTCGAGCGGGATCCCCCCAGGCCGCGGATCAATTCGACGAGCCGGGTCGCGTCCGGCCCGGCGCCGCCCTCGCCGGACGGCGGCAGGGGGGAATCCATGGCGATGCCTTGCAACTGCTCCGGCCGGAAGAGGATCCGCAGCAGCAGGTCGTCGTCGGAAACGTCCGGACCCAGGCGCCGGCGCAGGGTCGCGACCGGATCTTCCTGTCCCGCGCCCGGGCGGGGCGGGCCGACGCGATCGAGCAGCGCGCCGGCGATCGGGGCATCGGGCTTGCCGTAGTCGCCCTGGACGTACTTGCGGACTTCGGTGGGAATGGACTTGTACCGCTCGCCCTGCACCACGTTCAGCACCGCCTGCACGCATACGAGCTGGGACACCGGCGTCACCATGACGGGATAGCCCATGTCCGCCCGGACCTGCGTGAATTCCTCCAGCACCTGGGGCAGCAGGTGTTCCATCTTCAACTCGGCCAGTTGGCCCTGGGTGAAGGCGACCATGTTGCCGGGAATCTGGTGCGCGTACTGAGCCTGGTCGGCCGCGTTCACCGGATCGCCCGTCGGACGCCCGGTCCGCGCGGCCAGGTCGAAGAAATAATCTTCCTCGTCGCGGATCCGCGACACATCGAGCGCGGGCGCCATGCCTTCGGCCGACAGGCGTTCGAACACCCGTCCGATCGAAGGCACCGATGCGCCGTGCGCCAGGGGTTCGGACGAGACGAACAACGCGTCCACGCCGAGCCGGGCGGCCGTCATGTAGCAGTCCTCGGCCAGGCCGGTCGAGCAGTGCGACTTGAGATACAGCGGCATCCCGCCGATGCCGGCGCGGATCGTCGGGACCAGTTCGGCGACGCGCTCGGGGGTCAGCAGGCCGCTAGGGTCGCGGATGCAGATCGAATCGGCGCCCAGGCCCGCCAGTTCGCGGGCCTTGTCGGCATAAAAGGCATCGGTGTGGAAGGGGCTGATGGTGTAGAAGATGATCAGGCAGACTTCCAGCCCGGCGGCCTTGGCGCGTTCCGCGCTGAATCGCAGGTTGCGCGCGTCGTGCAGCGCATCGAAGACCATGACGCGCTTGAAGCCGGCCGCGCCGATGCGCTCGACCCACAGATCGAAGACGGAATCCGGAACCAGGTCGAAGCTGGTCAGGCTGCGGCTGCGCAGATGCGTGAACAGCGGCGTGCGCTGGGCCGCCGCGCGTACCGAGCGGGCCCGGTGCCAGGGGTTTTCCTTGAGGTATTTGACGCAGACTTCGAACTGCACCGGCGCCATCAGGTCGATGGCCTCGTAGCCCGCCTGGTCGATGGAGCGGACGATGGGCAGGATTTCCTTTTCCCCCATGCGGCCTGACCAGATGGCCTGCGAGCCGTCGCGCAGCGTCGAGTTGATCAGCTGGACAGTCTTTTTCCTGCCCTTGCCCCGGCTGCGGCCGGGCGGGAGCGGTTTGGCGGGCTGCATCGTCGGTCTCCGGCCATGCGCGGCTCGCCGTCAAGCGGGAGGCCGCTCGCGCATGGAATGCCGGAAAGTCTAGGAGCGCCGGTGATATAAAGCTAATTTAGTTTCCCAACAAATGATATTCGCGCCATGAATCTGCGTTCCGTGGATCTGAACCTGCTGGTCGTCTTCGACGCGGTCTTCCGGACGGGGAATATCTCGGTCGCCGCCCGCCAGATCGGCATGAGCCAGCCGGCCGTCAGCAACGCGTTGACGCGGTTCCGGGCCGTGGCCGACGATCCCCTGTTCGTTCGCCACCCGTTCGGAGTCACGCCCACCCAGAAGGCGCAGCGGATCGCCCCGACGGTGCGGCAGGCCCTGGAACTGCTGGAATCGACGCTGGCGCAGAAAACCGGCTACGACTACGCGACCGAGAAGAGCGATTTCCAGCTCGCCATGGAAGAATGGAGCGAGATCGTATTGATGCCCAACCTGGTTCGCTGGTTGCGGCAGGTGGCGCCCGGCATCCGCGTGAGCATTTCGGAGGAGATGGGGCGCGCCGGCCACGATGCGATGCGCAAGGGCACGCTGGATATGTCTATCGAATATGCCCGCGACGGTTTGCCCAAGGATTTCGAGGCCCGCATGCTGTTCGAGGACGAACGGGTCTGCCTGGTGCGCCACGACCACGGGACCATCGGCCAGAGCCTGACGCTCAAGCGTTACCTGGAGACCCCGCACGTGGTCCTGAACGAACAGGTCAGGGGCATGACCGCGCTCAGCGCCTTCCTGGAAGACAATGGCTGGGAGCGCAACGTCGCCATGCAGATTCCGAGCTACCTGTCCGTGTCCACCGTATTGATACGGACCGACCTGATCGCCACCATGCCCCGGCGCGTGGCGCTGCACCTGGCGGAGTATTACCCCTTGAAGATCCTGAAGCTGCCGTTCGGCATGCCGCCGCTGCAATTCCACTTGAAATGGCATGCATCCAAGACCAGCGATCCGCGGCACGAATGGATGCGCAAGTCCATCGTCGATCTTGTCGGGTCCTGAGGCTCCAGGCATTGTCCTGTTATTCCCCTGCGCGGCAGACAGGCGGGCCTCCGTGCCTGCGGACTTGGCGCGACCTGTCACGGGTTATGCATCGCATGCGTAGCGACCGGGAAACGAGGAAGCGGGGCGGCACCGGAGCGTGACACGTCCACCCCTGCCTGAGTTTCCGTAGGCATCCTCCCGCAAGCCCCATTCAGCGCGACTTTTTGCCGGGGATCAACAAGAAAGACATCGCCGATGCGCCGGTCGCAGCAGTACGGCTGCGAGCGCGCCAGGACGTCGGAATTTCCCATCCTGCCGCCCACCGTTCTCACGTTTCCCTGCGCGAATCGCAGGTCTTCGAGTCTTGCAAGCACTGGAATCGCGGTGCTATGCTATGCACTATGCAATTAAGTAATTTGCATTGCAAATAAAAAAGGCCGTGAATTTGACGGCCTGGATACAAGAATTCGGGTGGAACGGAGATGATCGACTCACGGCTTTTCAGTCCCTTGCGCATCCGGGACCTGACGCTCAGGAACCGGGTGGTGCTTTCGCCGATGCTTACCTACCAGGCCGAAGGCGGAGCCATCAATGACTGGCACCTGGCTCACCTGGGAAAGTTCGCCAGCGGCGGGGTGGGATTGGTGTTCATGGAATCGACCAAGGTCGATCCGCTGGGCTGCACGACGGCAGCCGATCCCGGGCTCTGGGACGACCATTTCGTCGGACCGCTGCGGCGGCTCACGGACGGCCTCCACCGTCAGGGCGCCGCGGCGGGCATCCAACTCGGACATTCGGGCCGTAAGGCCAGGAACTCACGGCCCTGGGAAGGTCGACGGCAGTTGCCCGAGCAGGCGCGGGTAGACGGGAGGGGACGGTGGGAACTCGTCGGACCGAGCCCTATTCCTCATTACGCCGGCGGCGCCGTTCCCCGGCAGATGAGCCGGGAAGACATCGAGCGGCAGGTGGAAATGTGGGACGCCGCGGCGAGGCGGGCCGACGAGGCGGGATTCGACGTCCTGGAAGTCCACTGCGCGCACGGGTATCTCCTGCACCAGTTCCTGTCCCCGGCTTCCAACCAGCGCGACGATGAGTACGGCCGGGACCTGGAAGGCAGGATGCGGTTTCCCCTGGAGGTGATCCGGCGGGTACGGGCCGCCTGGCCGGACGGAAAGCCGCTTTTCGTACGGGTGTCCGCCGTCGACCAGGGAGGCTGGACACTCGAGAACACGATAGAACTTGCCAGGCGGTTCAAGTCGGAAGGTGTGGACGTCATCGACTGTAGTGCTGGCGGCATCAGCGGGTCTTCCATCGTCGAGCTCGAGAAGGTCGGCTTCGGCTACCAGGTGCCGTTCGCAGCGGCGGTGCGCCGGCAGGCAGACGTCGCCACCATGGCCGTGGGCCTCATTGTCCATGCCCGCCAGGCCGAGGCCATTCTGCGCAACGGCGACGCGGACCTCGTGGCGATCGGGCGGGAGTTGCTCAGCAATCCGAACTGGACGCTGGACGCGGCGATCAAGCTGGGCATCGCCCAACCCTACCGGACGGTGCCGTCGAGTTACGGCTACTGGCTCGAGAAGCGAGCCGCCCAGGGATTCGAACGCAATACCTCCACTTGGGGGGACGGCCCCGACCGGGCCCGATAAATACTGTTGGAACCGCAATACATGGAAACTTGTAAGCCCTTGTCCGGCATCAAGGTCGTGGAGATCGGCGTGGCGATGGCCGGGCCTTTCTGCGCAATGCTGCTGGGAGACTACGGCGCCGACGTCGTGAAGATAGAGAAAGTCGACGGCGGCGACGATAGCCGCGCGTGGCCGCCGTTCTTCCACGGCGAGCTCAGTTACTACTACGCCAGCGCGAACCGGAACAAGCGCGGCGTCGCGATCGACCTGAAGCAGCCCGAGGGCGCCGAGGTGGCCCGCCGGATCATCGCTGACGCCGACGTGCTGGTCCACAACTACCGCCTGGGCGCTCTCGACCGGTTGGGCTTGGACTGGGATTCGTTGTCGAAGCTGAATCCTCGCCTGGTCTACTGCGGGATCTCCGGCTTCGGCCGCGCGGGAGCACTCCGCGCCGAGCCCGCCAACGATCTTTTCATGCAGGCGTTTTCGGGCGGCATGAGCGTGACCGGATACCCGGACCAGCCGCCCGCGAAAATGGGGTGGTCGGTTGCCGACATTGGCGCGGGCATGTTCGCGGCGATGGGCGTGATGATGGCCCTGCGCGTGCGGGAACGGACCGGCGTGGGGCAACGTGTCGATACGTCCCTCCTGGAAGGGCAGGTCTCGATGATGGCGCATTTCGCCACCCGATACTTTGCCAGCGGCCTGGTGCCGGGCCCAACCGGGGGCGGCTCGCTGAACAGCCCGACGTATCGCGCCTATCAGGCGACCGACGGCTGGATCGTGATCGCGGCATTCAACGATCGCATGTGGCGCAGCCTGGCGCGGGCGCTCGGCGCGCCGGAATGGATCGACCGTCCGGAGTTCCAGTCCGCGCAACAGCGCGAGGACCGGCGTCCCGAGCTGGAGGCCATGATCGCGGAACGGGTGGCGCGCGAAAGCCAGCAGTACTGGGTGGACACCCTGGGACGCGAAAGCGTGCCCTGCTCGGCGGTCCAGAGGATCGACCAGGTCATCTCGCACGAGCAGGTCCATGCCTGCGAGATGATCCAGACTGTCAATCTGGAGCAGCTTGGGGACATACGGGTCGTCGGCCTGCCGATCAAGCTGGAGCGTACGCCGGGCGATATTCGGCGGCCGCCGCCGAGGCTGGGCCAGCACACTCGCGAAATCATGGAAGAGCTCGGATACGCGCATCCGGATATCGAGCGACTGGCCGCTGCGGATGCAGTGCGGCTGGACGCGGGCTGGAAATAAAAGGGAGGAAGGCGTGGCATTGCTGACAGACGAAGTCCGCAGATACATCGGGCACAAGGGAGACCGCTTCGCTGCGTGCGAAGTGGTGCAGGACAGCGAGGTCCGGCGATTCTGCCAGGCCATCATGGATCCTGACCCGGCGTATGCCGGAGGCCGCGACGCCGCTTCCGGCACGGGCCGGACCGCTCCCCCCCTGTTTCCGGTTTTCGTGTTCCGCACGCCGTCCGACGCGCCGGACATGCTGACTGTGAGGGCCTCGGATCCCGATTTCGACGGGCTGACGCCGGGTGTGGGCAATGGCTTGCCCGAGTTGCCGTTGCGGGGGCTCCGGTTGTTAAACGGTGGGGCGGAGGTGGAGTTCTTCCAGAGTGCCGAGGTCGGAGACCGGGTTTTCCAGCAATCCACCTACGCGGACATCGTCGAGAAGTCCTCGAAATCCGGTCCCATGCTCCTGGTGACCATCGATACGCTGTACACGAACCAGCGTCGGGAACCTCTCGTGCGCTATCGGCGTACCCAGATCAGGAGATAGCCGATGGCCGCGATTATGGTTTTCGAGGATATTTCCGTGGGGCAGCGTCTGCCCGTGCTGCGCAAGGGACCCCTGACGACTGCTCACCTGATGCGCTGGTCTTCCGCCATCGAGAACTGGCACAAGATCCACTACGACCTGCCTTTCTCGGTCGAACACGACAAACTGCCTTCGCTGCTGGTGAATGGCTCGCTCAAACAGCAGTTCATGGTGCAGTTGCTAAAGGATTGGGTGGGAGAGTCCGGCTGGCTCTGGAAGATCAAGTTTCAGTTCCGGGACATGAACCTGGTGGGGGAAACCCTGGAGGTCTGGGCCCAAGTCGGCGAATCGGAAAGGCGCGAACGCTATGGCCTGGTTCATCTCGAGCTGGGAATCCGGAACGAACAGGGCAAGGAATCGACACCGGGCATGGCCGTGGTAGCGCTGCCATACCGCTCGGGTCCGCCGCTGCCGCGTCCTTTCCTTCCCCCGGAAACGGGAGCGTCTGCATGAAGCGCGGTGGATACGACATCGTCGTGGTCCCGAACGTCAGGAACCTGCTGGGGGAGTGTCCCATGTGGCATCCCGTGGAGCAGTGCCTGTACTGGGTCGACACCCGGAAGCCAGCCCTGCAGCGCCTGGAGCACGACGGTAGCGTCACCCTTTGGCCGATGCCGGCCAATATCGGATCGTTCGTCTTCCGCAGGAGCGGCGGCCTGGTCGCCGGGCTGAAGTCCGGTTTTTCCGAGATCGACCTGGATCCCCTGTCCGTGGTCTCGAGGATCCACCCCGAGCCGCAGCTTCCGGAGAACCGGCTCAACGATGGGCGCTGCGACCGATCGGGTCGCTACTGGTGCGGTACGCGGGATCCCAGCAACGATCACGCAGGCGGCTCGCTGTATTGCCTGACGCCGGCATTCGACGTTCGACGGATGGACCAGGGGTTCATCGTTCCGAACGGCATGGCGTTCAGCCCTGACGACCGGTCGCTGGTCTTCGGCTGCACCCGTAGCGACCGCATCTACAAGTACGACTTCGATCTCGAGAGCGGCGAAATCGGGAACCGGCGCGTATTCATCGATACCTCTGGCGTGCCCTGGCGGATAGACGGCGCGACATTCGACGAGGACGGCTACTACTGGGCGGCCCTGATCGCCGGCGGCGCGATTGGCCGGTTCGACGGCAACGGCAGGCTGGACCGCTATATCAATATTCCCTTCTCCCATCCGACGATGTGCAACTTCGGGGGAAAAGACCTGGATGTGCTGTACGTGACCACGGGCAGCGTCTTCGTGGATGACGACGAGCGCCGCCGCCAGCCGCTTGCCGGCTGCATGTTCGCGATCCGCGGCCTTGGCGTGCGGGGAGTGCCGGAACCCCTTTTTGCTGGATGAGAGGAGAGCGCAATGTCTGATTTACCCAAATTCGTTCAGGTGAACGAAGAAGGGCCGCGTGAAGGGTTTCAGATCGAGAAGGGGCCTATCGAGACGCGCCGGAAGATCGAACTGATCGACGCGCTGTCGCAGACCGGCCTGGGCCAGATCCAGGTGGTGTCGTTCGTCAACCCGAAGCGCGTCCCCGGCATGGTCGACGCCGCCGAGGTGGTGGAGGGATACGCCAGGCGGCCGGGCGTGCGTTACACCGCCCTGTGGCTGAACAGGACCGGATTCGAACGGGCGGTCGCCACCCGAAGGCTGGATCTGGCCGGCACCATCGCCCTGACCGCCTCCGATCGGTTTCTCGAGCGCAACCAGGGCAGGACGATGAAGGAGAACATTGCCGCGCAGTACGAGATGATGCGGCAGTTCAAGCAGCATGGCGTGCCGGTCCGGCGGGGGAGCGTCATGTCGGCGTTCGGCTGCAATTACCAGGGCGAGATCACCGCGGCGGATGTCCTGCGGCAGGTCGAGGCGATCCTGGCCGTGGCCGGCGAGCACGATACGAAGATCGAGGTCCTTTCTCTGGCCGACACGATGGGATGGGCGACGCCCCGCTCGGTCCAGCGCCTGGTAGGCGCGGTCCGCGAACGGCATCCCGAGCTGGAAATCGCCTTGCACCTGCACGACACGCGCGGCATGGGAATCGCCAACGCCTACGCCGGCTTGCAAATGGGCGTCGCGATCTTCGACGCGGCGGTTGGAGGCCTCGGAGGCTGTCCCTTCGCCGCCAATCAGGGCGCGGCGGGAAATGTCTGCACCGAGGACCTGGTATTCATGCTGCACGAGATGGGGATCGAGACCGGCATCGATCTGGACAGGCTGATCGAGGCCGCCAGGCTGGCGGAGGACATTGTCGGGCATCCGCTGCCCGGGAGCGTCAAGACCGGCGGATCGCTGGATGCGATCCGCGGCGCCTTGCGCGGAGGTGCCCAATGAACGGTTCGTTCAAGGAACGCCTCGGAAGGGGAGAGCGCCTGATCGGCATTTGGTCGGGTCTGGCGGACGCCTATTGCGCCGAAGTCTGCGCGGGTTGTGGCATGGATTGGATACTGATCGACGGCGAGCATGGGCCGAACGACCTGCGCGCCATCCTGGCGCAGCTGCAGGCGCTGTCCGGACAGCCGATAGAGCCCGTGGTGCGTCCTCCCGTGGATCGGCCCTGGATCCTGAAGCAACTGCTCGACATCGGGGCGCGTTCCCTGCTGATCCCCATGGTCGAAACGGCGTCGCAGGCAAGGGATATCGTCCGCGCGACACGCTATCCCCGCCAGGGGATCCGGGGCGTGGCCGGCGCGGTGCGTGCGGGCCGGTTCGGCATCGACCGAGAATACTTGCATCGCGCCAACGACCGGATATGCCTCCTGCTGCAAGTGGAGTCTCGGCAGGGGTTGGATAACCTGGACGAGATCCTGCGGGTCGAGGGCGTGGACGGCGTCTTCGTCGGTCCGGCCGATCTTGCCGCGGATCTCGGGCACCTTGGCGAACCCGGCCATCCGGAAGTCAGGACCACAATCGACTCGGCGATCCGGAAGATCGTCGCTGCGGGAAAGGCCGCGGGGATTCTGGTGTTCGACCGGGACCTGGCGCATCACTATCTTTCGCTGGGCGCTGGCTTCGTGGCCGTCGGCAGCGACGTGGGCGTCCTGGTCCAGGGGGTGTCCGGCCTGGCTCGCGAATTCCACGGCGCACGGCGGGAGGAGCGATGAGCGAAGCACTTTCGGTACGCAGTGTCAGCCAGCGGCTCGGAATCGATATCGCTTCCATTGCCCGGGACGAGGCCCTGGATGCCGAGATCCGGGAAAAGGCCGCCACCTGCCTGCTGGACGCGGTCGCGCTGGCGCATGTCGCGCGCGACGAAGCCACCGCGTGTGTGGCCAGCGCGTTGTGCGATTCCCTGGAAGGGGGATTGTCCGCGACGGTCTGGACGACCGGGCGCAAGGCCTCGTGGGGTGAGGCTTGCATGGCCAACGGTATCGCCACGCATGGCCATTTCCACGACGATTCCGACCCCAGCAGCTGGTGCCATCCGGGGTCGCTGGTCGTTCCCGCCGTCGTGGCGGCCACCGAAGTGACGCAAGGCACGCTCGAACATGCCTTGCACGGCATCGTCGCCGGCTACGCCGTGTTGAACTGGATAGGGGCGGAACAGTACCTGGCCAATGCGCTGATCGGCCGCGGAATCAGGACCAGTCCGACCATCGGCGCAATCGGTGCGGCCGCCGGGGCGTCGTGCGCCATGGGGCTGGATGCCGGGCGTATCGCCCACGCCGTCTCCATCGCGGCGACCATGTCGACAGGCACGCTGGAGCCTTTGCGCCGCGGATCGGACGAATGGCGCATCCAGAACGGAAATGCGGCCCGGCTCGGACTGACATCCGCGTTGTTCGCGCGCGACGGAGTCGAGGGAGCCGAAACCGCCCTCGAAGGCGACAAAGGCCTGGTCCGTGCCGTGGCGGGCCTGCCGGAGGCTCCGGCGGCCTGGAGCGAAGGCCTCGACCGCCGGGCCATACTCGCCAGCTACGCCAAGCCCTGGGCCACCCTGGGCGACAACATGGCGGCAGTCCGCGCCGCGCGCCTGATGTTCGAGAGCGGGGTCCGGGCGCAAGACATCGTGTCCGGGCGGGTCACGATCTGGCACAAGTACACGGAATATCCGGGCACGTCCTATAAGGGCCCGTTCGACCGGCCGGTCCAGGCCCTGGCCAGCACTGCGTTCGCCTCTGCGGCGATGCTGCTGCTGGGGGACCTGGAATACGACGTTTCCCTGAACCGGCGCAACGATCCGGAGATCCTGCGCCTGGTCGACTGCCTGGAAATCGCCGGCGACCCGAACGGCACGAAGCTGGATGCCGAGGTGCGCGTGCAACTCGGAGACGGCTCCATCCATACGACACGTGCCGCGGATTCGCCGCGGTATTGGCTCTACCACGACGAAGCCCGTTCGACGTCGGTGTTCCTGCAGCGCATGTCCTCTTTTCTGGGAGAGACGCGGGCACGCGCACTGGCCGGTCAGGTGTTCCGTCTTTCGGACAGCAATATCCCGATGCGCGACTGGCTTGGCGCGCTCTGCAATTGAGAATAGGAGAACGAAGTGCAAACAGTGCAGGATCATCCCAATTCCTACAGGCTGCCCGACGAAATCGAGGAATTCTGCGAGGTCGCCAGGAGAATAGTCCGGGACGAACTGATGCCCCTGGAACCGCGATACCTGGCCAGCGACGAGCATGCCTACGGCGTCAAGGAGACCGTCAACCTCAAGAGCGTGTTCGGCGACGATGTGGTCGGCCGGCTCACCAAGCTGTCCCAGGATACCGGCCTGTGGAACCTGATGGTTCCGGAAGAGCACGGCGGCAGCGGACTATCGATGCTGGCGCAGATCGCCATCCTGGAGCAATTCAATTACACGCCTGTGCCGTTCCCCTTCGCCAACGTGCCGAACATCCTGTACCAGTGCCAGGGGGACCAGGTCGAGCGCTTCCTGATGCCCGTGGTCCGCGGCGAGAAAACCACCTGCTTCGCCCAGACCGAGCCCGACGCGGGCTCCGATCCTGGCGGGATGATGCGCACCAAGGCCGTGCGCGACGGTGACGACTGGGTGATCAACGGCACCAAGATGTGGATCTCCATGGCCGCCGAGTCGGACATCATCATGGTGCAGGCAGTGACCGACGAAGAAAAACGCCAGCGCGGCGGCATCACTATGTTCCTGGTCGACCGCAGGAATCCCGGCGTGCGCATCGAGGAAGCGGGCATTCGCACCTGGCTCGGGCCCAAGCCTTCGCAATACGTCGTTCATTTCGACAATTGCCGGGTCAGCGGCGCCGATGTGCTCGGGGAAGTGGGGGGGGGATTCTCCCTGGGGCAGCGCTGGCTCACCATCCATGACCGCTTGCTGCGCGGTCCTTATGCGCTGGGAAAAATGCAGCGGGCACTGGATATGTCGGTGGAGTGGTCCAAGCAGCGTGTGACATTCGGCGAACCCATCTCGAAACGCCAGGCCGTGCAGTGGAAGCTGGTGGACATGTTCATCGATATCGAAGCCCTGCGTTCGCTGACGTATTCGGTGGCGGCGCGCGCCGACTCGGGCGAGGACGTGCGGACGGAGGCCGCGCTGGTCAAGCTGGTGTCGACGGAATGGGGAGCCCGTTGCCTGAATGAGGCCATACAGGTCCACGGCGCCATGGGAGAGTCGCTGGAGCTGCCGCTCACCATCTTCTACCGCTATCTTCGCCACGCCCAGATCGGCGGCGGAACCAGCGAGATCCAGCGGATCCTCATTGCCCGCAAGCTGCTGAGATGACACGCCCGGCGGAGATCCGCCGCGCGATTTCGGAAATGACTCATGGGACGGCGACGCACGATGAATTCGATCTACCTTGTACTGGACATGCAGAACGATCTGGTCCATGCGGACGGGGCCAACGGCAAGACTGCGCTGGGCGAGCAGGTGGCCGGCCGGGGGGTCGTCGAGAACACCGCCCGGGCCATTGCCGGCGCCCGTGCCGCCGGGGTGCCGGTCGCCTTCGTCAGGGTGGGATTTTCCGAGAACTATGAGGAATGTCCCGCCGGTTCGCCCCTGTTCTCGGGAGCGCCGAAGGCCGGCCTGTTCCGGCTGGGTACATGGGGAACTGAGATTCATCCCGGGCTGGGAATGCGTCCGGAAGATCCGCTGATCACCAAACATCGCGTCAGCCCGTTCTACGCGACCACGCTCGAGCCGCTGCTGAGCGCCAGGCGCATCGGTCGGATCTATTGCTCGGGCGTTTCGACGCAGGCGGTCGTACAGGCGGCGGTCCGCGACGGTCACGACCGGGATTTCGAGATGATTGTCGTCGAGGACGGTTGCGCGGCGGCGTCCCTGGAAGAGCATCGCAATTCCTTGCAGAGTCTGGCCCGGTTCTGTCGTGTGGAAACGTTGGAATCGGTCCTGAAACAGTTCGGTTCGCCGCCGGCGTAAACGGCGGCATTCGCTTTCGCGCAGGACGATCGAGGGCCGGAGCATACCGGCCCCGGGGGGGCATTTTGCCGTCGCACTGGAGGTCCACGGGAGTTTTCTGCAGCACGGCCCTTGCCAATCTTTCGGAGGGGGCTTCTTTTCACCGAGGAGGTATGGAGACCATGAAAATAAAACACATTCCGGAACGTCTGCGCCCCGACCTGGGGCGCCGCCGGCTATCGGCCGGCCTGGCGCTTGGCGCCGTAGCGCCCCTGGCCTGGGGATCCGCGCTTTCCGGCAAGGATGCCAGCGTGATCGTGTCGCCGTTCGCGGCGGCGGGGGGCACCAACGATGTGCTGAGCCGCATCCTGGCGGACGCCTTGGGGCGAGTCCTGGGCGAGACGTTCATCGTGGAGAATCGGCCCGGTGCCAATGCGACCATCGGCACCGCCTATGTGGCCCGCTCCGAGCCGGACGGGCGCACCCTGCTGATGGGCAACAGCGCCTCCCATGGGACGAATCCCACGCTGTACCGACACGTCCCCTACGACGCCGTCAAGGACTTCGCCCCTGTCAGCCTGGTGGGTTCGGTACCGGTTCTCCTGGTCGTCGGTACCAAGCTTGGCGTCCAGAGCGTCGCGGAGCTGATCGAGTATGGCAAGCGGCATCCAGGGACACTGTCGTTTGGCAGCAGCGGAATAGGCTCGACCGGACATTTGTGCGGCGAGACGTTCAAAACGGCCACCGGTATCGACATGGTCCACAGCCCGTACAAGGCCGAGCCGCTCGCGGTGAAGGACGTCATGGGCGGTCAGCTCACCATGGCCTTCGTCGGCGTGGGGCCGGCGACCATCGGCGTCCAGTCCGGCATGGCGCGGGCGATCGCCACGGCGACCGCGCAGCGCACCAGCGCCTTGCCGGACGTGCCTACCATGAAGGAAGCCGGGGTGAACGATGTGGAGTTCTCTTCGTGGTACGCCCTGTTCGCGCGCAGCGGCAGTCCGCAGGCCAGGGTCGAGGCGCTCAACGGGGCGGTCAAGAAAATCCTGACGTTCGAGGATGTGCGCGAAAAGATGCTCAAGCTCGGGCTCGAACCGAAATACTCGACGCCGGATGATCTCGCGGCGTTTTCCCGCAGCGAAATCGAACGACTGGGCAAGATCATCAGGCAGCTCGGCATCAGCCTGTCCTGACGCGCAAGCCTGGGTGGCGGATGTTTCTCGCGTCGCGGTAGGGGTCATTTCACGGAGGAGGTAACGGAGATCATGAAAGCAAGGAATATTTCTGAACAGATGCGTCCCGACCTGGGACGCCGCCGGCTGTCGGCCGGCCTGGCGTTGGGCGCAGTGGCACCCCTGGCGTGGGGGGCCGCGCTTTCCGGCAAGGACGTCAATGTGATCGTGTCGCCGTTCGCGGCGGCTGGGGGAACCAACGATGTGCTGAGCCGTATCATGGCTGACGCCCTGGCGCGGATCCTGGGCGAAACGTTCATCGTGGAGAACCGACCCGGGGCGAGCGCCACCATCGGCACGGCCTACGTGGCCCGGTCCCAGCCCGACGGGCATACCCTGCTGATGGGCAACAGCGCGTCGCACGGCACGAATCCCAGCATCTACCAGCATGTGCCCTACGACGCCGTCAAGGACTTCGCGCCCGTGGGCATGGTAGGCACGGTGCCGCTCGTCCTGGTCGTCGGCACCGCGCTGGGCGTCCGGACCGTGGCGGAGTTGATCGACCATGGCAGGCGGAATCCCGGGACGTTGTCGTTCGGCAGCAGCGGGATAGGCTCGACCGGGCATTTGTGCGGGGAGATGTTCAAGGCTGCGACCGGCGTCGACATGGTCCACAGTCCGTACAAGGCTGAACCGCTCGCGATCAAGGATGTCATAGGTGGCCAATTGACGATGGCCTTCGTCGGCGTGGGCCCGGCGACCCTCGGCATTCAGACCGGCATGGTGCGGGCCATCGCGGTAGCCGCGCCGCAGCGGGCCGCGGGCCTGCCGGACGTGCCCACCATGAAGGAAGCCGGAGTGGACGGGGTGGAGGTCTCCCAATGGTATGCCCTGTTCGCCCGCAGCGGCACCCCGCAGGCCAGGATCGAGACGCTGAACCAGGCGGTCGTGAAAAGCCTGACTTTCCAGGACGTGCGCGAAAGAATGCAGAAGCTTGGGCTCGAACCGAGATCGTCCACGCCCGAAGAACTGGCGGCGTTCTCCCAGATGGAGATTGAACGCTTCGGCAAGATCATCCACAAGCTCGGCATCAGCCGATCCTGATTCCGGCACACCGGAACTCCTTCGCCCTGGAAAGGGCGAAGCTACCGCCATGGAGACGACATGCGGATCCTTTATCAATCAATGACTCCCGTATCCCATCTGAAGAACTACGCCGAGTCGATCCAGTCGCATGCCAGGATATCGTGCGCTCCCGATACGCAGGTCGATCTGAACGGCCTGCCCGCGGAGCTGTTCGAGGGTACCAGTCCGACCGAGGTCTATGGCTATCCGTACCTGAAGTACAAGATTTGCTCGTCGGTGTTCGATATCGGCCGGCGGGCGCAAGCCGAGGGTTACGATGCCTATGTCCTGGGAAGTTTCAGCGAACCTTTTCTTCCCGAGCTGCGTTCGCTGTTGAGTATTCCGGTCACGTCGATGGTCGAGGCCTCCGTGATGCTCGGGTGCGCTTTCGCCGAGAAAATCGCATTCGTTTCCCTGACGCGCGGGACCGCCCGGCGGTTGCGCGGCGTCATCCGCAAGCATGGCGTCTCGGAACGCATCGCCGGTTTCCACAGCCTGGCGCAGCCCATCGAGGAAAATGAACTGAACGCCGCGTTCAAGGATCCTTCCGAAGTGGTCGCTCGCTTCATGGAAGCCGCCGAACGCGCGATCGGCGACGAGGCCGATCTGGTCATTCCGGCCGAAGGCGTCATCAACGAGGTGCTGTTCCAGGCCGGGGTCCACGAGATCGACAGGGTGACCGTCTTCGATTGTGTCGGCGCGACGCTGACTTACGCCGAGGCGCTCGTGAACCTGAGCAAGAGAAGCCAGATAAAGATAGGAAGGCGATGGGCCTCGCAGCAACCCTCCGCGGAACTTCTCGAGCGGGTGGATCGCATCGTGCCAGGCCCGGCCGCGCTTGCATTCCGGAGCGACAGCCGGTAATCTGCGCTCCCGTGGCAGTGGGAATTTGCACTGCGAGTCCTTATTCGCCGAGGGAATTTGCCGGCGGGATGCGTGAGAGACACAGTTTGAGAAGCAAGGCTGGTTCAGGCACGAAAGAGGAAGCCGTCAAAGATCGCCAGTTCGTGACCGCCCTGGCCCGCGGTTGGGAAATACTCCGCTGCTTCAATTCGCAAAGGCCGGACCTGTCCGGATCGGAGATCGCGCGGTTGACGGGATTGCCGCAACCGACGGTGTGGCGACTGTGCTACACCATGCTCAAGCTGGGGATCTTGGTGCAGGTCGCCGGCGATAGGCTGCGGCCCGGCCTGGCGGTTCTGCAGGTAGGCCACAGCGCCATCAGCGGCATGAGCCTGATCGAACTGGCCCGGCCTCATATGCAAAGCCTGGCCAACGAGTTCGGCGGCGCATGCACGCTCGCCGTGCGCAACGGCCTGGACATGGTCTCCGTCGGCCGGGGCGAAAGCACCAACCAACTGGTCATGAATCTCCGGATCGGGTCGGTCCTGCCGGTGGCCAATTCCTCCGTGGGGTGGGCCTGCATCGCCGGCCACGATCCCGAAGGCCGCGAGAAAATCATTGCCCTGCTGGATGCGGAGGGAGGCAGCCTGTGGAAAACGCATCGCGCGGATTGCATGAAGGCGCTCAAGCAGTACGATAAGGTGGGATATATCGTGAGCCTGGGAATGTTCTATCCCCTCTATAACGTCGTCAGCGCGCCCATTGTCGCCCCGGACGGCGCCGTTCCCTATACGATCAACTTCGGGCTGGCGAGTTCGAGTTCGTCGTCCAATCAATTCCTCAAGCGGGCGGTTCCGGAGTTCATGGAGCTGGTCCGTACCCTGACCAGCCTGCTGGCCGTCAATAGGTGAGCAGGACCAGGCAGCCCTGGCTCGGCGGGGTCTTGATTCGTGGCTTCACTTCTTTCCCCAACGCGCCAACACTTCAAGAATCAAGCCGTCCAGGTCGGTATACGGCGACACGCTGTAGCGCCGCGCCAGGTCGCGCTTGTCGGCTGCGCTGACGGCCGTGGCGCGTTCGGTCAGGTCGAGGATCGCCTTTCTGTAGCCGACATCCTCGCCTGCCTTGTGCGCGGCATCGTGGCGGACGTCCATATGCTGCTTGTGGATTTTGTCTGCGGTGGAGGTCATGGCAAAGCTTTCCTTCCTGAGAGGGTGGGGTACCGGCAGTTCGATTTCTTGGATATCCTCTGACCCTGTCCGATTCCGCGGCGGAAGTTTTCGTCATTCGAGTAGCGGCAGGATCAGCGCCTGCCTTGTCATCTTTTCGGTCGAGCAATGGCTACCTGTCTTTTTCACGCGCTCCATGGGGCGGCGATGCGCCTTTTGAAATCTTCCACGAATGTCTCCACACGAGTGAGGCATGCTCAAAGTAACGAGGAAAAACACAAAAAGACAGATGGTTCAATTTTGGTTACCTAAAGCAATCAAAACGTAAGATACGTTAGTTGCCGCGCTCTTCATACTGCCTGACCCAGCTCCCGGGGATCCGAGTGGCCATCAGACCCATGTGTCATGCCAGGACACCTTTCCCAGGTTAGGGCATTAACGACAATGCCAGCGCCAATGAAAAAAGCCCCAAAGAGGGGCTATTCTTGGGGCTGAAATTTTGCATCCAGCTTTTTTCTTTTAATTATCAACGTATTAATGCTTTGGCGGAGAGGGTGGGATTCGAACCCACGGTACGGGGAAACCGTACGCCTGATTTCGAGTCAGGTACATTCGACCACTCTGCCACCTCTCCGGGGTGTCTGCTCCGCGGGCGGCTTCCCTGTCGCGCCGGCCTGTGCAATGCAGGGCCGGCAAACCTGTCGGGGTGGTCAATAGACGCCGCGGTGTTGATTCGCACTGCTTGCGAAATGTGCCGGTCCCAAAGCAGTACAGCCCGCCATTCTACCAGCAATTCCCCATTCCGTGCGTGATTCCCCACCCCGCGAGCGCTTTTCCGGCCCCGGTCGATCCGGCCAGCCACGAAACTCGTCGTCCGTGTTCCTCCAAGCCCTTATTCTTCCCTCAGCCTTTCCACCCCCCTGACACCTTCCCCCGTTACACTGTCGCCCGTCGGACCGTCAGGAGGACCTTCCATGCTCAAAGGAAAAGTTGTCGTCGTCACCGGCTCCACCAGCGGCATCGGCCTGGCCATTGCCCGGGGCTTCGCCGCGCAGGGCGCGGACGTCATGCTCAACGGCCTGGGCGACGCCGCCGAGATCGAGGCCGTGCGCAGCGGCATCGAGCGCGACCATGGCGTGCGCGCGTTTTTCGACGGCGCGGACCTGACCAGGGGCGACGCCGTGCGCGGGCTGGTCGACGGCACGGTGCGCACGCTGGGCCGCATCGATATCCTGGTCAACAACGCGGGGATCCAGCACACCTCGCCCATCGAGGAATTCCCCGTCGACAAGTGGGACAGGATCATCGCCCTGAATCTCTCCGCCGTCTTTCACGGCACGGCCGCCGCGCTGCCGCACATGAAGAAGCAGGGCTGGGGCCGGATCGTCAATATCGCCTCCACGCACGGGCTGGTCGCCTCGCCGTTCAAGTCGGCCTATGTCGCGGCCAAGCACGGCGTGGTGGGCTTCACCAAGTCGACCGCGCTCGAAGCCGCGGGCACGGGCGTGACCGCCAACGCCATCTGCCCGGGCTGGGTGCGCACGGCGCTGGTCGAGACCCAGATCACCGCCCTGTCCAAGTCCAAGGGACTGGACCAGGAAGCCGCGGCGCGCGAGCTGCTGGCCGAGAAGCAGCCGTCGCTGGAGTTCGTCACGCCGGAGCAACTGGCGGCCATGGCGGTATACCTGGCTTCCGACGCCGCGGCCCAGATCACCGGCACCACGCTGGCGGTCGACGGCGGCTGGACCGCTCGCTGAACCTGACACGGAGCCTTCATGCTTTTTCTGCTTTCGCCGGCCAAGAAACTGGACTACGACTCGCCGGTCCACATCAGCCACCATACGCAGCCGCTGTTCGCCAAGCGGGCGGCGGAATTGATCAAGGTGCTCAAGGCCAAGTCGGCGGACGACATCGCCGGACTCATGAGCCTGAGCCCGGCGCTGGCCGAGCTCAACGTGGCCCGCTATGCCGAATGGAAGCCGAAATTCGACGTCGCCAACGCCCGCCAGGCCGTGCTGGCCTTCAACGGCGACGTCTACGAAGGGCTGGACGCGTCCAGCCTGTCGGCCGCGAAGCTCGATTGGGCGCAGGAACATATCGTGATCCTGAGCGGCCTGTACGGCCTGTTGCGGCCGCTCGACCTGATGCGCCCGTATCGGCTGGAAATGGGCACGCGGCTTCCGACGCCGCGCGGCAAGAACCTGTACGAATTCTGGGGCGATACCCAGGCGGCCTATCTGAACGAGCGGCTGGCGGGCGAGAAGACTCCCATCGTGATCAACCTGGCTTCGGACGAATACTTCAAGTCGGTCGATCTCGAGACGCTCAAGGCCAGGGTGGTGCAATGCGTCTTCCAGGACTGGAAGAGCGGTAGCTGGAAGGTCGTGAGTTTCTTCGCCAAGCGGGCCCGCGGGCTGATGGCGCGTTACGCGATCGAGCACAGGATCGCCAGGCCGGCCGGCTTGCAGGCCTTCGACAGCGAAGGTTACCGCTATGCGCCGGCGGCTTCCACGGAAGACAGGCTGGTGTTCCGCCGCAAGCAGGCATGACGCGCCGGCCGCCTCCAGGCGGCCGGTTTTCTTGAAGTCGGCGCCGGCGGGACGACCCCGGCGCATGGGTGTTTCGGTGATTGCCATGTCCGCCGGTCTGCGGATTTTTCTTTTCTTCTCCTTCGGCTATTTCGTTTCCTACCTGTTTCGCGGCGTCAACATCGGCTTCGCGCCGTACCTGACGAGCGAGCTGAACCTGTCGGCCGCCGATCTCGGCATGCTGACCAGCCTGTATTTCCTGGGCTTTGCGCTGGCCCAGATCCCCGCCGGCATCCTGCTCGACACCTGGGGACCGCGGCGGGTCAATGCGGGATTGATGGTGCTGGCCGCCGTCGGCACGGTCGTCTTCGGGCTGTCCCATGGGCTGCCCGGCCTGATGCTCGGCCGCCTGCTGCTCGGCCTGGGGGTGGCGGTGTGTCTGGGCGCATCGTTCCAGGCCATCGCCCAGACCTTCCCGCTGGCCCGCCTGCCGCTGATCAACGGGCTCGTCATGGCCGTGGGCGGCATGGGGGGCGTGGCGGTCGGCGCGCCGCTGACCGCCTTGCTGCAGATCGTCGACTGGCGCACGGTGAGCTGCGGCCTGGCCGTGCTGACGCTGGGCGTGTCGGCCCTGATCTTTTTCGGCGCGAGGCCGGCCGCCGGCACCCATCCGGCGCGCGCCGGGCGGCGGCCCACCATGGCCGAGCAGATGCGCGGCACCCGGCAATTGCTGCGCGACCCGGCGTACTGGCGCATCGTGTCGCTGTCGGTGGCGAGCAGCGGCGCTTTCTATGCCGTGCAGTCGCTGTGGGTCAAGCCCTACCTGCTGGACGTGTCCCAGGTCAGCCCGACCCGCGCGGCCGGCCTCGTATCGGTGCTCGGGTTCGCGATGGTGGCGGGCAATATCTGCCTGGGGTCGCTCGTGCGGCGCGTCGAGCGCTGGGGCATGAGCCTCTATGTGTTCGGCGGCCTGAACATGGTGGTCTTCATGGGGGTGCAGATCGTCATCATGGCCGGGACGCCCTTGCCGCTGGCGCTGCTGTGGACGGCTTACGGCGTGTTCGGGTCCAGCAACATCCTGGTCTACGCGCTGCTGGCCGAGCGCTTTCCAGGGCCCATGCTGGGGCGGGTGAACACGACGACCAATCTGCTGATCTTTATCATGATCTTCCTGTGCCAGATCGGCATCGGCTGGATCGTCGATCTCTGGCCGGCGCAAGGCGGCCATTACCCGGCGCAGGCGCACCTGACGGCCTGGGGCGTGGTGCTGGCCCTCCAGGCGGGCGGGGCGCTGTGGTATTTCTGGCCGTCCCGCCGGGCCGCGCGGCCGCGGGCCGGCCGGGCCTGAGCGGCGGCGATCCCGCCCGCCGCGCCGCGGCCGTTCAGGCCATCGCCGGCCGTTCGGTGATCGCGCCGAACTCGTGGCGGATCATCTGCGCGGCCTTGGTCATCTGCTTGATGGGGTAGGCCAAGGCGGCCAGGTCGCCGTCGGTCTCGATCTGCGAGGGCGGGGCGGGTAAAGGCTGCTCGCTGCGCCGCAGGGCGGCGTTGACGAAGTCCAGGGCCTGCTGGATGCTTTGCGGCGTCTGCGGCAAATCGACCAGCAGCGATACCGCGGCGGCGATCTGCGAAGCCAGGATATGGTTCTGTATCAGCAGATTGTTCAATTCGGGCACGTTGCGCTGGCGGGATTGCGGTTCGCGCATCATGCGATAGAACGCCTCGGCGAAGTTGCTGAAGGCGATGTGCACGTTCTTGCGGGCCAGGCGCCAGGCAAAGTCGGCTTCGGGGATCGAGAGGGCCGGATCGCCGGCGGCCGGGGCCGGCGGCGCGGCGTCGGCGGTCTGAGCGGCGGAGACGCGTGCCTGCGTGTCGGCGGTGCGGGCCTGCACCGCCCGCACATAGTCCAGCCCCGCCTCCAGGTAGGCGCGATTGGCGGCGATGGCGGCCCGCGCCAGCGGCCCCATGTAGCGATATTCCCACCACGGCAGCACGTAGCTGCACACCAGCGCGATGGAGCAGCCCAGCACCGTGTCCAGCGCCCGTTCGCCGATCACTTCGAGCGAGCCCGGCGAAATGAAATGGAAGGACAGCAGCACGAAAATGGTATTGAAGACCGCGCTCACCATGTAGTTCAGTTGCACCAGGCTGTTGCCCATGATGCAGGCCAGCATCATGGCGCCGAACAGCACGCCGGGCCGCTCGGTGACATGGAACAGCCCCAGCGCGAGCAGGCATCCCGCCAGCGTGCCGATCAGCCGCAGTCCGTTGCGCTGCCGTGTCAGCGCGAACCCCGGCTTCATGATCACCAGGATCGTCAGCACGATCCAGTAGCCGTGCGGCGCCAGGGAAGGAAACAGCCAGCGGCTCGACAGCGTCATGGCGATCGCGACCGCGAGCGTCAGGCGCAGCGCGTAGCGGCAGTGCGGCGAATCCAGGCGCAGATTGCTGGTCAGCATGCCGAAGCGGAATTGCTGGCGCGACAGGAACTGGGTCAGCGACTTGTCCAGCCGCAGCTCGCCCTCGGGCTTGGCGTCGGGCCGGGCCGCGGTGTGCTCGTACAGCCGCTCGACCACCCGCGCGGCATTGCGCAGGCGGCGCTGGATCTGGATCAGCAGGGCATAGACTTCCGGGTCGCGCGTGTTCAGGCCGTCCTGGCGCAACTGCTCGATCTCGTACTCGATGGCGCGCAGCTCGGCCTTGACGCTGGGACGATAGCGGACGCGGCGGTTGCGCGACACGGCCAGGGAAAGGCGGTCCAGGTCGAGCGACATCTTCAGCAGCGCGTCGCGGCAGAACAGCATCAGGTCCGAACCCTGGAAGTTGCGCCGCAGCAGCGCGTAGTCGGTGTGCGTGGCGACCAGCGTGTCGAGCAGGGCGATCATGTCGACGAACAGGTTCCACAGCATGATCCGCCGCGGATCCCGGCGCTCTGCCGTACCGCGCACCACGCGCAGCACCATGTCGCGCGCGGCCTGGTGCTTGTCGGTCATGGCCGATTGCGACACGATCAGTTTGCGGTAGGCCTCGTCCAGGTCGGCCTCCGCGTCGTAGAACGCCGCGCGCGCGGTCATGTATTCGGAGGTGGCGTAGAGCGCCACCGACAACGCCTGCTGTTCCTCGCGCAGGCCCGTCAGCCGGCTGATTCCCAGGCTGAAGCCGATATAGAACAGCCCGCCGCCCAGCGTGGCGGCCGCGTGCATCAGCACCTGGTCGGGCGCCAGCGGCGCATGCATCGTCAGAGTCATGAGCAGCAGGCAGGCAAAGCCGATCTGGCCGCCTTTCTTGCCGAACACGGTGAACATGGCGAACACGAAGCACTGCGCGATGACCGCCAGCCAGATGGCCGCCGGGTGCGACGACGCCAGGCCGGTAATGGTCACGGCCAGCGTGCCCAGCAGGCTGCCCCCCAGCATTTCGTTGGTGCGATGCCAGTGCGGACCGGGCTGGTCGATGATGGCCACGCACAGGGCGCCGAACGTGGCGACCAGCCCCGGGGCGTACTGGTCCAGCATGCCGCCCAGGACCAGCACCGGCAGCAGCATGCCGATGGCCTGGCGAACGCCTCCGAAGAAATAGTGGCTGTACAGAAACCGGCGCAGGTTGGCGACGCGCAGATCCATGCGGCAAAGCTCCATCGGGCGGCGAACCGCGACAGTATAGAGACATGCCGGTCGGGCGCCAGGGCGGGATATTCCCGGGGAAGCGCGGCGGCGCGCCGTCCCGTCCCCGCGCGGCCGGTCCGCCGGGGGCGCGCCGGGTCCGGCTCGATAATTTCTGTTTTCTTAACAATTATGAAGATTATTTGACTATACAGAGACGTCTGGAGGATCTATCGTGCCGGCCGGTCCAGCCGCCCGGCGTATCCCGCCCGGCGGCCCACGGACCTGTTCTGGATACAAGTAAAGCGCACAGAATGCGCACGACTCGGGGGAAGAGCCTTCGGCCCGGCACGTCGCCGCGCCGCATCTTTCCCTGGGGCCGCACGGACCTCGGCGCGACCCGGCCAGCGAATGGAATCGACAGACAAGAACCGGGTATCAACAGAGGAGACGTCCGTGAAATCTCTCGCAGTCAAATTCGCAGCCGCCGCCGCCGCGGTCGTCGCCCTGGGGGCCTCGACCGCCCGGGCCGAGGATGCCAAGGCGTATCCGTCGCGCGGCGTCAAGGTCATCGTCGCGTTCCAGGCCGGCCAAGGATCGGACGTCGTCACGCGCTACATCGCCGACGAGCTGACGCACGCCATGGGCCAGGCCTTCTACGTGGACAACAAGCCGGGCGCCGGCGGCAACCTGGGCACCAGCATCGCGCTGGGGGCGCAGCCCGATGGCTATACGCTGTACATGGGTTCGGCCGGCACCCAGGCCATGAACCCGCACATGTACAAGCTCGACTTCGATCCCATCGACGATTTCGAGCCCATCGCGCTGGTCGGCATGATCCCCATGGCGATCTCGGTCAGCATGGATTTCCCGGCCAGGAACCTGAAGGACCTGCTGGACGCCGCCCGCGCCAAGCCCGAGGCCATCAACGTCGCGCTGCCCAGCACCACCTCGCGCCTGGTGTCGCAGATGCTGCGCCAGAAGGCCGGCGTGTCGCTCTACGACATTCTCTACAAGGGCTCGGCCACCGCGCTGCCGGAAGTCATCAGCGGCCGCGTGCCGGTGCTGATCGATACGATCGCGGCCACCAAGGCCCAGGCCGGCAAGACGCTCAAGCCGCTGGCGATCACGTCGGCCAAGAGCAGCGCGCTGATGCCCGGCGTGCCTTCGGTCATGGAGCAGGGCGTGCCCGATTTCGAGATGACGGCCTGGAACATGCTGGTGGCGCCCAAGGGCACCCCGCCCGAGATCCTGGACCGCCTGTCCAGGGAAATGCAGAAGATTCTTTCCCGCCCGGAAACCACGGCCAAGCTGGCCACCCTGGGCCTGGATCCCGCTCCCCTGCTGGACCGGGCCGGGGTCGACCGCTTCGCGCATTCGGAATCCGACAAATTCGGGCAGTTGATCAAGGACGCCAAGATCACCGTCCAGTGACATTCGCACGGCTGCCGCACACCCAGGAGAACCCATGGCACTACAGACCCGTCCCCTGCATCCCGGTTTCGGGCTGGAAGTCGACACCTCGCTCGTCGAGGCGCTCACCGACGATGCCCTCGTCGACGAGCTGCACGGGCTCTGGCGCGACCACGCCGTACTCGTCTTCCGGCGGCAGAGCCTGACGGAAGACGAACTGGTGGCGTTCTCCTCGCGTTTCGGCAAGTGCGAGATCGTCAGCCGCCGGGATATCCTGTCGCCCTACCGCGACGAGGTGATCTATTTCAGCACCTTGCGCTATGCCGACGGCCGCACGGTGGGCGGCTTCGCCGGCGGCGAGGAGCTCGACTGGCACTCCGACCAGACATTCCGCCCCGATCCCGCCACCGGCGCCCTGCTGTACGGCGTGGAAGTCCCCAAGGACGGCGGCCTCATGTACTGGGCCAACCAGCACCTGGCCTACGACCGCCTGCCCGAAGACGTCAAGCAGGCGATCGAAGGCCGCACCGGCGTCTACAGCTACGCCAAGCGCCTGAAGAACATGCAGCCGCTGGAACTCAAGGGCAAGCTCGAGGAACTCAAGCGCACCACGCCGGACGTGCGGCATCCGGTCATGATGCTCAACGCCGCGACCGGCCGCAAGGCGCTGTACGCCGACCCGTCCACGCTGGTGTCGATCGAGGGCTTGTCGGAAGAGGAAAATGCGCGCATTCTCCCGATCCTTTTCGAGACCGCCACGAATCCCGAATTCGTCCACGGCCACAAGGTCATGCCGGGCGACGTGCTCATGTGGGACAACGGCTGCACCCTGCATCGGCGCGATTCGATCAGCATGGAGCAGCCGCGGCTCATGAAGCGCACCACGTTCCGCCTGTCCAGGGCGGAGCATTGCGTGCCGCATTAGAATGCCCCACGCCGCGCCCCAGACTTGCCGCCTCCCGAAGAGGCGGTTCTTTGCCCGGAGGCGGCCCGGCGGCAAAATGGTACCCCACGCCGCGCCTCAGGCTTGCTGCCCCGAGGGGGCCGTTTTTGCCCTGGGGACGGCCCGGCAGCAAAAAGGATCCGAATGAACAATTCCACGGTTTACCTGCGCGTCAATCGCGTCGCGCCCGAAGTCTGCAAGGCCGCGGTGCAGGTCAGCATCGCCGATATCCACGAAGCCATGGGCCCGGCCGGGCGCCTGGGGCTGATGTCCCCGCGCATGCGGCCGCTCAATCGCGGCCTGCGCATCGCCGGCCCCGCCGTCACCGCCTATTGCGCGCCCGGCGACAACCTCATGATGCACCGCGCGCTGTACCTGGCGCAGCCGGGCGACGTGCTGGTGGCGGTGTGCCAGTCCGAAGGCTCCGGCGCGCAATGGGGCGACGTCGCCGCCCAGTACGCCGCGCACAAGAAGCTGGCCGGCGTGGTGGTGCAGGGCGCCACCCGCGACACGGACGACCTGGAGCGCATGCGCTTCCCGGTGTGGTCGACCGCCGTGTCGCCCATCCGCCCCGACAAGCGCGGCCACGGGCTCGTCAACGCGCCGGTGTCGTGCGACGGCGTGATCGTCAATCCGGGCGACCTGGTGGTGGCCGACGGCGACGGCGTGCTGGTGGTGCCCCGCGACCAGGCCGCGGCGGTGATCGCGGCCGCCCGCGAGCGGCAGCAGCGGGAAGAAAAGTTCTCGCAGGTGATCCGCGAAGGCGGCCATCCCTGGGACTTCTCGGGCGCCGCGGCCTGCTATGCCTCGCTGGACGTGACCGAGATCGACTCGGCGTTCGACGACGCCTGAGCCGGAAAGGCGCGCGCCGGCCCTCGCGCCTCAGGCCGGCGCGTCGGCCCGTCCGCCCAGCGTCTGCGCCACCCGTTCCTTCAGCCGCAGCGAGGCCGGCGGCAAGGCCTGCCCGCGCAGCGTGATGATGCCCACGGTGCGCGCCATGGGCGGCTTGAGCGACACCACCCGCAAGGAAGGCCCGACATCGGCCGGTATCGAAATGCGCGGCAGCAGCGCCGCGCCCATGCCGGCCCTGGCCATCGCGATCAGGGTTTCGACGTGCATGGCCTCGCAACGGATCTGCACGTCCAGGCCGGCTTCCCGCAGCGTGCGGTCCAGCATGGCCCGCAGGCCGGCCTGCCGCGAAATCATCAGCACCGGCATGCGGCTGAACGCCTCCAGGCCGATGCCCTGGCGATACTGGCGCGGACCGCTGGCCGGCAGCAGGGCGCAGATCTCATCCTGCATGACAGGCTCGAAGGAAAACTCCTGCAGGCGCTCGTCCGGCCGCGGGCCGATGCCGAAATCCACGTCCTGCCGCCGCACCGACTCCAGCAGGTCGATCAGCGCCAGCTCGCGCACGAACAGGACGATGCCGGGATAGCTGCGGTTGAAGTCCGCCAGGATGCCGGGCAGGCAGGTGCCGGCCAGGGTCGGCACGCACGACAGCGAAATGCGTCCCTGCTGCATGTCCACGGTCTGGCGGATATGGCGCAGGCCGGTGTCCATTTCGGCCAGGGCGCGGCGGGCGTAGGCCAGCAGGTGCTCGCCTTCGGCGGTCAGTTGCACCCGCCGCGTGGTGCGGTGGAACAGCGCCACCCCCAACTGTTCCTCCAGCCGGCGGACCTGCATGCTGATGGCCGGCAGCGACCGGTGCGACTGCTCGGCGGCCTGGCGGAAGCTGCCATGCTCGGCGACCAGCAGGAAGATATGCAGCAGCTTGAGATTGACGTTCATCGGGCTCTCCCGGCGGAGCAGGCATTCTATTCTGCGGGCCCCGGCCCGCGGCGGCGGCTCCCGCGCCCGCCGGCCGGGGCCCGGCGTTTCTCCCGGGCCGGGCATGCCGTTTGCGCGCCGCCCGCGAAAGCGGTAAATTGGCGTGTTTTACGCCTACCCGCCCATCCGCGGCAGGCGTACTGGCAGGTTCCCTTCGCGGGCCATCTCCCGCACCGGCCTTGCCATGCTTGGCTGCCGCCGGCCACGCCAAAAGCGTCGTAGCCGCGGCTTTCCGTTTCGACCTAGCGTGCCCCCATGGGGCACTCGCACTGCGCTTTGACGAGCGCGTGCCGGGTCGGCAGGGCGTCCGGGTGGCGTGGTTCCGTGAACCGCAAAGCGCCGGGTCGTGCTGCCGGTACCGGTCCGGGCTCTGCCGTCGCCGTATCCCGAGCGACAGCGACCAGAGTGGCAGCGCCGGTCACAAAGGGAATAGACATCATGGAACTCAATGGCGCCGACATCGTCGTGCGCTGCCTGGCCGAAGAAGGCGTGGATCACGTTTTCGGCTATCCCGGCGGCGCCGTGTTGTACATCTACGACGCAATCTTCAAGCAAGACAAATTCAAGCACGTCCTGGTCCGGCACGAGCAGGCCGCGGTGCATGCCGCCGACGCCTACTCGCGTTCGTCGAACAAGGTCGGCGTGGCCCTGGTCACCAGCGGCCCCGGCGTGACCAACGCGGTCACCGGCATCGCCACCGCCTACATGGACTCGATCCCCATGGTCGTGATCAGCGGCCAGGTCCCGAGCCATGCCATCGGCGAAGACGCCTTCCAGGAATGCGACACCGTGGGCATCACCCGGCCCTGCGTCAAGCACAACTTCCTGGTGCGCGACGTCAAGGACCTGGCCGAGACCATGCGCCGCGCGTTCTACATCGCGCGCACCGGCCGGCCCGGCCCCGTGCTGGTCGACATCCCCAAGGATGTCACGGTGGCCCACTGCAAGTTCGTGCCCCGGCGCGGCGACGGCGACATCCACATGCGCTCGTATTCGCCCGTGGTCAAGGGGCACCAGGGCCAGATCAAGAAGGCCGTGCAGATGCTGCTGCAGGCCGAGCGCCCCATGGTCTACACCGGCGGCGGCGTGATCCTGTCCGACGCGGCGCCGGAACTGCAGCGTCTGGTCGAGCTCATGGGCGCACCGTGCACCAACACGCTCATGGGCCTGGGCGGCTTTCCCGCCTCGGACCGCAAGTTCGTCGGCATGCCCGGCATGCACGGCACCTACGAAGCCAACATGGCCATGCAGCACTGCGACGTGCTGCTGGCGATCGGCGCGCGCTTCGACGACCGCGTCATCGGCAATCCCAAGCATTTCGCCCAGACTCCGCGGCGCATCGTCCACATCGACATCGATCCGTCGTCGATCTCCAAGCGCGTCAAGGTCGACGTGCCCATCGTCGGCAACGTCAAGGACGTGCTGGCCGAGCTGATCGTCCAGTACGAATCCATGCTGGCCGACAACCCGCCCAACGCGGCCGCGCTGGCCAAGTGGTGGGAGCAGGTCGAGACCTGGCGCGCCAAAGATTGCCTGAAATATGCGCAATCCGACGAGCTGATCAAGCCGCAGTTCGTGGTCGAGAAGCTCTGGGAAATCACGGGCGGCGACGCCTTCGTCACCTCCGATGTCGGCCAGCACCAGATGTGGGCCGCCCAGTACTACAAGTTCGACAAGCCGCGCCGCTGGATCAATTCCGGCGGCCTGGGCACCATGGGCGTGGGCCTGCCCTACGCCATGGGCGTCCAGATGGCGAATCCCGGCAGCGACGTCGCCGTGATCACCGGCGAAGCGTCGATCCAGATGAACATCCAGGAACTGTCGACCTGCCGCCAGTACCACCTGAGCCCCAAGGTGCTGTGCCTGAACAACCGCTACCTGGGCATGGTGCGCCAGTGGCAGCAGATCGACTACGGCTCGCGCTACTCCGAGTCCTACATGGATGCGCTGCCCGACTTCGTCAAGCTGGTCGAATCGTACGGGCATGTCGGCATGCGCATCGAAAAGACCGCCGACGTCGAGCCGGCGATCCGGGAGGCCTTCAAGCTCAAAGACCGGCTGGTGTTCCTTGACTTCATTACCGACCGCACCGAGAACGTCTGGCCCATGGTCAAGGCCGGGCGCGGGCTGACCGAGATGCTGCTCGGTTCGGAAGATCTGTAAGGAGCCAACCATGAAACACGTGATTTCCGTGCTGATGGAAAACGAGCCGGGAGCGCTGTCGCGCGTGGTGGGGCTGTTCTCCGCGCGCGGCTACAACATCGAGACCCTGACCGTGGCGCCCACGGAAGACGCCACCCTGTCGCGGCTGACGGTGGTCACGGTCGGCTCGGACGACGTCATCGAGCAGATCACCAAGCACCTGAACCGCCTGGTCGACGTGGTCAAGGTGGTCGACCTGACCGAAGGCGCGCACATCGAGCGCGAGCTCATGCTGATCAAGGTGCGCGCGGTCGGCAAGGAGCGCGAGGAAATGAAGCGCATGGCCGATATCTTCCGCGGCCGCATCATCGACGTGACCGACAAGTCCTACACCATCGAGCTGACCGGGGTGCAGGAAAAGATCCAGGCGTTCATCGACGCCCTGGATCGCAGTGCAATTCTCGAAACCGTGCGTACCGGCGTGTCCGGCATCGGCCGCGGCGAACGGGTACTCAAGATCTGACCGGAATCCGGATTACGTACAGGAGTTTTCCATGAAAGTTTTCTACGACAAAGACTGCGACCTCTCGCTCGTCAAGGGCCGCACCGTCGCCATCATCGGCTATGGCTCGCAAGGCCATGCCCATGCCCTGAACCTGCACGAATCGGGCGTGAAAGTGGTGGTCGGCCTGCGCAAGGGCGGGGCCTCGTGGAACAAGGCCGCCAACGCCGGCCTGGAAGTCAAGGAAGTCGCCGAAGCCGTGAAGGCGGCCGACATCGTCATGATGCTGCTGCCCGACGAGAACATCGCCTCGGTCTACCGCAACGAAGTCCATGCCAACATCAAGGCGGGCGCCGCGCTGGCCTTCGCGCATGGTTTCAACGTGCATTACGGCCAGGTCGTGCCGCGCGACGACATCGACGTCATCATGATCGCGCCCAAGGCTCCCGGCCATACCGTGCGCAGCACCTACAGCCAGGGCGGCGGCGTGCCCCACCTGGTCGCGGTCCACCAGGACAAGTCGGGCGCCGCCCGCGAAGTCGCGCTGTCCTACGCCAGCGCCAACGGCGGCGGCCGCGCCGGCATCATCGAGACCGATTTCCGCGAAGAGACCGAGACCGACCTGTTCGGCGAGCAGGCCGTACTGTGCGGCGGCACCGTCGAACTGATCAAGGCCGGCTTCGACACGCTGGTCGAGGCCGGCTATGCGCCCGAAATGGCTTACTTCGAGTGCCTGCACGAGCTCAAGCTGATCGTCGACCTGATCTACGAAGGCGGCATTGCCAACATGAACTACTCGATCTCGAACAACGCCGAATTCGGCGAGTACGAGACCGGCCCGAAGATCGTCACCGACGAGACCCGCAAGGCCATGCGCGAAGCCCTGGTCGCCATCCAGACCGGCGAATACGCCAAGAAGTTCATCCTGGAGAACGCCGCCGGCGCCCCCACGCTGACCTCGCGTCGCCGCATCAACGCCGAGTCGCAGATCGAGCAGGTCGGCTCCAAGCTGCGGGCGATGATGCCCTGGATCGCCGCCAACAAGCTGGTGGACAAGTCCAGGAACTGATCGTCGCGCAAGCGGCGGCCCGCACCGAGGGCGGCATGCCGGCAGGCATGCCGCCCTTGTGTTTGGACGCGCGGCGGCGCCGAAGCGCCGGCGGCCGCCTGCCCGGACGGGCCGGAAATCGGGGGCGCAAGAGCCTCCATATGGGTTAACCTTTTACCTACGATGAATAAACCCGCTTATCCTCACCCACTGATCGCCCGCGAAGGCTGGCCCTTCCTGGGCGGCGCCGTGCTGCTGGCGCTGCTGGTCGCCCTGTGGTCGCCGGCCGTGTCGATCCCGTTCTGGATCATCGCGCTGTTCGTGCTGCAGTTCTTCCGCGATCCACCCCGCATGGCCCCGGACGCCCCGCAGGCGGTGCTTTCGCCGGCCGACGGCCGGGTGGTGGCGGTGGAGCCCGCGCACGACGCCTACGCCAACCGCGACGCGCTCAAGATCAGCGTCTTCATGAACGTTTTCAACGTCCATTCCAACCGTTCCCCGGTGGACGGCCGCGTGCAGGACGTCCAGTATTTCCCCGGGCGCTTCTTCAACGCCTCGCTGGACAAGGCCTCGCTGGAAAACGAACGCAACGCCATGGTCATGCACACGCCGTCGGGTCACGTGGTCACGGCGGTGCAGGTGGCCGGGCTGGTCGCCAAGCGCATCCTCTGCTATGTCGGCGCGGGCGACACGCTGGCCCGCGGCCAGCGCTACGGCTTCATCCGCTTCGGGTCGCGCGTGGACGTCTATCTGCCGCCCGGAGCCCGTCCGCGGGTGGCGCTCGGCGACAAGGTCAGCGCCACCAGCACCATCCTGGCCGATTTGCCGGACTCCACGACACAGGGGTGACCCCATGCCGAATCTGCGCCTGCGCGATCCCGAACTGCGTCATCGCAGCATCTACCTGCTGCCCAATGCCTTCACGACGGCCGCGCTGTTCGCCGGGTTCTACGCGGTGGTGCAAGCCATGAACGGCCGCTTCGAGGCCGCCGCCATCGCCATTTTCGTGGCCATGGTGCTCGACGGCATGGACGGCCGCGTGGCCCGCCTGACCAACACCCAGTCCTCGTTCGGCGAACAATACGATTCGCTGTCGGACATGACCTCGTTCGGCGTGGCGCCGGCGCTGGTCATGTACGAATGGATGCTGCAGGGACTGGGCCGCTGGGGCTGGCTGGCGGCCTTCGTCTACGTGGCGGGCGCCGCGCTGCGCCTGGCCCGCTTCAATACCAATATCGGCGTGGTCGACAAGCGCTTCTTCCAGGGCCTGCCCAGCCCGGCCGCGGCGGCGCTGGTGGCCGGCTTCGTCTGGCTGGCGGTGGACAACAAGCTGGCCATGCAGCAGGGCCTGCTGGCCTGGGCCGCCTTCGCGATCACGCTCTACGCCGGCATCACCATGGTGTCGAACGCGCCGTTCTACAGCGGCAAGACCTTTGCGCTCGGCCGCAGCGTGCCGTTCTGGGTGATCCTGGTGGTGGTGGCGGTGTTCGTCTTCATTTCCAGCGACCCGCCCATCGTGCTGTTCGGCCTGTTCGTGCTGTACGGCCTGTCGGGCTGGATCATCTGGGCCGGGCGCTGGAATCGCGCGCGCCGGCAGCGGGGGCGGCGCTAGCCTTCGCGGCCGCCGGCGCGGGGCGTCGGGCAAGTCCGGACGGCTGCCCTCGCGGCGGCCGTCGCGTTCAGAAGAACCAGGAATCCCGTTCCTCGAACATGGGATCGGGGCCGGGATGGAACCGCGTCACCCGGTCGCCCTTGGGCCCCAGGTAGACGTACATCAGCGAATTCCACACGCCGTTCTCCTTGTAGCGGTACGACCAGACGACCTGCCGCACGCTGGGCAGCCCGACCTGGTCGACTTCGGCGGGCGGGCCGAATTCGCAGATCAGCTTCTCGGGCGTCCATTCGCCCTGGGCCAGCACCTTGAAATGCTCGTCGGTCAGGATAGGCTCGATCCGCTCCATGCGGCCGTCGGGAGCGACGTTGCCGCCCCAGGCGTATTGTCCGAACGGCTGTTGGGACCAGATCACCCGTTGTCCGCCGTTGGCCAGCGGGCAGGTCACGGTCGGCGCGCCGTAGCGGCCCTGCACCTGGGCGTAGGGCGCGTCGGGCGGCAGGTCGGCCATGGTGGCGCAGCCGCCCAGCGCGGCCAGCCCCAGCAAGACGCAGAGACGGCCGGCAAAAAGGGGGGACGCATTGTTCATGGGACGCTCCTTGGATGGCGGGGGAGGGCTGCGGCCCCGCCCTGACGGGCCCGAAGGAAGATTTTAGCCAATCGGCTATAATTTTCCGGCTTTCCGAAGCATTTCACTTTTTTTGCAAACTCACGTCAGGGCGCCTCGGTCCTGTCGCCTGTCCACAAGAGGTCATAGCATGTCCGTTGCCGACATCAACAAATCCGAAATCGTCGCGCAGTTCCAGCGCGCCCAAGGCGATACCGGCTCTCCCGAAGTCCAGGTGGCTCTGCTCACCGCTCGCATCAACGAGCTGACGGGTCACTTCAAGACCCACCTGAAGGATCACCATTCGCGGCGCGGTCTGCTGCGCATGGTCAGCCGCCGCCGCAAACTGCTCGACTATCTCAAGGGCCGCAACCCCGATTCCTATCGCGCGCTGATCGAAAAACTCGGCCTGCGCAAGTGATCGCCATAGTCGGGGCTGGCTCCCCATGAAGCAACCGTGGTCGGTGCGACACCAGTCGCAGCGACCACGGTTTTTCATTTGCAAGGAATAATCATGTTCAACAAAGTGACCAAGTCGTTCCAATACGGTCAGCACACCGTGGTCATCGAAACCGGCGAGATCGCTCGCCAGGCCTCGGGCGCCGTGCTGGTGTCGATCGAAGACACCGTCGTGCTGGCCACGGTCGTGGCCGCCAAGAAGGCCAAGCCGGGGCAGACGTTCTTCCCTCTGACCGTCGACTACATCGAAAAGACCTACGCCGCCGGCCGTATCCCCGGCGGGTTCTTCAAGCGCGAAGGCAAGCCTTCCGAAAAGGAAACGCTGACCTCGCGCCTGATCGACCGGCCGCTGCGCCCGCTGTTTCCGGAAGGCTTCTACAACGAAGTCCAGGTCGTGATCCACACGCTGTCGGTCAATCCCGATATCGATCCCGACATCGCCGCCATGATCGGCGCCTCGGCCGCCCTGGCGATTTCCGGCATCCCGTTCAACGGCCCGATCGGCGCGGCCCGCGTCGGCTACGTCGACGGCCAGTACGTGCTGAACCCCACCGCCACCCAGCTCAAGTCCTCGGACCTGGACCTGGTGGTGGCCGGCACCGAGACCGCCGTGCTCATGGTCGAATCGGAAGCCAAGCAACTGCCCGAAGACATCATGCTGGGCGGCGTGGTCTTCGGCCACGAGCAGATGCAGGCCGTCATCAACACCATCCATGACCTGGTGCGCGAAGCCGGCAAGCCCGAGTGGGACTGGCAGCCCGCGCCCCGCAACGACGCCCTGATCGCCGCGGTCCAGGCCGCCGCCCAGGAAGGCCTGCAGGCCGCCTACCAGATCCGCCAGAAGCAGGAACGCACCACCAAGCTGCGCGAAGTCTACGCCGACGTCCAGACCCGCGTGGCCGCGCAGGCCGCCGAGCAGGGCCTGGGCGAGCCCGACTCGGTCGAGGTCGACAACATCCTGTTCGACCTCGAGGCCAAGATCGTGCGCGGCCAGATCCTGAACGGCGAACCCCGCATCGACGGCCGCGACACCCGCACCGTGCGCCCGATCAGCGTGCGCCTGGGCGTGCTGCCCCGCGCGCACGGCAGCGCGCTGTTCACCCGCGGCGAAACCCAGGCGCTGGTCGTCGCCACGCTGGGCACCAAGCAGGACGAGCAGATCATCGACGCGCTCATGGGCGAGTACCGCGACCGCTTCATGCTCCACTACAACATGCCGCCCTTCGCCACCGGCGAAACCGGCCGCATCGGCGTGCCCAAGCGCCGCGAGATCGGCCACGGCCGCCTGGCCAAGCGCGCCCTGATTCCGCTGCTGCCCGAGCCGCAGGACTTCCAGTACACCATCCGCATCGTGTCCGAGATCACCGAATCCAACGGCTCGTCGTCCATGGCGTCGGTCTGCGGGGGTTCGCTGGCCATGATGGACGCCGGCGTGCCGGTCAAGGACCATGTCGCGGGCGTGGCCATGGGCCTGATCCTGGACGACGGCAAGTTCGCGGTCCTGACCGACATCCTGGGCGACGAGGACCACCTGGGCGACATGGATTTCAAGGTGGCCGGCACCGAGAAGGGCGTGACCGCGCTGCAGATGGACATCAAGATCCAGGGCATCACCAAGGAAATCATGCAGGTGGCGCTGGCCCAGGCCCGCGAAGGCCGCCTGCACATCCTGGGCAAGATGCGCGACGCCATCGAAGGCTCGCGCAACGAGCTGTCGGCCTTCGCGCCGCGCATGCTCAGCATGAAGATCAACCCCGAGAAGATCCGCGACGTGATCGGCAAGGGCGGCGCCACCATCCGCGCGCTGACCGAGGAAACCGGCACGCAGATCGACATTTCTGACGACGGCACCATCGTCATCTCCAGCGTCGACCTGGACCGCGCCCGCGAAGCCGAGCGCCGCATCCAGGAACTGACGGCCGACGTCGAGGTGGGCCAGGTCTACGAAGGTTCGGTGCTGCGCCTGCTGGATTTCGGCGCCATCGTGCAGGTGCTGCCCGGCCGCGACGGCCTGCTGCACATCTCCGAGATCGCCAACTACCGCATCGCCAACATCAACGATGTGCTCAAGGTTGGCCAGCAGCTCCGCGTCAAGGTCATCGAGGCCGACGACAAGGGCCGCCTGCGCCTGTCGGTCAAGGCGATCGGCGGCATCGAGCAGCAGGGCGGCCCGGCCTCCGCGGCCGACGCCTCGGTCCCCAGCGAGTCGCAGCCGCAGTAAGGCATCGTCAAGCAGTGTCAAGAAAACGGCGCCTTCGGGTGCCGTTTCTTTTTGCTCGCCGGGCCGTTCCCCAGGCAAGACGCTCCTCTGCGGCCGGCGGCGCCGCAGAGGACCGGCGCGGGAGAGCCTGGCTTTCCCGCGCCGCCCCGGGAAAAAACGTCCGTTTCTGATGTAAAGTCCGCGGGGGCGGTCGATATGCCGGTCGCCATCGATCGTGAATGGTGGATTGACATGGCATGAATCGATTCCGAGCAATGACGCGCGCGGCCTCCCTGGCCGGCATGCTGGCGCTTGCCGGATGCTTCGGCGGCGCGCCCGCCGGCAGCGGTCCCGGCCCCGGCCCCCGCACCGAGGACATGTCCGCCGACCAGTTCGCCCAGACCGATTTCAACCGCACGGTCACGATCGCGATGCGCGACAACCTGGCGAGCCTGGACGACTTGCTGGGCAAGCTCTATCGCCGCAATCCCCGGGAATGGCGCAAGGGCGGCGCGCCGGACCTCGACGCCGCGGTGAAGGCCGTGCGCCGCGCCATCGATTCCGGCACGCCGCCGCGCGGCCTGGGCGGCCTGCAAGACATCCAGATCCTGGCCGTCTCGCTCGATCCCGCCTACCAGGGCGACCGCGTGGCGGCCTTCATCTACGGCCTGGCCGATACCGTGATCGCGGCCCATGGGGGCAAGACCCGCTTCTATGTCTCCGACATGCTCGACGGCCGGCACGTCTACAACGCGGCGCGCAACGTCGAGACCGCGGCCTGGCTCCTGGCCAGCCGCCGCGGCGCCGACGGCCAGCCGCTGCTGCTGGCCAATGAAATGTCCGACAGCGCCGTCAACCTGAGTTTCGAGCGGGAATTCGGCGGGATCATCGGGCGGCTGGACCTGATCGCCAATTTATTGGGTGAAAATAGCAGGCGGGTCGGCATCAACTATGCCCAGGGCTTGCTGTTCTTCACGTTTTTACCGGTGCGCTGAGCGCCGCCAGGAGCGTCCCGTGATCGATCTCGCCGCCATCGAGTCCGCCCGCAGCACGCTGCGCGGGCAGGTGCAGAACACGCCATTCGCCTTGTCGCGCACCTTGTCGGACATGCTCGGCGCGGAAATCTGGCTCAAGTTCGAGAACCTGCAGTTCACCGCGTCGTTCAAGGAGCGCGGCGCGCTCAACCGCATGTCGCTGTTGTCGGCCGACGAGCGCAGGCAGGGCGTGATCGCCGTCTCGGCCGGCAACCATGCGCAGGGAGTGGCCTACCATGCCCAGCGCATGGACGTGCCGGCGGTGATCGTCATGCCGCGCTTCACGCCCACGGTCAAGGTCGCCAATACCCGGCGCTTCGGCGCCGAGGTGGTGCTGGCCGGAGATACCTTCGACGACGCCAAGGCGCGCGGCTTCGAACTGGCGGCCCAGCGCGGACTGATCATGATCCATCCCTACGACGATCCCGCGGTGATCGCGGGCCAGGGCACGATCGCGCTGGAAATGCTCGAAGCCAACCCGGCGCTGGACACGCTGGTGGTGGCGATCGGGGGCGGGGGGCTGCTCTCGGGCATGGCCACGGCCGCCCGGGCGCTCAGGCCGGAAATCGAGCTCGTCGGCGTGCAGACCGAGCGCTTCCCCTCCATGTACGCCGCGGTGCGCGGGCAGGCCATGCCCTGCGGCACCTACACCATCGCCGAAGGCATCGCCGTCAAGTCGCCCGGCGCCATTACCCGCGACATCATCGGACGCCTGGTCGATCGCATCGAGCTGGTCGACGAAAGCGACATCGAGCACGCCATCGTCATGCTGCTGGAGATCGAGAAGACCGTGGTCGAAGGGGCGGGCGCCGCCGGCCTGGCGGCGCTGCTGCGGGCGCAGGCGGCCGGCGACGCGCGTTTCCAGGGAAAGCGTATCGGGCTGGTGCTGACCGGCGGCAATATCGACCCGCTGATGCTGGGCGAACTGATCGAACGCGGCATGGTGCGCGCCGGCCGGCTGGCGCGCATCCGGGTCGACCTGAGCGACCTGCCGGGCGCGCTGGCGCGGGTCACTGCCCTGATCGGGGACGCCCAGGCCAATATCGCCGAGGTCCATCACCAGCGGGCCTTTACCGTGCTGCCGATCCGGAACGTCGAGGTGGATTTCGTGCTGCAGACCCGCGGCCACGACCACGTGCAGGATGTCATCGACCGCCTGAACGCCGCGGGGTTCGCGGCCGAGCTGCACGATCATTGAATGCGGCCAGGGCGGGTGTTCAGCCCGCCTCCCGATCCGCCGCGACCAGTTTCTGCAGCCGGTACAGGCGTTCGCGCCGCAGGGAATCGGCCAGCGATTCGGGACGATGGCCCCACGATCGCGCATCGGCCGGGACTCCGGCCAGCGCCGCGCGCACGCTGGCCGGATCTGCTTCCCACCGGCGCGACAGGTAGCGGTCGGGGTCCATGACATCGAGCGCCATCCGCCGCAGTTCGGAGCGGCTGAAGTCTTTCAGGTTCCAGGTCAGGATAATCGCGCCCGTCAGGCCGTCGAGCGCATGCGCGGCCCGCGCCGTGCCGATCACATGCCAGTCCTTGGGGTCGCTGTAGCGCAGGCCGGTTTCGTGGGCGGGATCCGTCGCGACCAGGGCCAGCGGGAAATCCGACTGCATGGCGTCCCATTCGGCCCGCAGGATCGCCGGATCGGTTCCCCAGACCCGCGCCGCATTGCGCCGCCATTCGTCGCCGATACGCTCGCTCCAGCCCGGGCGCAGCGCTCCGGCGCGGCCCAGGCGCAGCAGCAGGCGCCTGAGCGTACCGGACATCAGCACGCAGGCGTCGAAAATGACGCGGGGGGTAGGGTCGGACATCGGGGCGTTCGGGCGTTGTCGGCCTGCCGCAGGCAGACCGACAATATATAGGAATCGCGCGGGACAGGCCGCGACATGCCCGTGCCGCGGTCTACGCCGTCATGCCGGTCCGGGTGGAGGCCAGGCGGACAGGCGACTGCTGCCGCGCTTTCTCGTAAGCCATGCCCGGGACGACGGCCAGCAACTCTTTGGTGTAGGAATGCGAAGGCGCGGCGAAGATCCGGCCCGTGGCGCCGTGTTCGACGATGACGCCGCGCTGCATGACGGCAATGGAATCGCACAGTTGCGCGGCGACCCTCAAGTCGTGAGTGATGAACAGCATGGACAGCTCCAGGCGGTCGCGGATATCGCGCAGTAGATCCAGGACCTGCGCCTGTATCGATACATCCAGGGCCGATACCGCCTCGTCGGCGATCAGCAGTTCTGGCTCGAGCGCCAGGGCCCGCGCGATGCCGATGCGTTGGCGCTGTCCGCCCGAGAACTCATGCGGATAGCGGCGGATCGCCTCCGGACCCAGGCCGACGAGGTTCAGCAGGTCGCGTGTCCTGGCGTCGGCCTGCCGTCTCGGCACGCCGTGCACCAGCGGCCCTTCTGCAATCAGCTCTCCGATGGTCATACGCGGATTCAAGGAGCCATAAGGGTCCTGGAACACCATTTGCACGCGATTGCGCAGGGGTCGCAGCGCCCGGCGCGGCAGCGATGCGATGTCGCGCCCGCCGAGGAAGATCTTTCCGGCGTCCGGTTCGGCCAGGCGGGCGATGCAGCGCGCGGCGGTCGATTTTCCCGAGCCGGATTCCCCGATCAGGCCATAGATCTCGCCTTTGCGTATCTCGATGTCCAGGCCGTCCACGGCCGGCACGGTGGCGCCGGCCCGGCCGAGCAGGCCGCCCTTGCGGCGATAGGATTTGTTCAGGCCATTGACGGACATGACGATGGCCGCGCCCTCGAACGAGCGGGAGGGAGCCGGGGTCAGGCTCGGGATGGCGGCGATCAGGTTGCGGGTGTAGTCGTGCTGGGGATCGCGCAACACTTTGTCGCGATCGCCCGTTTCCACGAGCTTGCCATGCTGCAGGACCGCCACGCGGTCTGCGATATCGCTGACCACTCCGAAATCATGGGTGACGAAGATGATGCCCATGCCATGCTTGCCTTGCAGTTCCTTCAGCAAGGAGAGGATCTGGGCCTGGGTCGTGACATCCAATGCGGTGGTGGGCTCGTCGGCGATGAGCAGGGCAGGGTCCAGCGCCAGCGCCATGGCGATCATGACGCGCTGGCGCTGGCCGCCGGACAACTGGTGCGGATAGCTGCGCACCAGGGCCGCCGGATCGGGAAGATGCACCGCCTCGAACAGGCTCCTGACGCGTTCCATGCGCCGGGCGCGCGGCATGCCGACATGCACGGCGATGACCTCGTCGATCTGGTCCCCCACCGTCTTGAGGGGATTCAGGGCGGTCATGGGTTCCTGGAAGATCATGGCCATCCTGCTTCCGCGCAGCTGGCGCAGGCGTGTCTCGGAAGCCAGCAGGAGGTTTTCCCCTTCGAGCTCGATGCTCCCTGCCGCGATCCGCAATTGCGGCTTGGGCAACAGGCCCATGATGGCGCGCGCGGTGATCGACTTGCCCGAACCGGATTCGCCCACCAGGCAGAGAATTTCGTGATGGCCGAGCGAGAGGCTAAGGTCCTGCACGGCATGCCGCCGATCGGACCCGTCGGGCAGCGCGATCGTGAGGTTCCGGATATCCAGCAGATTCTGTTTCATCGGCGGGCCTTCACAGGTGGCGCAGGCGCGGGTTCAATGCGTCGTTCAGGCCTTCGCCGACCAGGTTTATGGCCAGCACCGTGCAGAGAATGGCCAGGCCGGGTATGGCGCACAGCCACGGGTCTCTCATCAGGAACTCCCGGCCGGCTCCCACCATGAATCCCCAGCTCATGGCGTTGGGATCGCCCAGGCCCAGGAACGACAGCGCGGACTCGGTCAGGATCGCCGTGGCGACCATCAGCGATCCGATGACGATGACCGTGGACAGGCAGTTCGGCAGAATGTGGCGCACGATGATCCGCATATCGCTCATGCCCATGCCGTCGCATGCCATGATGAATTCCCTGTTGCGCAACGAGAGGAATTCGCCGCGGACCACGCGCGCGATGGGTGTCCAGGAAACGATGGCGATCGCCACGATGACGCTCTGCACCGAAGGCGTCATGACGGCGACCAGCATGATCGCGAACAGGAAAACGGGTATGGTCTGGAAGATCTCCGTGAGCCGCATCAGCCCGTCGTCCGCCAGGCCGCCGTAATACCCCGCGAGTCCTCCCACGAGGCTGCCCAGGAGCAGTGCGAGCGCCGTGGAGCAGAACCCGATCAGCAAAGACGTGCGGGCGCCGTAGGCGATCTGCACCGCCACGTCGCGGCCCAGCATGTCGGTGCCCAGCGGGTAGGCTTCCGATGCCCCGAGGAAAGGCTTGCCGACCATCTCGAAGGGGTCCCCCGGGAACAGCACTGGGCCCACCAAAGCCAGCAGCATGACACCGGTCAACAGAACCAGGCCGAGCATGGCCGAACGGCTGCGCCCGAAACGGCGAGCGAAGGATTTCATCGCGGACTCCGGTTCAGCCGGCATCCCTGATGCGGGGATCCAGCACGAAATACAGGACGTCGACAACCATGTTGATGAAGACGACGAGGCAAGCCGAGATCAGGAAGATTCCAAGCAGCAGGTTCAGGTCGCGCGCGAACAGCGCCTGGAACGCCAGCAGTCCCATTCCCGGCCAGCCGAAGACCGTCTCCACGACGATGGAGCCCCCGAACAGGGTGCTGACCTGGACGCCCGCCATGGTGACCACGGGCAGGATGGCGTTCCTGACCATATGGCTCATGTTGATCCTGCCCTCCGTCAGGCCCTTGGCGCGCGCGGTCGTGACATAGTCCATGCCGCGCTGCTCCAGCATGGCCGAGCGCATGAGGCGGGTATATACGGCCATGTGGAACAGCGACAGCGTCAGGGCCGGCAGGAAAAGATGGTGCAGGATGTCGAACACCCGATCCCACCCTTCATTGAATTCCGTGATGGCTTCCATGCCTCCGGTCGGAAACCATCCCAGCCAGAGCGAAAATACCGAAATGAACATGAGGCCCGCCCAGAACAGGGGGGTGGCATAGGAAACCAGGGACAGCACCGATATGGCATTGTCCCGCCACGTGTTGACGCGGGACGAGGCGAATATGCCCAGCAGCGCGCCCAGGCAGATCGACAGCACGATGGTCACGCCCATCAGCAGCAGGGTGGGGCCCAGGCGCTGCAATATCAGATCGCGCACCGGCGCGCTGTTCCTGAACGAATATCCCAGGTCCAGGCTGAGCACATTCTTGACGTAGAGAACCAACTGCACGGGAATCGGCTTGTCGAGCCCGTAGGATTCCCGGATCTGCTGCATGTATTCGGGCGTGGCGCCGCCGGACTCGCCCGCGAGCACGTCCGCCGCATCGCCGGGAGCCAATTGCAATACGCAGAAATTGATGATGGCGATGACGATGATGGTCGGAACGGCCTGCGCCAATCGCCTCAGTACATAACGCAAGCTCTGCAGATATACCATCGGACGCATTGTTTTTCTCGCCAGAAATCGCGATATCCCCAGTTTGAGACCGGACGCTGCGCCGCTTTTCCCGGTCCATGACCCGGTCTGCGCACAGCGTGGTCGCCGGCAGCCGGATTCGATCGGATTCAATAATACCGTCAGGGGTCCGCCGCGCAAGCGAATTATCATCCGTCCGTGTCAACCGTATGTAGTACATTCCGGCGGCTGCGTTGTGTGCGTCCGGGGCGCTCTCTAAAATCGGCGGGACAAAAGCACGAGGAGATGAGAGACGTACGCGGGATCGAATCCCGCATTCGACGAACCCCTCGATTCCCCCGGAGGTTACCGGTATGGCCCGTAAACTATCTTCCGCTTCACGTCGCAGGCTGTTGCAGCACACGTCGCTGTTGTTGGGGGGCATGGCGGCAAGCGCCTGGTTGCCCGGCCACAGGGCCGCCTTCGCCGCAGAGGCGCCGACGGCCCGCATAAAAAAAGGCGGCGTCCTGGTCCTGGTGGACAATCCGGAACCGGCCACCCTGGCTTCGTATATCAGCACTTCCGGCCCCATTCACCCGGTCACCACGAAAATCTACGAGGGACTGCTCGAATACGATTTCGATCTCACGCCCCGGCCCGGCCTCGCGGAGTCGTGGTCTCTGAGCGACGACAAGAAAAGCGTGACGTTCAATCTGCGCAAGGGCGTGCTCTGGCACGACGGCGCGCCGTTCACCAGCGCGGACGTCAAGTTCTCGATCATGAATGTGCTCAAGGTCATGCATCCCCGGGGCATGATCATCTTCGCGCCGGTCGTCGATGTGGAAACGCCGGACGAGCATACCGTCATACTGCGGATGTCCGAGCCCAATCCCGCCATGATGATGGGACTTTCCCTGAGGGAATCGCCCATGGTGCCCAAGCACATTCTGGAGCAAGGCGATATCCGCCAGAATGCGAACGCCAACGAACCCATCGGCACGGGCCCCTTCGTTTTCAAGTCCTGGAAGCGCGGCAACTATATCCTGCTCGAGCGCAATCCCAAGTACTGGCAGGCATCCAGGCCCCATCTCGACAAGGTCGTATTCAGGTTCCTGCCGGATGCCAGCGCGCGCGCGGCCGCCCTGCGCCAGGACGAAATCCAGGTCGCCGCATATAACTCTGTCCAGCTATCCGATGTCAAGAGACTGACCGAGGGCACCGACCTGGCGTTCACGACCCGCGGCTACGAAATGATTTCCCCGATGGCGCTGATGGAAATGAACACCCGGATCGCCCCCTTCGACAATCTGCTGGTCAGGCAGGCCGTCGCGCATGCCATCGACCGGAAATTCATCATCGACAATATCTGGTTCGGCTTCGGCAAGCCCGCGACGGGACCGATCAGTTCGAACTTCTCGAAGATCGGCCTGTACGAGCCGGACGTCATGGCCTATGACTTCAATGTGGACAAGGCCAACGAACTCCTGGACCAGGCGGGCCACAAACGGAACGCGGCGGGCGTGCGCTTCGAAATCTGGCACGATATCCTGCCTTACGGGCTGGAATGGAAAATGCTCGGCGAGTATTTTCTCCAGGCATTGGCGAAGGTCGGCATTACCGTCAAGATCCGCTACGAAGATGTCGCCAGGTTCATGCGCCGTGTCTACACGGAGAATGATTTCCACATCAATTCCGTGTGGCTGAGCAACCAGGCCGATCCGGTGCTGGGCGTGGCCCGGACCTACACGACGGCCGGCATCCAGAAGGGCGTCGCCCTGTCCAACGGCAGCGGCTATTCCAACGCCGAGGTGGATCGCCTGTTCATGCAGGCTCGTTCGGAACCGGATGGCAAGGCGCGCGCCGAGCAATACCGGGCCGCGCAGCGCCAGATCGTCAAGGATTGTCCCTGCATATGGGTGTCGGAAATGCAGTTCGTCACCCTCTACAACAAGCGGGTCAACAACCTGGTGCAGAATCCCCTGGGGGTCGACTCCGGCCTGGCCGACGCCTGGATGGGCGAGAAAGCCTGAAGCCGCGGTCCCGGCCCATGCCCGGCGCGAGCCGGGCATGGGCCGGCGGGCATCGGGGCCCGGACTCGGGCACCAGGCAGCGGAAAGGAGTCAGGCCGCCAGGCGCCGCAGCGCGGCCGCCAGGACACGGACGCCATTCTCCAGATCCTCGGCCCGCACCGATTCCGCCTCGTTATGGCTGACGCCATCCTTGCAGGGGATGAAAATCATCCCGCTCGGACAAACCCGGTGAAGATAGCGTGCATCGTGTCCCGCCAGCGACAGGATGTCGATGTGCGTCATGGATAGCTCGCTGGCGCACTGCCGCACCAATTCCCGCAGTTGGACGGGAAATTCCAGCGAATCGGCCGCGCTGAGCCTGTTCACGCTCACCTCGCAAGGCCCGGCGTGCGCCCGGCAGATCTCCTCGACGCGCCTGTGCAGGCGCCCGAGCTCGCCGGAATCGGGGTGGCGCAGGTCGATCGAGAACTCGGCCTTCCGGGCGATGACGGACGGCACGTTCGGCGTGACGTTCAGCCTGCAGACGGAGAATCTCGTGCCGTTCGCCGTACCCAGGAATTCGGCCGCCATCGCGTCTATCGCGGCGACGGCCGCCAGCAGGGCGTCCTTTCTTTCGGCGAGATCCACTGTCCCGACGTGCGCCTCCTGGCCGCGGAACTCGACCAGGTACGTGTACTTTCCCTGTATGCCCGTGACGACGCCTATCGCCGTCGATTGCCGTTCCAGGATCGGCCCCTGTTCTATGTGCGCTTCGAGATAGGCGTGCGCCTTGCGGCCCGGCGGGACGCGGGGCACGTCGGCGAACAGCCCGTCCAGGCGTTCCAGTTCCTGCGCCACCGGGATGCCGTCGGCATCCCGGACCGACGAGATGCCGGCCACGGTATCCTGGCCGGCGAATACGCGCGAGCCCATCATGCCCGGCGCAAAGCGCGAGCCTTCCTCGTTCATCCACACCGCCAGCTCTATCGGCCGCCGGCAGCGCAACCCGGCCTCGGTCAATGCCTGCAGCGCCTCCAGGCCGGCCAGCACACCGTAGGCGCCGTCGAATCTGCCTCCCGTGGGCTGGCTGTCGAGGTGGGAGCCCGTGAGTACCGGTTCCGCCTGCGGGTCGCTTCCCTGCATGCGGAGAAACAGATTGCCGGCATCGTCCCGGTACGGCGACAGCCCGACATCCTGTCCCCATCGGATCAACTGGCGGCGCGCGGCGAAATCCGCCTCGCTCAGCGCCTGCCGGTTCACGCCGCCGTTCTCCGTACCTCCGTGTTCGGCCATCCGCATATGCCTGCGCCATAGGCGGCGGCCGTCCACGCAGGCCATGAGCCTTTCCGTTTCAGTCATCATGAGGTCCTCGTGATGCGGCATGCAGGCCGTTCACTGCCTTGCGACCTTCCCCAGCCGCTGCATGAAGGCTTCGATTTCCACCAACTGTTCGAGCAGGATGAATTCGTTGGCCTTGTGCGCCTGCTCGATGTTGCCCGGTCCGCAGACCACCGTGGGGATGCCGCCATGCTTCTGGAACAGCGCCGCCTCGGTGCCGAACGAAACCTTGCCGTGCCCGCTCTGGCGGGCCAGGTCCTGCGCCATGCGCACCACTTCCTCGCTGGAATCCGTATCGAGACTGGGGCGCAGGGACACACTCTCGAAATCGATGCCGGTATCCGGGTTCAGTCTGTGCATTTCGGGAACCAGGACGTCCTGGGCGTAGGCCTTGATCTCGTCCAGCACCCGGTCCGGGTCATCCTGGGGAAGGTCTCGGATCTCGAAGTCGAACCAGCATTCCCTGGGCACGATGTTCAGGTTGACGCCGCCATGGATGACGCCCGTCATGATGGTGGAATGCGGGATCTCGTAGGCATTGTCGTATGGGCCGATGCGGGCGATCTTCTGCCCCATGCGCCGCATGTGCACGATGAGTTCGGCGGCCATTTCGATGGCGTTGACATACAGGGGCGAAAGGGACGAATGTCCCGCCTGCCCGCGCACCCGGGCGCGGATATAGTATTTCCCCTTGTGCGCGATGACCACCTTCATGTTCGTCGGCTCGCCGACGATGCACATGCGGGGCTTGTAGGGCGCGTCCTTCAGTATATGGATCAGGTCGCGTACGCCCACGCATCCGACTTCTTCGTCGTACGAGAACGAAAAGTGGATGGGAATGCCCAGGGGCCGGCTGCACAGGGCCGGGACCGCGGCCAGCGCGGCCGCGATGAAGCTCTTCATGTCAGCGGTGCCGCGGCCGAAAAGCCGGTCTCCCGCGAGCGTCGCCTTGAACGGGTCCGTGTCCCAGGCCTGGCCGTCCACGGGCACCACGTCGGTATGGCCGGACAGCAGGATGCCGCGCTTGTCCTGCGGCCCCACCGTGGCATACAGGTTGGCCTTCTGTTTGTCGTCGTTGTAGACCAGGCTCGATTCGACACCGAATTTCTTCAGGTAATCCTGGACGAAATCGATGAGCGCCAGGTTGGAATTCCGGCTGGTGGTATCGAAGGCGACGAGCGTCCCGATCAGGTCCAGCAGGACATCGGACGGGCTTTCAACGCGTTCCGGCATGAGGCCTCCCGTTTATGCTCCCGCGCCTTGCAGCCGCGCCATGGTCCCGGGCAGGGCTTCGCAGAAGCTCTCGACGCTGGAGGTAGGCACCGTGGTCGTGATGCGGATGAAGTGATCGCCGAAGCGCGGCGACGTGTAGCCCCCGGATCTGACCACGAAGCCCGATTCCAGTATGGCCTTGACCACGTCGTTGGCCGTGCGGCCGGTTCCCGTCACGTCCACCGACAGGAAGTTCCCGGCGGACGGATAGACCAGCGCCCGCAAGCCCTCGACCTTGTCCACGCAGTCCTTGAGCAGGACCTGGTTCCGGCGATTGGCGTCCAGGACGCGCGGGCGCCAAGTGTTCTTGCTCTTGTATGCCGCGATGGCGCCTCGCTGGGCGACCCAGTTTCCTCCCAGGCGGTTGATCTGGCGCTCGTAGATCCGCCTGAGCAGTTTCGGGGGCGCCAGCGTGGCGCCCACCCGCATGCCGGCGAAGCCGCAGATCTTCGACAGACTGATATTCATGATGGCCCGGTCCGAGTAGCGAATGGCGGGATAGTGCCCGTCCACCGCGAAATCCCGGTAGGTGGCGTCGTGCAGCAGGTAGGCATCGCATTCCTCCGCCAGTTGGCACAGGGCCTTGATGTCGTTCTCGGTATAGCTGGTCCCCAGGGGGTTCAAGGGGTCGATGACGGCGATCAGCTTGGTCTTGACTGTCACCAGAGGACGGATCAGGTCCGCGACCATCTTGCCGCCGGGCTCCGAATAGACGGGCACCTCGATGACTTCCGCGCCCAACTGGCGAGCGAAGGTGGCGATATGCGGCCAGCCGGGATCGGTCACCAGCACCTGGTCGCCGGCCTGCAAGACGGTCGACATCGCCTGGAAAATGGCTTCGGTGGCCCCCTGGGTCACCATGACGTCGACGCTATCCACGCCCACGTCCTGTTTCATCAAGGCCTGCAGCTCCTCGAATCCATAGGGCGGCGTATAGTTGCGGTACTCATCCGCTTCGATGGCCGCCTGCATGGCGGCATGAATGGAAGGGTCGAGTTCGAGCTGGTTGCAATTGTGTCCCATGTGGACGACCGAGGCGCTTTGCGCCAAGTCCTCCCAGCGCTGCCCCCCGACATTCAGATAATCCAGGTCCATTGTCCACTCCCATTGTGCATGGCGAAATATCAATCCCGGCCACTATAGTGATTAAACGGATGCCGGGATAGTGCAATAAGGGTTGGTGTATCTAGTACAATCCCACCGATTCCCGCCGCCGATACCCCCTTCGGGGGCACACTGGAACGGCAATCGGGCCGGGCTGTCGAACCACGGAGCGACATCGCGCATGACCACCCGCTGGCGAAAGCTATTCCAGTCGATAGACCGCCCTCCGGCCGGCTACCAGGCCCTTGCCGACAGCTTGCGGCAGGCGATCGCCAGCGGCGCGCTGGAAGTCGGCGAGCGGCTGCCCACGCAGCGTTTCGTGGCCCGGCACCTGGGCATAGCCATCGGCACGGTGACGCGCGCCTACGCCGAACTGGAGCGACTGGGCCTGGTGGTGGGCAAGGTGGGCAGCGGCACGTATGTCTCGCAATACGCGGGTACGGGCCAGATCGCCCTGGGCGATCTGGCTCAGGACGACGCGGGCCCCATCGACATGACCATCAGCAGGCCGCCGTCGGACGGAGCCGCGATTCATTTCGCCAATGCCCTACGGGCCCTGTCCAAGCGCCGCGATGTCGGCAATCTCCTGGGAACGGTGCCGCCCAACGGCTGGCTGCGGCACCGGGTCGCCGCGACCAAGTGGCTCTCGCGCAGCCTGGTCGATATCCAGGCGAGCCAGATCGTCATGTGCAACGGCGTGCAGCATGCCTTGTCATCCATTTTTGCCGCGTTCACCCAGGCCGGGGACATCGTCGCCACGGAAGAGCTCAATTATCCCGGCATCAAGCTGCTGGCCAGCCTGCATCGCATTCGCCTGATGGGCATACCCATGGACGAAGGCGGCATGCGGATGGACAGGTTGGAAGCCCTGTGCCGGCGGACGCACGTCAAGTTCGTGCTGTGCAGCCCGAACGTGCACAATCCCACCACGACCACGTTGTCGATGGAGCGCCGGCTCCAGCTCGTCCGACTGGCCAGGAAATACAATTTCCTGCTGATCGAAAACGACATCTCCGGAATGATGCGGGCCGAGCCCCTGCAGACCCTGCGCTCGCTCGCGCCTCACGAGACGATCTACGTCTCCGGGCTGAGCAAGGTCATTGCGACCGGCATGCGGCTCGGGTTCATCGTTGCGTCCACGTCCTTGCTGCACCCCTTGATGAGCGGCATACGCAGCACCACCTGGATGCTCGAACCGCTGGTGCTCGACATTTTCGCCATGTGGGTAGAGGAAGGCACCGTCGATCAGATACTTGCCTGGCACCGCGCCGAGATCTCCGAGCGGCTGGATCTGGCCAAGCGCGTGCTGGGCGCCGACGGCATGCAATTCGATCCCCATTGCTACCACGCCTGGCTCAGGCTGCCCGACACGGGCTCGGCCGACCAGTTCGTCGACGACGCCTACGCCCGGGGCGTGTCCCTCAGTCCCAGCGATACGTTCGCCGTGGACGACAGCACCCGGCACCTGGCCGCCCGGATCAGTCTAGGGGCGCCCAACAGCCGCGAGCAGTTGCACCGGGGGCTGCTTACGCTGGCCGATATTCTTGGGACTGGCGCGGCGGGCGGCGACCAGGACAGCGCGCCGCAGGTCGACGCGGACCTTTCCCGGGCCGGTTTGCCCGGCCGCTGACAGCCGACGTCCGGGGGCGGATCGGGCGGCGCACGGGCGGCGTAAATGATAATTTGCAACCCAGGTTGCCTGGACCTGCAAAAGCGCGCATAGTGGCAGCGCTGCCTACATGGGGTGGGCGGTGAGCGCAGCCGATGAAACGCAGGCGATCGCAGGCGCGCACCGAGCGATAGTGCTCAAGTTCCAGGAAAATAGTTTGAAGACAGAAACCGGCATTGTGAAGTGGTTCAACAACGACAAGGGCTTCGGATTCATCATGCCCGAACTTGGCGGCAAGGATCTCTTCGCCCATTATTCCGAGATCCAGGGCTCCGGCCACAAGGTCCTCGAAGAAAATCAGCGTGTTTCCTACATTGCCGCCCCGGGCACGAAGGGGCCGCAGGCCACGAAGATCACGTTGCTGTGACTGCGTGGCCGCACGCTAGGGAAAAGCCGCTTCCGGGCGGTTTTTTTGTATGTGTCGGGCGGGCTCGAGATGGTGCACGTCCTGCCAGCGGAAGCGGTACCGTGTCGCCATGCGCTCGGGCGATCCCCGACGCACGGCCGCCACGACCGGGTCGGTGGTATAGGTCGTGCATCCGAACAGGGGGACCGCCAATTTCACCGTCGCCGTGACCGGAGGTCCCCCGTCCGCCGGCAGCAGCGTGACGCGGTCCCCCACACGGACATCGAGAGGTTTCGCATCGGGACGGGCGGGGCGTTGAATCAGTTGGTTTGGGAAAACGTTCTTCAATATCTTCTGAATATAGTTATGTTGGCCTGGTGCACCATGGCCAGTATGGGCCCATGCATCCGGGCGGTGGGTGACCGCGGGATCTGTCGAAAGAAAAGCGGAAGGCGGGCCGGGGTAACCCCGGGCCGTATGGCCTGCGCGGTTTGATGTAGGACTAATAGCGCCAGGCCGCAGCATTGCAATATACGCAACGCGTAACCGTTAATTTTATGCGATTGGGTTGGAGCAGTCAATAGGCCGATATGATACCGGCCCGTATGGCCCGGTGCCCATTCCGGGTGCTCGATACTGCCGATCGCGCCTTTGATGTCCGGCAGCGTCTGCATATTCAGGTTCAGGGTACGAAAGGAGGCGGCGAATCATGAAGAACGAACGCGGGTTTCTTGATAAGCACCACTCCGTGGGAATCCGGCCCGTATGCCCAAGATGCGGCCATGCCGGATTTATCGTGCTGCATGACGACGCGGTCGTGAACGCGGACAAGGCGCTGGCCATAGTGGCTTGCGCAGCGAAAGACTGCCACGCCGCTATCGGAGTGCTTCCGGCGAGTGCGGTATGGGACGAGTGACCGATTCAGGTGGCGTCGAGGAGTCTGCTGACGTCTGTGGGCGCCGGGGGGCCAGATTACGTGGAGCAATGCTGGCGCAGGTTGGCGCATGCTGGAAATGGCATGGACTCAGGGCTGGTGCGCCCAGCCGGAATCGAACCGGCACGACCGAAGTCGAGAGATTTTAAGTCTCTTGCGTCTACCAATTTCGCCATGGGCGCGCCGGCGCAATTGTCTCACGTTCCGCGCCGCTACTCGCTGTCGACGAATACCTTCTGCATGGCCTGGGCGGCCTGCTGCAGCTTGGGCAGCGCGCGCAGCAGGTCGTCCAGCGAGACGCGCGCCGTGGGCGCGTGGCAGGCGATCGCCGCCACCATCTTGCCCTGCTTGTCGCGCACCGGCACCGATACCGCCGTCATGCCGCGCACGAATTCCTCGTTGTCGATGCCGATGCCCCGCGCCGCCAGGCGGTCCAGCTCGCTGTGCAGCAGGGTCGGGTCGGTCAGGGTGTGCGGGGTGCAGCGGGTCAGGGGGATGCGCGACAGCACGCGGTCGCGCTCGGCATGAGCCATGGAGGCCAGGAACAGCTTGCCGCTGGCCGTGCAGTGCAGCGGCACGCGGTTGCCCGTCTCGAAGTGCAGGCGCAGCGGTTCGTCGGTTTCCACCCGCGCGACGTAGACGACCTGGTCGCCGTCGAGCGCCGTCAGGTTGCAGGCTTCGCCCAGCGTGGCCGCCAGTTGCGAGAGCACCGCGACGCAGGAACGCGTGAAGGAGGGCGTGCGCAGCAACGTCAGGGCCAGCGTGGTGGCGCCCGGTCCCGGCACGAAGCCGCGTTCGGCCGGCGCGTGCGTGACGTACCCCGCCCGCTCCATGGCGGCCAGCAGCCGCATCAGCGTGGTCTTGGGCATGGACAGGCGCTGGGCCAGTTGCGACAGTGTCTGGGGATGCTGGCCCCGGCCCAGTTGCTCCAGCACCTGCACCGCCCGCAGGGTCCGGGCGTCGTCGCCGCGCCCGGTCTCGCCCGCTTCGGTCTGCGGGCTCGAATTCTGAAATGAGAATTGCATATTCCGTTTCATTTTCGGGCTTATTACGATTTTGTTCTTCTTCCCTTCCGGTGGGGCTCTCTAGAATTCGGAACGAACGGTTTCAGTATAAGTCCGTGCGAGGGCAGCCAGGGCGATAGACGGTTGAACCCGACGTCGGCACAGGAGACAGGCGCAATGTCGCAGGAAGTGGATTACATCGTGATCGGGGCCGGCTCGGCCGGCTGCGTGCTGGCCAACCGGCTCAGCGAGGACGGCAAGCACACCGTCTGCCTGCTGGAAGCCGGGCCGCCGGACCGCAATCCCTGGATCCACATTCCCATCGGGTACGGCAAGACCATGTTCCACAAAACGTTGAACTGGGGCTTCTATACCGATCCCGATCCCAACATGCTGGACCGGCGGATCTACTGGCCGCGCGGACGCACGCTGGGGGGCAGCAGCTCCATCAACGGCCTGATCTATATCCGCGGCCAGCGCCAGGACTACGACGCCTGGGAACAGCAGGGCAATCCCGGCTGGAGCTGGGACGACTGCCTGCCGTACTTCCGGGCGCTGGAAACCAACGACCTCGGCCCCGGGCCCACCCGCGGCACCGAAGGTCCCGTGAACGCCACGTCGATCGGCGCGCCGCATCCGCTGGTCGACGCCCTGATCGCCGCCGGCGAAAGACTGGGCGTTCCGCGCCGCCAGGATTTCAATACCGGAGACCAGGAAGGCGTCGGCTATTACCAGTTGACCACCCGCAACGGCCGGCGCTGCTCGGCCGCCGTGGCCTATCTGTGGCCCGCCGAGGGGCGTCCGAACCTGAGGGTGGAAACCGATGCCCATGCGGCCGCCATCCTGTTCGAAGGCCGGCGCGCGGTCGGCGTGCGCTATCGGCAGCGCGGCAAGATGCTGACCCTGAAGGCCCGCCGCGAGGTGATCCTGAGCGCCGGCGCGCTGCAATCGCCGCAATTGCTGCAGCTTTCCGGCGTGGGTCCCGGCTCGCTGCTGCAGGAAATGGGCATCCCGGTGGTGCACGAACTGCGCGGCGTCGGGGAGAACCTGCAGGACCACCTGCAGGTGCGGCTGATCTACAAGGTCGCCAAACCCATCACCACCAACGACCAGTTGCATTCGCTGACCGGCAAGATCGGCATGGGGCTGCAATGGCTGTTCAAGCGCAGCGGCCCGCTGGCCGTGGGCATCAACCAGGGCGCCATGTTCTGCCGCGTGCTGCCGGAAGAAAGCGCCACGCCCGACACCCAGTTCCATTTCGCCACGCTGTCGGCCGACATGGCCGGCGGCGATGTGCACCCCTTTTCGGGCTGCACCTACTCGGTCTGCCAGTTGCGGCCGCAGTCCCGCGGCTATGTGCGCATACGCTCGACCGATCCGTTCGAGGCGCCTTCCATGCAGCCGTACTACCTGTCGACCGACCTGGACCGGCGCAGCGCCATCGCGTCGGTGCGCTTCGCCCGCCGCCTGGCGGCCACCGACCCGCTGCGCTCGCTCATGAAGGCCGAGTTCCGGCCGGGCGATTCGGTGCACTCGGACGACGAGATCCTGCATTTCTGCCGCGAATACGGCGCCACGATTTTCCACCCCACCGGCACCGCCAAGATGGGTCCCGCGCAGGATCCCATGTCGGTGGTCGACGCCCGCTTGCGGGTGCACGGCATGAGCGGGCTGCGGGTGGTCGACTGTTCCGTCATGCCGACCCTGGTGTCGGGCAACACCAACGTGCCCATCATCATGGTGGCTGAACGCGCGGCGGAATTCATCCGCCAGGACGCGGATCGCTGACAAGAAAAAGCGGCCAGCCGCGAGGCCAGGCCGCAAGCTTGACGGGCGGAGGGAAAGCGCCCGGGTTCCTTGTTTCAACCGTTCACCGGCGCCGCCTTATTACATAGCAACGGGCGCTGATCTAGGGCTCAGGAGACATGAATGGCAAACCAAAGTGAAAAGAGCATCCGCAAGGTAGCGGTTGCCTCGGTAATCGGCGCCACCATCGAGTGGTACGACTTCTTTCTGTATGGCGTGATCGCGGGACTGGTATTCAACAAGCTGTATTTCCCGTCGGACGATCCGGTGATTTCGACCTTGCTGGCCTATACCACCTTCGCCGTGGGTTTCGTCACCCGGCCGCTGGGCGGGCTGATCTTCGGACATTTCGGCGACCGCATCGGCCGCAAGAGCATGCTGGTCATGACGCTGATGATCATGGGCGTGTCCACGTTCCTGATCGGCCTGGTCCCGACCTACGACAGCATAGGCATCTGGGCGCCCCTGCTGCTGCTGTTGCTGCGCGTGTTCCAGGGTATCGGCCTGGGCGGCGAATGGGGCGGGGCGGTGCTCATGGCCTACGAGTACGCGCCCGACCACAAGAAGGGCTTCTACGCCTCGCTGCCGCAGATCGGCCTGGCGATCGGCCTGTGCCTGGCCTCCGGCGTGGTGGCGCTGCTGTCGCTGACGCTGGACGACGGGCAGTTCCTGTCCTGGGGCTGGCGCGTGGCCTTCCTGGTATCGGCCATCATGGTCTTCGTGGGCCTGTATATCCGCCTGAAGATCAAGGAAACGCCCGAGTTCGAGAAGGTCAAGCAGCGCAATGCCGAGACCAAGATCCCGTTCTTCGACATGCTCAAGCGCTATCCCGGCAACGTGATCAAGGGAATGGGCGCGCGCTATATCGATGGCGTGTTCTTCAATATCTTCGCGGTTTTCTCCATCAACTACATGACGCAGACCGTCCAGATTTCGCGGACCGAGGCGTTGGGCGGGGTGATGGCGGCCGCGGTGGTCATGTGTTTCACCATTCCGTATTTCGGCGCCCTGTCCGATCGCGTCGGACGCACCCGCGTGTACTTCTGGGGTTCGCTGATCACGGCGTTCTCGTCCATTCCCGCCTTCTGGATCATGACCACCGTGGGGGGGTCGAGCCCCATGCTGCTGTGGCTGTCGATCATCATCCCGCTGGGCGTCCTGTTTTCCTCGATCTACGCGCCCGAGGCGGCCCTGTTCTGCGAACTGTTCGACACCAAGGTCCGCTACACCGGGATTTCCTTCGTGTACCAGTTCTCGGGGATCTTCGCCTCGGGCATCACGCCCATCATCGCCACGGCGCTGCTGCGCACCGGCGACGGCGAGCCGTGGCTGATCTGCGCCTATATCATTTTCGCCGGCATCGTATCGGCAGTCTCCGCGGCCCTGATCGGCCGGGCTCCCGGCGCGCACCGGCCCGCGGGCGCGCTGAATCCCGCGGGGCGCTGAACGGCGGGCGCCTGTCCGGGCCCGCCCGGGCCCCGGCTTGCGCCAGGCATCCATGCATCCATCCGTCCGGCAGGCGCGCGCGATTGCGCGGCGCCTGCCGCGCCGCTGCGGGCGGCCGCCGGCCTGCCTGGCGCCTACTGCACGTAAGCTCCGGAATCGATCAGGCGCTGTTCGGCCGTATCCAGGCGTCGCGCGGCCTGTTCGTCGCCTTCGGCGACCAGGATTTCCAGCAAGGCCTCGCACACCGCCATGGCCGCGCACAGCGACGGGAAATACGAAGGGCTTTCCAGCGAGAAGACGATCGATACGTCGGCCGCCAGGGCCAGGGGCGATGCGTTGCTGTCGCTGAACGCCACCAGGCGCGCGCCGGCGGCGCGGGCGACTTCGGCAACCTGGATCGTCTCGCGCGAATAGGGCACGAAGCCGAAGACCACCACGGCGTCCTGCGGCTGGATGGCCAGGGTCTGCATCTCGACGCCGCCCGCGTGGCCGTCTATGAGCGCCACGCTGTCGCGGAACAAGCGGTAGCCGTAGGCCAGCGAATAGGCCACCGCATAGCTGGCGCGAAACGCCGCGATATGCACGGTGCGGGCCCGCCTGAGCAGCCTGGCCGCGTCGCGCAGCGAACCGGCGGCGGCCGCCTCCGTCGCTTCCAGATTGGCGCGCTGCGCCTTGAATATCTCCTCCACCAGGCTGGCGTCCCGCGCGCGCCCCGAAAGCGACCGGGCGCGGGCCGCGTAGCGCCGGGAGTCCAGTCCGAGGTCGGCGATGAAGGCTTCCTTGAGTTCGGCCCAGCCGGCGAATCCCAGTTGCTGCGCCAGCCGCACCAGTGTCGCGGGCTGCAGGCGCGCGTGCTCGGCGAGTGAACGCATCGATAGCGTGACGGCCTCGTTCGGATGGTCGACGACGAAACGCGCGGCGGCCTGAAGCTTGGGCGTCAGGAAGGGAAAGCGTTCGAGAATCAGGGCCTTGGCTGATGTGGTGGACATGCGGGATGCTCGCTGGAGGGGCTGGACTCGCGGCCCTTGCATGGTACATCAGCGACCGGCCTGCGGATCGGGCAAAAGGTTTTGAATCAAATGTTTTACATATTGATTTGATGAAACAAACGTACTATCCTTGGCGTTCGAGGATAGGGGCCTGCCACGCAAGTGCAGCACGGCCGCGCCGCTGTCCGGAATGTCGGACGGCCTTGGCCGTTGCGCGGCAATGCGCAGAAGGACCGCCGATCATCAACGATGATCCAGGGGGAATTGCCATGAAGATACCATCCGCGTTATCGGTTCTTGTGGGCGCCGCGCTGCTTGTCGCGGCAAGCTGGGCGCAAGCCTATCCGGAGCATCCCATCCGGCTGATCGTCCCGTACACGGCGGGAGGCGGGGCCGATTTCGTGGCCCGGATCTATGCCGAGGGCCTGGCCGCGCGGCTGGGGCAGCAAGTCGTGGTCGAAAACCAGGCCGGCGCCAACGGCAATATCGGCGCGGAAGCCGTGGCGCGGGCCAGGCCGGACGGCTACACCCTGCTGCTGACCGCCAGCTCCAGCCTCACGATCAATCCTGCGCTCTACAAGAAGATGCCTTACGACGCGACGCGCGATTTCGCGCCGGTGGGTATCGTCGCGATCCAGCCCAACATTCTCGTGGTGCACCCGTCCTTGCCCGTGCATACGGTCAAGGAGCTGGTCGCCTATGCCAAGGCCAATCCCGGCCGCCTGACGTTCGCCTCGGCCGGGGTCGGCTCGTCCGGCCATCTGTCGGGCGAGCTGTTCAAGTCGGTCGCGGGCGTGAACATGATCCATGTCCCGTACAAGGGCACGGCGCCGGCCACGGCCGATCTGCTGGCGGGCCACGTCCTGGTCATGTTCAACAACCTGCCGCCCGCGCTGCCCATGACCCGCGCCGGCACCCTGCGTCCCCTGGCCGTGACCGGCGCCGCGCGTTCGCCGGCGGCGCCGGACTATCCGACCATGGCGGAAGCGGGATATCCGGGAGTCGAGGTCACGGTCTGGAACGCGGTGCTGGCGCCCGCGGGCACGGACGACAAGATCATCGGCCGGCTGAACGAGGCGCTGACCGCGCTCTCGAAGGACGACGGTATCCGCAAGCGCCTGATCGACCAGGGGGTCGAGACGGTCTCCAGCACGCCGGAACAGCTTTCGAAAAGGCTGGCGGACGAAACCCGCCAATGGCAGACGGTGGCCAGCCAGGCGGGTATCCAGGCGCAATGACGCATCCGCGCCGCGCGGCGCTCGCCGCGGCGGCTTTTCGCCGGGACGCCGCCGCCCGGCCCCATCGACGCACAGAGTGAAAGAGCCATGCCTTCCAGCCGCCACGTTTTCCAGAGACACACCCACGCGGATCTGCCGGTCGCCGTGCGGGGAGAGGGATCCTACTTGTACTCGGCCGACGGCAAGCGGTATCTCGACGCCTCCGGCGGCGCGGCGGTGTCGTGCATCGGACACGGCCATCCGCGCGTGATCGCGGCGGTCAAGCGCCAGATCGACGAGCTGGAATACGCGCATACCTCCTTCTTCACGTCCGCGGCCGCCGAGGCGCTGGCCGACGAAATCGTCCAGGGGGCGCCCGCGGGCATCGAGCGGGTCTACTTCAATTGCGGCGGTTCCGAAGGCGTGGAAGCGAGCATCAAACTCGCGCGGCAGTATTTCGTGGAGATCGGCCAGCCGCAGCGCCGGCATATCGTCGGCCGCCGGCAGAGCTATCACGGCAACACGATCGGTGCGCTGGCGGTGGGCGGCAACCTGGCGCGCCGCCGCCAGTTCGAGCCCATCCTGCCCGCCTACCATCATATCGACCCCTGCCACGCGTATCGCTACCGCCTGCCGGACGAGAGCGAAGAAGCCTACGGCCAGCGCGCGGCGAACGCCCTCGAGCAGGAGATCCTGCGGCTGGGACCCGACCAGGTCGCGGCCTTCATCGCCGAAACCGTGGTCGGGGCCACGCTGGGCGCCGCGCCGGCGGCTCCCGGCTACTTCCGGCGCATTCGGGAGATCTGCGACCGCTATGGGGTGCTGCTGATCCTGGACGAGGTGATGTGCGGAATGGGGCGCACCGGCACCTTGCACGCCTGCGAACAGGAAGGCGTCGCGCCCGACCTCATGGTCGTGGCCAAGGGGCTGGGCGGCGGCTATCTGCCGATCGGCGCGCTGCTGGCCTCGCGCCGCGTGCACCAGGCCATCCGCGACGGCTCGGGATTTTTCCAGCACGGCCATACCTATATGGGGCACCCTGTGGCGTGCGCCGCCGCGCTGGAAGTCCAGCGCGTCGTCCAGGAAGAGGACCTGCTGGCCAATGTGCGCCGGCAGGGCGAGCATCTGCGCGACGCGCTGGCCGAGGCCTTCCGCGAACATCCCCGCGTGGGGGACATACGCGGCCGCGGCCTGCTGGTGGGCGTGGAAATCGTGGAGGACCGGGCGGCCAAACGGCCTTTCGATCCCGCCCTGGCCATGCACGCCGCGATCAAGCAGCGGGCCAAGTCGCGCGGTCTGCTGTGCTATCCCGCGGGAGGCACCGTGGACGGTACTCTCGGCGACCATGTGCTGCTGGCGCCGCCTTTCAATATCGATGCCGGCGCGGTCGAGACCATCGCCGTCGAACTGCGGGCGGCGCTGGACGAGACGGTCGCCGCGGCAAGGGGGAAATCGCATGCGGTTGCGTAGGGAAGACCTGGCCGGCAAGGTGCAGACCGTGCTCGGCCTGATCGAGCCGGGCCAGCTCGGGCCGGCGTTGATGCACGAGCATGTGCTGTCCGACATTACCCCGCCGGCCATGGCCGCGAAGGACGAGCCCGAATACGAAATCACGCTGCAGAACGTGTTTCGGATCATGTACGGCACGTGCAGCCATCCCGGCAAGTACCGGCTGCGCGACCGGGGCACGGCCGTCGAGGAATTGCGGGAAATGAAGCGGGTGGGCGGGCGCGCCGTGGTGGACCTGACCTGCGGCGGGCTCAAGCCCGACCCTGAAGGCCTGGCCGCGATTTCCGCCGATGCGGGCGTCCATATCGTCATGGGTTGCGGCCATTACGTGCAGGAATACCAGGACGCCGCCAACCGGGATCGCACCGTGGACGATTTCGCGCGGGAAATGGTGGATCAGGTGCAGGCCGGCGCCTGGGGCACCGGCGTGCGGGCGGGCATCATCGGGGAAATCGGCTGCCAGGCGACCTGGACCGACCAGGAAAAGCGCGTGATGCGGGGCGCCGTCGCGGCCCAGCGGGAAACCGGCGCCGCGCTCAACGTCCATCCCGGGCGCCACGCCGACCAGCCCCAGGAGATCATGGATTTCATCCGGGCCGAGGGGGGCGATCCCTCGCGCACCATCATCAGCCACCTGGACCGCACGATCTTCGACGACGATCGCATGTTCCGCCTGGCCGATACCGGCTGCATCATGGAGTTCGACCTGTTCGGCCAGGAAACCACGTTCTATTGGCGGCAGCCGGACGTGTTCATGCCCAATGACGGCATGCGGCTGCAGACCCTGCGCAAGCTGGCGGACCGGGGCCTGCTCGATCGCCTGCTCATTTCGCACGACATCTGCTACCGCACGCGGCTGTTCCACTACGGCGGCCACGGCTACGGGCATATCTTCGAGAACGTGGTGCCGCTGATGCGGCGGGACTTCTCGCAGGAAGAGATCGACACCATCCTGGTTGCGAATCCCCGTCGCCTGCTGACATTCATCTGACCGGAGAAATTGTCATGACCACGATCAAGGCGGGCCTCATACAGATGTCGCTGAAGGCGGATACCGGGTTGTCCCCGGCCGAGATCCGCACGCGCATGGTGCAAGCCCACATTCCCCTCATCGAAGATGCCGGGCGCAGGGGCGTGCAGGTCCTGGCCATGCAGGAAATCTTCAACCATCCCTATTTCTGCCCCCGGGAAGACCCGAAGTGGTTCGAGGGCGCCGAAGCCGTGCCGGACGGTCCCACCGTCGCCCTGATGCGCGAGCTGGCCCGGGAATATTCCATGGTCATCGTGGCGCCGCTCTACGAACTGGATGCCGGCCGCCGCTACAACACGGCGGCGGTGATCGACGCCGACGGCCGTTTCCTGGGCAAGTACCGCAAGGTCCATGTGCCGTACCGGCCCAAGGGCTCGGCCGAACAGTATTACTTCGGCCATGGCGACCTGGGATTCCCGGTCTTCGACACCGCCTATTGCAAGCTGGGCGTCTATATCTGCTACGACCGCCATTTTCCGGAAGGCTGGCGTGCGCTGGCGCTCAACGGCGCGCAGTATGTCGTGAACCCTTGCGCGACGGTCGCCGGCAACAGCCGCTACGCCTGGCTCCTGGAACAGCCGGCGGCGGCGGTGGCCAACGACATCTTCATCGGCGCGATCAACCGGGTCGGCACGGAGGCGCCCTGGAATATCGGCGAGTTCTACGGGTCCAGCTATTTCGTCGATCCGCGCGGCCAGATCCTGGCGCGCGCGAGCGAGACCGCCGACGAATTGCTCGTCGCCGACCTGGACCTGTCGCTGATCGACGACACGCGCTCCACCTGGCAGTTTCGCGAGCATCGCCGGCCGGACGCATACGCGGGGCTGTGCCACGGCGCGTAGCCGGCGACTCCGATCCCAGGGCCCAATATCCGGTAGCAAGAAACGGATGGCGGTCGCGCCCGGGATGTCCGATCATGAGGCCTTGCAGGGACTATGCAAGGATTCCGGACATGGCGCGCGCAGGACAGGAATCCCGGGTCGGCCGCTACGATTGGGCCGGCGCGGGGGCCGAACTCGATGACCAGGGCAGGGCGGTGCTGCCCGGCCTGCTGACGGCGGCCGAATGCCTTCGCATCGCCAGGCTCTATTCCCGCGAAGATCATTTCCGCAGCCGCGTCCACATGGTGCGGCACGGTTTCGGGCGGGGAGAATATCGCTATTTCGCCTATCCCTTGCCCGAGCCGCTGGCCGGGCTGCGCACGGCCCTGTATCCGCGGCTCGTGCCCATCGCCAACACCTGGAACGCGCGCATGGGCATCGACCGGCGCTATCCGGAGCGGCACGCCGATTTCATCGAGGAATGCCGCGCCGCCGGCCAGACCCGGCCAACCCCGTTGCTGCTGCAATACGGACCGGGCGACTTCAACTGCCTGCACCAGGACCTGTACGGCGAGCTGGCATTTCCCATGCAGGTCGCGATCCTGTTGTCCGAGCCGGGGCGGGACTTCGCCGGCGGGGAATTCGTCTTGACGGAGCAGCGTCCGCGCATGCAGACCCGCGCCGACGTGGTGCCGCTGGGCCGGGGGGACGCGGTGGTCTTCGCCGTGCACCACCGGCCGGTGCGCGGCGCGCGCGGCGACTACCGGGTCAACATGCGCCACGGCGTCAGCCGGGTGCGTTCGGGACACCGCCATACCCTGGGCATCATTTTCCACGACGCGGCATGAACGGCGAATTGTTCGGCGGGCCCGGCCCCGGTCCGGCCCGCGAGGAGATCGCGCCGGGCGCGGTGCTCTTGCGCGGCCTGGCGCTCGGCGTGGAGCGCGAACTCCTGGCGGCGCTGGACCATGTGGCCGCCCAGGCGCCGTTCCGCCACATGGTGACGCCAGGCGGCCGCGCCATGTCGGTCGCCACCACCAATTGCGGAGACGCCGGCTGGGTCAGCGACCGACGGGGCTACCGCTATGTTCGCCAGGATCCGCAAAGCGGCAAGCCGTGGCCGGCCCTGCCGCCCGTTTTCCTGGGCCTGGCCGCGCAGGCCGCGGCCCAGGCCGGTTACCCGGGTTTCGTTCCCGACGCCTGCCTCGTCAACCGCTATGTGCCGGGCGCGCGGATGTCGCTGCACCAGGATCGCGACGAACGCGATTTCGGCCAGCCCATCGTCTCGGTGTCGCTGGGCTTGCCGGCGGTGTTCCAGTTCGGGGGAATGGAACGGTCGGCTCCGGCAAGCCGGCATGTCCTGCTCCACGGCGACGCCGTTGTGTGGGGAGGACCGGCCAGGCTGCGCTATCACGGGGTGCTGGCGCTCAAGGAAGGCAATCACCCCGAACAGGGACGCGCGCGCGTCAATCTGACATTGCGCAAGGCGATGTGAGCGCGCGGCCGGCTTTCCGGCGAAGCGATTCCTGCTAATGCCGGTTATGCACGCCGTCGGCAATGGTGCGTTCATTGATGTAGATGGTAGGCACGAGATCTTTGCTGGCCGCCATCGTCAGGCTCTGGAGATGCAGCGGCAGCACGGGATAATCCTTCATGGCGGCGGACATGGCTTGTGCCTGCAATGCATAGCGTTTGTCATTATCGGTCGTACCCGATTCCTGCTCGATGAGCGCATCCACGGCGAGGCATTCTTCCCAGAGATCCGCCGGCAGAGCGTAAATGGCGCTGCCATACTTTGCGCGGCCAGTCGAGCGGAGTGCTCTTGTAGCGAGCGCGCTGGGTGGTGCAGACGTTAATCAGATCATTCGACATCAGGTCGCAGATTCTCGGCCACGGCCAGGATGTCGGCCTCGTAGCCCGTCCAGTTGCAGTTCGGCACGACGATGGTCTGCTCGGTCCACTTCATACTGACACCACCCTGCAAATCGCATACGATCCGCAGCGATAACCGCAGGAGAGGCTATGTGGAAGCGTCTTAAACGACTGGGGTCTTACCGTGAGGTCACGCTGCCGGTCTCCGCCTTTGGGGTGGCCTTGTTTGGATTGTGTGTGGTAGTTGGCCTGAAGCGATATCCGCCGGCAAATAGCGCGGAGATGGCCAGTTGGCTTCAAGCTGTGGGCTCGCTTGTGGCAATTCTTGGGGCGTTTGTCCTCGGGCAATCCCAAGCGAATCAAACCTTGCGCACGTCCCAACTGCTGCCGCGCAATGCGGACATCCTGGAGCAAGATCGATATCGACAGGTTGTAGCGCTCGTCTGCGCCGAAGCTCAGCGCGTCAATACCGCCGCGCAAAGCATGAGCAACGCCGACCTTAAGTTCCTTTGGGAAGGCGAATTTCAAAGCGGTCTCGACTATGTACTTCAAGCATTCGACGCCATCCCTATGCATCGATTTGCAGTACCGTCGCGCATCGTCCATGCGTTCAATGTTCGCCAGTCTGTTAAGCGCATTCAGGGATATGGCGAGCGATTTCTGGGTGATGCCGACAACAGTAATTCCGACACCTTTCGCGATTTGGTGAGCGGCGCCGCTACAACACTTGCCGAGCATATGAAGAACCTCGACAAGACCTATCCGGAACAAACCCGATGACCTTACATAGCGTCTCTCGCCTGTGCCGCATAAACGGATTACGTTCATGCCACCATCCTTTCCCATTCGCCATTGGCGGCACGCCGGGCTTGCTCGGGGGCGTGGACGCCCTGCGAGTGAAAGGCGACAGCATGTTCCCGGCGATCCGCAACGGCTGCGCGTGGAGTTGAATGTCAATGAATGGCGGAAGCGGTGGGATTCGAACCCACGAACGGCTTGCGCCGTTGCTGGTTTTCAAGACCAGTGCCTTCAACCACTCGGCCACGCTTCCCGGTGCGTGAGTGTAGCCCAGGGCTGCGCGGCGCATGGCGGGCAAGCGCGCATGCCGGCAGGCTGGCGCAGTCGGGCCGCAGGAGCGCGCTGGCGGGTCGGCTCCGGGCGCGCGGCCCGGCCGGCGCGCGTGGTATTCGCACAGCTTGGCGCGTCGCGCGGCGATAATAGGAGTTTTGCGCCCCAGGAGTTCCGCATGAAAGCCATAGAAATCTCCCGCCCCGGAGGCCCGGAAGTCCTCGTCGCCGTGGACCGGCCCCGGCCCGAGCCTCGCGCGGGCGAAGTCCTGATCAAGGTCGCCGCCGCCGGCGTGAACCGGCCGGATGTCCTGCAGCGCAAGGGCGTCTATCCGCCGCCGGCCGGCGCGTCGGATCTGCCGGGCCTGGAAATCGCCGGCGAGATCGTGGGCGGCGATCCCGCCGATACCGGATTCAAGATCGGCGACCAGGTCTGCGCACTGGTCACCGGCGGGGGCTACGCCGAGTACTGCCCGGCGCCCGCCGTTCAATGCCTGCCGATTCCCGCGGGCCTGTCCCTGACCGAGGCCGCCGGCCTGCCCGAGACGTATTTCACCGTCTGGAGCAACGTCTTCGATCGCGGCCGCCTGGCCGACGGCGAAACGCTGCTCGTGCACGGCGGCGCCAGCGGCATCGGCACCACGGCCATTCAGTTGGCCAAGGCGCTGGGCCACACGGTCTACGCCACCGCCGGCAGCGACGAACGCGCCCGCGCGATCGAGGCCCTGGGCGCCGCGCGCGGCATCAACTACCGTAGCGAGGATTTCGTGCAGGTCGTCAAGGACGCCACGGGTGGCCGCGGCGTGGACGTGATCCTGGACATGGTGGCCGGCGACTACGTGGCCCGCAACCTGCAATGCCTGGCCGACGACGGCCGCGCGGTCATCATCGCTGTGCTCGGCGGGATCGACGGCAAGGTCGACGCCGGCCAGATCCTGCGCCGCCGCCTGACGCTCACCGGCTCCACCCTGCGGCCGCGTCCGGTCGCCTTCAAGGCCGGCATCGCGCGCTCCTTGCGTGAGCGCGCCTGGCCGTTGCTGGAAAGCAAGACCATCAAGCCCGTGGTGCACGCCACTTTCCCCCTGGAGCGGGCCGCCGACGCGCACGCCATGATGGAATCCGGGACGCATGTCGGGAAGATTGTCCTGACGGCCTGAGCAACCGTCTTGCGAGTCAAGCGCTATGCCTAGTCGAGTCCCAGGTTGTGCCATGTTTGGCGATGGCATTGAGCATGGTCAGCAGCTTGCGCATGCAGGCCACCAGGGCGACCTTC